>Ga0181592_10005861_pt1 | contig 10108 bp, 13 predicted proteins | sample 071ome_20_FD_133755 | JGI IMG/M metagenome (GOLD analysis project Ga0181592, IMG submission 133755) | Coastal salt marsh microbial communities from the Groves Creek Marsh, Skidaway Island, Georgia - 071412BT metaG (megahit assembly) | ecosystem: Environmental > Aquatic > Marine > Intertidal...
CATCGAATTGTAATATTAAGAAATCTATCTTTATAACCGCCTCCTTGATACTCTCTTGTTTCTGTACCTGCATTTAAATGTATTGCAGGAAAAGTATCAACTTCATCCCAAAATTTTAGGCGAGGATGAACATTGTCAAATACATCAGTTAAAAAGTTACCGGTTTGATTTATCTTCTTTAGCTCTACTACTAAAGAGTCTAAAATAGCGGACCTACGAGTAGTATACGTTCTTTTTGTAACCGCCATTATACTCTCCTAGTATAGAACCTTCCCATTGCAAATTGAACTGCTACCTCTCTTATAGATGTATCTATCAATTTTCTTGGATCTCGTTCTTGAGATCCTTGCGCAAATCCTGTTTCGAATGTTTGATACGGATTTGTTTGATAGGTGTACCCAATACTTGGATACCCTTGAGCTGTTTTTGTAATATCTGTAACTCTTACTGAGCCGGCAAATCTTCCTGTCCTATTTACTAGTCTAGGAGATTTCATATTGTTTGTAATAACTTTTGGTAGCTGTTGATTCATTATACCTATCATGTGAAGAGGTATCTGTGAAGCACTTTTATTTGCTTGTTTAGATTTAGCTCTTTTTCTTAATGCTAAAGTTCTAACTGGACTTTTTGCTGACTTTCTTTTTACTTCTTTTTTAACGGGAGTTTTAGCTACAGAACTTGATTTTGTACGTGTAGGTTTAGGCTCTTTTATAGAAAAGTTTCTTTTTTTCCCTTTTCCAAGATAATGTAAGAAAGCATCTTGTATATCTTCTTCTATACTATTTGAGCCTTTTAACTTTGAAAGGTCTACGTCGCCAAATGTTTTTTCAAATATCTCTGTATCTTCCCGAATAATACCAGCATATATTTCACCTATCCAAGAAGCTAATGTCCCTTTGAACTGATTTAGTTCAGTATTTTCAGCTTCAATTTGAATTGACCCTTTAATTCCGGTTAGAATAGAAACATCTTTTTTCCAAGAAACAGAAACATCTGGACCCTTTTCTGCAATTTCTTTTACATATTCTATTAAGTTTGCTTTATTTTCGTCAAAAGTTCCGGTTATTTTTTCTAGTTTATCTAGTTGTTTTACAACCTCATAAAGTGCTAAAAGTTGTTTTCGTTCTTTTTTACCTAGAAAAGGCGTTTTTTTATCTGCGTCTAGTACTAAAGCTATACTTGAACGTAATACAGAAATATTTTTATGACCAAACTGATGAGCTTCTTTTAGTTCGGGAATTAGTTTATTATAAAAGTTTTTTATTTGCCTAAAATTTGCTTTTTCTTCTATAATTCTTGTAGCTGACCTTATTTGAATACTACCCATTCCTTGGCCGGTTCTGTCAGAAATTTCTCCTAAATTTAATGTTTGTTGCGAAGCTCTAGCCTCGTCTTCTGTCATTCCAGAAACTGCTTCATTATAGGCATCGATAAATTTGTTATACCTATTATAATATTTTTCATCTAAGTCAAAGTATTGCTTAATTAAAGGGTCTCTATCAATTAACTTTCTTAATCTTTTACTCTCAACAAAACGGCGTTGCATAAATAGCTTTATATAAGCCGCTATAGTTGTTGGTTTAAGTGCCATTAAAAGTTTTTGTACATATCAAGTATTCGTTTGATATGGTCTGGAAAGCCTTTGCCTTCGCCACTGGGTGCATTTTCCATAGTCGCGCCTTGGAGCGTTCTACGACCTTTATGCTCATCTTTATAATAGTAATTAATTAAATCAATTACTGCAATTTGTAGGTCATAAGGAGTTTGTGCATAACCAGCAGTATAAGTTACTTTAACAGCCCCGGGACCTATTGGCCAATACTTATACCCTGCCCCCTGTACATATAAAACACTGTCGGTCGACGTGTCCAAATAAAAATCATCTGTTCCTAGTGCTGTATATGCTGTAGTAACTGTATCTCGAGTTTCTACCGATACAATTGTATTTACAGGACTTTCAGTTAATTGCACAAGATGAGTATTCCACTCAATATTAAAAGTTTCGACTTTATTTGTAGAATGATAGTCTACAATTGAGTTAGCACAGTAAGTTTTTACTATTTGACTTACGGAATCAATTATGCGGCTAATTTTATAATCATCCCGAGGGTTGGTTATTTGCTCCGCATCTTTGAATTGTTGTAAAGTAATTAAATTCGCCATAAGTCAAAGAGTAAAAACTTGGGGAGGCGAACCTCCCCAGTCTACAGTAGCTATTAAGCTACCAGAGTGATTGCTGCAGCTGCAACGTTGTTGGCTGCTACAGTACCAAACAAACGGTCGAAACCGAGTGATTGAGTAGCAACTACCAGACGACGCTGCTGACGTACTTCGTAATCAGTCTCTACATTTACACCACGAAGACGTGGAATTACAAAGTTAGAGGTATTGATTGCGTAAGCAATATTATTGCTAGCTGCTTCGGGATCGAAATTATCAGACATTACTACGGGCGAGCCGTAAACTGAACCGATAGCACCAACCAGCTTGGTTGCCATATCAGAACCGACATCTGTAATATCCGCGAAACCAGGATCTGCAATCAGATCATAGTAACGATCAGAAGATACAACGTAAGTTACGTCTGAAGGTGCCAAGCCATACTTACCGAGCGATGAACGCGCTGCAAGAAGAAGCGTAGAATCAAGCTTATCAGTAGTGGGCGGAGTAGCTGAAGGAGCAACAGTGCCACCTACAGATACACGCTCAGTAGCTGCACCGATCCAGTTGGCTTGAGCATTTGCCATGTCTTTAATACCATTGATACCTACACCGGAATCACCATTCAAAACCATGTTGTCTACTGCACGAGCGTGTGCACGAGCTACGTTCTCGGTCATCATGGGAAGAAGATTTACAAGAATCTCTTCATCAACGTGATTATCAAGGAACGTAGTAGAAATCAGACGGTGTGCTTGCAGGATAATTTGATTTACAGCAAAATTACCTGGAGTCGGATTGGTTTCGTTAGTTACACCAGTACCGTCACCTGCGTTAGCAGAGGAGTCTGCACCAGTATATCGAACATTCTCACCACCAGTCGAGAAGATCGCCTTGGAGGTGTCGCTCTGCAGAGGCAGAACCATGGATTGTGAGTTCATATTGAGCTCACGGAAAAGTTGAGCAAGACGATACTGGAATTGTACCTCTTTCTCAAGAGCTGTACCTACAGTTACTGCCAACAGGTTGTCAGTGTCTGCAACGGAGGTGCCGCTTGGATAAGACATACCTGCCTTTTCCAAAACTTGACGACCATACTTAGTATCCCAGCCCTTATTCGTAAATACACCCAGCATATGACCATACATAAGGTCTTTTGCATGAGCTTCAATACCGTTGCCAGAAGAACGATCAGCGAATACACGCTTAGAGTCACGCATTTTGCTAAGCTCTTCATTCTTCTCTTCAAGATCCTGCTTATGTTGAGCAAGAATCTTTTCCATATCGGCATCCTTTGCAGCCATCTTGGCTTCAAGGTCTGCCATCAAACGATCGGCGCCTGACTCGACACCAACCTTGATAGCTGCTTGTACTTCTTCTTCCTGCTGAGCTTTTTGCTCGGCGTCGAGCTTAGCTTTTTCAGCAGCTTCTTGTGCTGCTTTTTCTTCAGCAGCTTTCGTCTCGGCTTGCTTCATTGCAATAGTAGTAGCAGTTTCCTCTGCCACCTTCTTAGCAAAAGCTTCCAAGTCGATTTCGGGAGTTTTTACTTCTTCCGACATTTTGATCTCCTTGTGAGCGGTAATGCCCGCTTCGTCCGGTGTTTCACTAGCTAACGATGATTTTTCGTCCTTAGCCAGAGACTGACCGGCTAGATCTACACGATTGGTGAAAGTTTTCTTAAAATCATTATACTCTTCTTCTGAGTCAAATGATTTTGCCAGAGAAAAAGTTGCTGCTTGATTGCAAGGTACCGATACTACTGATACTTCAAACAACTCAGCATCCTTAATCTTTAGTCCGTCAGTTTCCGTTATATAATCAGCATCCTTGACTCGGAAACCAACAGAAAAAGCTCCAAGAATGCCTTCTTTGACTAGTTGCGCCACATGATCTGGCGCAGACTTAGAAATTTTTGCCTTTAGTTCAAGCCCACTATCGGTAACTTTAAGACCTGTAGCTCGACCAATAGGTTTATTGTAATCATGGTTAAAAAGAATAATAGGGTTCTTTTCAAAATTTTGGAGTCCACCTTTTGTCCAAGCTTCTGCCATAATAACATCATTTGCACGATCCTCATCATGAGTACTTGCCATACCGCAGATATGAACGCCCCCGTCATCATCTTCGTGAAGGGCTTTAAAGGTAGAAGTAAGATTAAAAATCTTATTCATCTTTCGTCTCTACTTTCTTCTTAGCAGGTTCTTTTTTCGGAGCTTCTTTTTTCGGAGCCGCCGGTGTAGGAGCTGCTTTAGGAGTCTCAATTCTAAGAGACCGAAGACAGGTTTTCCAGTTATAAAAAGACTTTTGAATAGCTCGAGGAGTTACAGGAAAATCTACAATTCCACAGTAGCTTTTATAGTCAATATCTAACGGAAGACCCCATTCCTGAAACTGTTGTGTCAACGTTGCGTTGACATCTTTACGAAGTCTACTTCGTGAAGCCATTTATCTTCTCCTTGTTCTGGTGGTCTACCACCCTCTTCTGGATTCGCTGCGCTTCCTGCTATATTTGCAGGGACTCTCAGGTCATCATAGCCTTCTACAGGCTCGAAGTTTAGTGCTGCTCTTGCTTCATTCGGAGATATAATTCCTGTGTTCACAAGAGCTTGGTAATAAGATGCTTGATCTCGTAATTCTGGTTGAAGAGCAGGAATATTACTCGCCTCTTCAATTATTTCAAATCCGAAAAATCTTTCTAATGCAAAATTAATCTTTCTTACTATTGGTAAAATAGTTTCTAGATAGTACAATCGCATATTTGGTCTCAAATTTGCATTGTTTCCAGAATCAAGAAGAATAGGAGGAATTCCTAATGCTTTTAAAATGATTTTTTCATTTTCTTCAATAGCAGTTTGAAAGTCCAGTTCTTTAAAGTTGACATTTGAAATTTCATCAATTTCAATACCGCCGTCAAGAATTAAAGGTCTGCGTCCCCCTGCATCAGGTCTATATCTTGCCGACCAAGACTGAATCATTCTTTCTTTAATTTTTTCAGAAAGAGTATTTGGAGACTTTAGTACAAGCCCGGGAACTGCCCCGTTCTTAAAGAAATTATCTTGAAAGTCTCTCATTCGTCGCATAAGTACCATAGTACGAAGTGCGGGCTTTAGTCGAGAAACTCCTCTATAAATAGAGTAAAAAGAATTATCCTTGATGTGTATAATTTCTTTTGTTGAATAGTTTACAACTTCATTATATGTAAACTTTTCAATATAAGTTGTTTCGCTTGCATGAATCGTCATCTTACTTGCAGGCAAATGATAGAGATGTGCTCCATCATAGTATATAAATATATTTCCGTCTAGTAAGTAGTCGATTAAGAGATTTCGTCGAAAAGTACTTATATCTTGAAAAAGGTTTGGCTCTTTATTTAAGAGAAGATCAATACGAGATCTTTTAATTCCTTTTATAATACTTTGGGTGCTTAACTGTTCGCCAACTTTTACATTAATTTCTGCACAGTCATCGACGAGCATATTTACGCCGCGATTAACTATTTCTAAATCTTCATAAGCCCTTTCATAGCTGAAAATATCTTCTCGGCTAGGTTCTGTCTTATGGTCGTAATAAGGCTGAGCAGGATTTAATTTTTCCTCAACGTCAACTTTTTTACCAATAATTCTATCATACCATGCCATGCTTTTCTCTTTGAATATCTACCCAGCGCATTTGTTTTGTCGCTGTACCAAGTCCAGGGTTTCTTCCGTAAACTTTATGTAACTCTCTGTGGTGAGCATGACATATAGTTACTGTATGATCGTATAACTCTGCCCAGTTTTCCTCTATGAATTCGTCTCTCCAAATGACAATATACTCATCCGTATAGTGCGCAGGTCTTTCTTGTGTTTTTTTCTTTAGCCATTGCCGAAGAAGTGGTGCCAGAGAGTAAAAGTGGTGAAAGTCTAATTCTTTTTCTGTTCCACAGATGTAACATTCATTGTCTTTTTTGTATTTTGATTTTGCTCGGTCCCTTATGTATTTCACAGGGTCTCTTTTGAGCTTTTTCATACTTTGCATTATAGCCTCTGTAACATAAATTGTCAAATACTATTTTTTGTAGGTGTTATTAAAAGCCGCTCTGACTTATTTCAAATGAATACAATGCATATCTAAGAGCGTCTGCCATATGAGAAGCTCGGTTATGTTTAGGTTTTTCTTTAGCCAGATTTGGATTTGGATCCCATTGATATTGATCTAAGCAGGATAAAGTTTCAGCGCATCGTTGATCGACAAATAATTTATCATTGTCTACTATAGCTGCTACATGCGCGATGCCATCAAGAATAGATTTCTTTGCGTTTACTGTTGAAATATCGTATTGCAAAGCGAAATCATAACGAGTTTGTTGCGCTGCGGAATCAATGTATATAAAATCAATATCCCATTTTTGCATTAATCTATTTATTTCAACGGCATGCTGTTCCGTTGTTTTTTCGGCATCTAAATATTCATCTAAAACGTAATATTGTTCCTCGTCCCAGTCATATCCTATTACGCAGAAAGCAGTAGGATCACGGTAACCGACGTCAAGACCAGCAAATACATCCATATTAGAGGTATCCAATGCCTCATTATTGGAGATACATTTCTCATGGTCAAAATTCCAAATTTGTCCTTCATAAGTATTAAAATCAGCTTCATATTCTTGTCGGAATTCTGCTTCCGACATACTTTTTCTTGCTTCAGCGATATCTAACGCGCTCATACGAGGGTTATCTCTATAGGTAGCACGAATCGAACACCACTCAGGGAACTCATTATTGAACCCTCTATCAAAAAACTCGGCAAACCAGTTGTTCCTGCCCCGTGGGGTTGAGATAAAAATAGCTTTTGAGTTATCTTTATCCAAAGTCGGTCGAAGTGCAACATTAAATGCATCGCGACCATCTGCCAACGCCGCCTCATCAAATATAATTAGATCGTAACTACGTCCGACACAGGAATCAACTTGGTTTACTGAGCCCATTCTAACGGTTGATCCGTTACTCAACTCAATCACTTTATCTTTTGCATTATCTTTTTTAACTTCTAAGTCAAAATGTTTAATGAGATTGCGTTGTAGGTCAAAAGAAATCTGAGACAGCGAATAGTTAGGAGACATTATAAGAATGTTAGAGTTAGGCACTAGCGAAACTAGCTGCCCAATTATATTTGCGATGTATGTTTTGCCTTGTCTACGACTTACTGCGGCACATACAAATCTATACTTAGGGTTATTGATCGCATTTATAATAGCTACCTGTGAAGGTAGTGGAGTTATGCCGAGTAGCTCCAAGTATGGATCTACTGGTAGCTTGAGGAAGCGTGTCTCAGATTGTAAAGATAGTAGAGCATCCCCAGTAATATCCGCTCTACTTATTTGTATAGTCATTTTTGTTGCTCTATTACAGTTTCATTTTTATCTAGCCACTCTTCTTGAGTAGCTTGCCTGTAGTAAATAATAATTTCTTTTTGTTGACGAATATATCGCCGTAGTTCTTGGAGATTAAACGCCATATTTTCATAGTCTTGGGGCGTCAAACCAAAAATAACAAAGGTTCCTCCCTGCATTTTTGAAATTTTAGCAATCTGTTCTTCAAGATTTTTTTCTGTCACTACAAAAAATTCTACATCCTGCAAATCTATTTTTTTAGGGAGAGGAGGCTGATAGATTTCCAGTGTTTTATATTCTGTAATAGTTTTTATCACCGGCTCTGGGGTTGGTAGCGGGTCATTTTTCAAAAAAGAACATCCAGATAAAAATACTATTGTTAAAAAACTAGTTACTATCCGCATTTTCTACCTCTTCACTGTCTTTTTCTATGGCATCAAAAACTTTTTTTGTACCATTATTTATTCGTGGTTCTATTAGCCCGGGCTTAACTCGTGCTAACTTAGTTAAATCGTGGCGTTTAAAGATAGAAAGATAATCATCCATTTCTACTTGCATTGCTGTATTTTTTTCTGTAAGCTCGCCTACCGCCTTTAATTGTATTTCTAAGTTTTTTTCTGATTGCTCTCTGGCCGTTTTTTCAGCCTCAAACGCTATCTCTAGTTTTGCGGCATTCTCTTTTAAAATTACAGTATTAGTTTCTAATCTTGCAATTTTTGCCTCTGCTTTGCTTACAGTAGTTGTATGATAAGCATATGCCCCGCCCGCTACAACAAGTATAAGAGGCATCGCTTTTATTAATCCTAACATTAGTATATTTTCCTCAAGTCATATCCAACAGGGTTTACAACTTTAATTTCGTGTTTTACCCCAAGTAAATCTACAAATATAATGTGAGTAGTAGAAATCTTTTTTATTTCTTTTGCTCGATAAGTTTTAGGGGCCCCGCTTTCTATTCGTGATCCATCCTCTAAAAATTTTACTTCTCCGGGAAAAAATACTGTTAGTTCCCATTCTTCTCGAATAAGAGTGCGCCACCAATGTTTTATCTTTGCCCAAATGCCAACAGTTACTAAAACTTCTTCCTGCTTTTGTTCGATTTTATCAGCCATTTTTTCTATGCCTATTCCAAGCTATGAATCCAAATACTCTTAAAGACCAGTACGCTAAATAATTTAAAACTTTAAATCCATTTTGCTCAATACAAATATCTCGAAAGAGCACATCCATTTCTTTTTGAGTTTTTGGAACAACTACTTTATTAGTTGTTTTTACCAATTCAGCGTATTTATACCCATAATCGTGAACAAGACCGCCCATAAGCAAGACGCCAACGGGTGAAAGCCACATTGCAAGAAATTTAGGTACTGATGCACCATCGAATTTAAAACCTCTTTCAATAACATATTCTTCTCCGTTTAAGAAAAAGTAAAAATCCTCTACTATTTCCCACTGTCGAGTACCTACTAACCAGAGCCAAATTGCTCTCCAAAAACCTTTTCCTTTTGTCTCAATAAGAATTGGTCTCATAATAGGCATCTCTGCATATCTAAATTTTACTCGATCTTCTTCTTTTCCATCAAATAAATTTATTATAAAACCTATTAAAATAAAGGCAGCCACCAAAAGGGGCTGCCAAAAAGTTACAGCTAAACTAGAAACAGAATCTATCACTTTTTACTCCAAGCTTGAGTGCCAAAAAAGGCAGCTACGATACCGGCTACAGATACAAAGTATACTGCCGCCATGTCTCCAAGAATGGTTGCTGCTTGGTGTAAATCAAAAATTTCTGTAGCCATGACTATCGCAGGATAGAGTAACATACCTGCAAGTGCAAACCAAGTCATACTGCGTTGGGCGTCTCGCATTGCATCTGCATCTTCGAGTTCTTTTCTTTTAAACTCTAAGAACATTGCTTTTTCTTCTGCGTCTACTACATTGTCGCCATTTACATCGGCGGGATGAAATCCTGCTTTTTCTAATTCTTCTGACATTGTGTTTTCCTAGTAGTTGAACTAGAAAATTTTTATCCTCGTCGGTTTTTCCTCTTGAGGTATATTTTCTTTAAGTTCAACGCATAGCAGTCCGTTTTTCATAAAAGCTTTATCTAGCTCAATATGCGGGCCTACTTTAAATACTCTTGTAAAAGTTTTTCCACTTAATCCCTTATAAAGATAGCTTTCGCCTTCTTGGGTCTCAAGTTTTTGTGTCCCTTCAATTTTTAGTTCATTTTTATGGAATGTGATTTCGATATCATCTTTATCCCATCCTGGAACTGCAACTTCTACTCGGTATGAGCTATCCCCTCTTACTACATTGTATCGAGGATACCCTACAGTTGGGGAGTTAGCAAAAAAATCTGGATGCAAATCAAGTCCTAAAAAGAACTTGTGCATATCATTTAAATTCATCATCATTTGTTTTGTCATATTTTTCTCCTGTGCCCTTTCGGTGCACGCTTTGCATCCTTTTCAGTAATGCAGTTTAAAAAGGGGCCGAAGCCCCACTTCATCAAGAGGAGCAAACTGCTCCGTCTTCCGATGCGTTGAACTTCGCGTCACCGCATCCATATTTTCC
>Ga0181592_10005864_pt1 | contig 10107 bp, 9 predicted proteins | sample 071ome_20_FD_133755 | JGI IMG/M metagenome (GOLD analysis project Ga0181592, IMG submission 133755) | Coastal salt marsh microbial communities from the Groves Creek Marsh, Skidaway Island, Georgia - 071412BT metaG (megahit assembly) | ecosystem: Environmental > Aquatic > Marine > Intertidal zone...
TCAGAAAAAATCAAGGAACTCATCCAGCTTTGCCTTTTGGATCCGTCATCCTTTACAAAAGGCCTCATCACCACCATTTTTTCAAGCACGAGCGTATCCTCTGCATGGGAATGCCAATTCATGAAATATTTGTAGTTTTCCTCGGGCTCTCCGGTCTCGTTTTCTGGAGTCGTTTTGGGCAGCCGGACACTTACTGTAATGCGCTCGCCTACTCGGCCCCACTCCCCCTTACGCTTATCCTGGATACCTGCACCCGAAACCAAAGCGCTTCCATTTGAGCCGAAGTCTATCTCTATAGGATAGGAAGATTTTCTCGATTTGCCGATGTTTCGTACGAGCAATAAGGGTGACCCATCATCGTTGGCCAAGCCTTCCTTGGATTGGAATGCGTACCTGACTCCTCTTTTGATCAAATAAAACTCAGACGGTTCCTTTTCATCATTCAACCGAATCATTCTTTCCCCATCCCCAACCTCCCAGGTTCCTTTTCTGACCACAGGTTTCATCTTCGGGTGAACAAAGCGCAACTCTGCGAGCATCTCACCAACTCCCTGGGAGAGAGATAGCTCCACGACACACTCCTTGCCGTCCGCAATCAAATTGCCCTCAAAAAATTCGTAGACCCAGTCCTTAATTTCCCCCGCATACACCCCCTGTGGATCCGGGGATGTGCAAGAACTCGTCCAGAGAGTCACCCCACTGAGCACATAAAAAATTGGATTAAACAGACCAAACTTTGGCATGGTTCAGATCGTGCAAAAAAGCCGGAAGAAACTCAAACCTTTCCAACCTCAGTAGCCTCTAAATTTATTTTCAGAAGCATTCGATGGTACATCATACTGGCGATCAAAAAGCCAATGCTAATAAAGATCGACCAACTTCTTCCCTCTTGCTGCATTTGAGTAAATAACAATTCAGTTCTTTTGATGTTTCCCCCACTCCTTCGAATTCGTATGTCCGGAAAAAGCCTGGGAGATTCTCCTGTTTTTTGCCCGGGTATATAAACCTCTCCATCATGAACTCTCTTGATGAACCTGAGCTGCCTTTGGGAACTGTCGTATTTTAAGTAATCAGACCATACATAATAATCTTCATCACTGGTTGCCCCTTTGCCTATGAATTGCCAGAGTTTCTTACCTGATTCTTCCTCCTTCGCTTTTTTAAACTTACGAAAATCAAGACGGAACAAACCATCCTCCCGTTTCCACTCCCCGGCTACATCCTGACCACCCTTCCCTCTTTCGTCATAAGAAGCAGGTAAAATTCCCCAAGCTTTCCCAGACCAAATACCAAACCCCAACTGGTAACGGTCCAACGCTCCTTCAAAAGAATATTCAATCCATGGCGAGGGGTTGAGAAAAAGATAAACCTTGGAAAATAGAAAAATAAGTAAACAGGCACATCCGATTAAAGCAGTTATATTTCTCCGGAAAGTGGCGGAGGAAACTTTCTGCTCTCTTTCCCACTCGATCGCTCTTTTTTTTCTGATCTCTTCGGTATCCTGAGCTGCATCAGCCCATGATGCATCCCCTTTTATACCATAAGCCGATAAGTCCTCTGCCCCGGGAATTGCCTCCATCGATTGAGATATACTTTTAAACTCCAGGTTACCTGCCTGAGTTGCCCAGCCTTCCCAATCTGCCCACTCTGTACCCTTCCGCTCCACCGCATCCAAAATAAATTGAACCACTCCACCGAGGGCAAAAATATCTCCACTTTCTTCGATTACCCCTTCCGTGCTTTCTCCAGAAGGGCGGAAAGACTCACTCTCCTTTAGCGATTGCTGGAATTGTAAATTTTGTGAGACAAATTCAGAATAATCCTTTGCATTCTCAGAGGATTTGCCAAAGAGAGAGATTTTCGACAGGGCAAACTCAGTTAACCAGGCTGAAAATGTCCCATCATCCTTTTGTTTGATCAATACATTGGAAGGTTTCACATTTCCATGAATCACTCCGGAGGCATGGGCATGGTGCAATCCACAATGTAAATCGATCATAATCTCCTTCAGAGATTCCGGCTTTAACTGATTTGGGCAGTGCTCAATAAAATCACTCAATGTCCGCAGCTCCAGCACCTGCGGTTCGGCCCCCTCCTCTGTCTCGGGCAATTCCAATTTACTTCCCTCAAACCAGGGGTAAACCACCCAGTGCTTCCACTTCATTGCCCCAGAATAAAGCAGAGGCCAGATGCCCCTCCCCTCAAGTTGTTGAATGGGTTGACACTGCTGCGAAAAGAAATCGGAAAACCCGGCACTCTCTGAAATTACCCGATGAAACAACTTCACATACCGGCTTTTGCCACTATCGTCTCCCTCGTTCCCTTCCGCGAGGTAACTTTGACCGCAAGAACCCTCCTTGATCCAGCTTTTTACGCGATAGTGACCAATTCGTGTTCCTGCAGACAACATTACAACTATACTTACCCTTGAGTCATCATCCCCACTTGAGTTTATTTCGTAATACCCGGAAATGTGAATGACCAGCCGCTTCGATAAGGGGGAAGGTTTTCTCGGAAACAAAAATTTCCAAGGGGAAGTGAGGGCACACTGCAAAGGCATCCCTTCCGTCAGCCGAAACATGGGGGTTAGGCGAATCCCCATCAATCTCAATACGCAAACCTATACCCGAAGGGAAAACCAAGGGTCTGCTGGTTAATGTGTGCGGGGAGATTGGGGTCATTAAAATCACCTCCGTTTCAGGATGCACAATGGGCCCACCTGCCGCCAGGTTGTAAGCAGTGGATCCAGTGGGGGTGGAAAAAACGATCCCATCCGAGGAATAATCGGCGACCCGTTCACTTCCACAAAAAACCGAAAAATGCCCCAAACGACCGGTTATTCCACTTTTTACAACGAGATCATTTAAGGCCACTTTTTCCTCACCCGTGCGATCATGAAAGCCAATCAAACCTCTGCGACGGACCAAAAAATTTCCCTGAAGCAAGGGGGGTAAGGCATGGTCCAAATCGTCCGGGGAAAGGGTCGCCAAAAAACCAAGTTTGCCCAGCCCTACCCCGGCAACCGGTACTTTGTGAGCAATCGCTTCATCCAAAAGGTTGAGCAAAGTTCCATCCCCTCCCACGGAAAAACAGGCATCCATCCCTTTGAGAAAATTGGGGGGACAGGGAAATTGCTCCGTTAGATAAACTTCCACGTGGTTTTCTAGGCAAATTTTTTGCAACAACTGGGCCACCTCATGCGTACCTGATTTGGTCAGGTTTGCTACAATTGCCACTTTTCTTAATGGTTCCATGGGGGAAGTTCTGCAATCAGGTTAATTCGATCCGGCGGTTCGGTCAAGTACCCGTACCCAAGGGAGGACATCATCAGTCACTGGTGTCGAATCACTCAAAGTAATATGTGAATCGGGCGGGAAATGTTTTCGAAACCATTTTCTTTGTTTCGCAACCAACTGTCTGGTCGACCGGGTTATTGAATCAACCAAACCAGAGGATGATATTTTGGGCCTGTTCTTGATACATTCAATCGCTTCCCTGTAGCCGACTGAAACTGATAAGCTTGGGTGCGTCTCTATTCCCTGACGCAGTGCAACCTCAGCCTCTTCCAGAATCCCTCCCTTCACCATTTTCTGCGTCCTCGCATGGATTCGCTCCATCAGTTCATCCTCCTGGCGGTCCAACCACAAAGCGTGCTTGCACAAGCCCGCATAGGGCACGGGCAATCTGTCAAACTCCTGCTGCAAAACCACCAAGGATTTGCCCGTCTGGATACACCTCTCCAACGCCCGAATTACCCGTACTGGGTTTTGGACATCGATCCCCACCCCATCCGGGTTCAATTTATTTAAGTCCTCGAGCAAAGAGCCCAACCCTTTTGATTGGTATTGATCCTCGATCGACTGGCGCACCTCTGCAGAAATTTCTATTCCGTCCGTGATCGGTCTTAAAAACCCGTTCAAAAAGAAACCACTTCCCCCAACGACCAATATTTTTTTTCCCCTCCCGGCAATATCCTGCACCACATTCTTTGCGTAGTCATGAAACCGAACCACATCAAAAACTTCATGCACATCGGCCAAGTCCAATCCATGATGTGGTACCCTTTCCTGCTCCTCTTGGGTGGGCTTTGCCGAACCCAGGTCAAGTCCACGATAGAAAGCTACAGAGTCGCACGATATAATTTCCGCGTTATTATTTTCCGCCCATGATAAAGCCAGATCCGTTTTGCCCGAAGCAGTTACCCCGCCCAACAACCAAATTTCTCCGACCATGGAAACCATGGAATAATAAAAAAACGTGCCTAACGGGCGGTCAGCCCACCGACCAAACTCTGGGATTTCGCCTGGATCGCTGAGAGCATATTGGCATGGTTATCAATATTTTGAGGGATACAATTCACTAAGGCGCTTCCGACCACCACACCATCTGCCACCTGTGCGACCTCTGATACCTGCTCCGGCGTAGAAATACCAAAACCAACCACCAAAGGAAGGTCCGTTTTTTCACGAATCGAAGCCACCCTCTCGGCCAAGTCGCCCGCCAAGTCATCCCTCTCTCCTGTTACTCCTTCACGGGATACATAGTAAAGAAAACCTGAGGCCTTGCTGGCTATTTTTTCGATTCTTTCTTCAGGAGTGGTTGGTGCGATGATAAAAACATTGGACATTCCCAACTTTTCACACGCAACCAGCAGCTCGTCTGCCTCCTCCGGTGGTAAATCAAGCGTCAATAAGCCATCGACTCCAGCATCTTTCGATTTTTGCACATACTGCTCCACGCCCTGGGAAAAGATCAGGTTATAATAGGTGTAAAAAACAATGGGAATCTGGGAAAATTTTCGAATCTCACCAACTAACCGGAAAACATCCTCCTGAGAGCACCCGGACTCCAATGCCCGCTGCGCCGCTAGTTGGTTGGTCAGTCCATCTGCCAATGGATCCGAAAAGGGAACCCCAAGTTCGAGCAAATCAACCCCCTGATCAATCAAGGTTTTGCAGACATCCAGGGAACGGTTAAAATCGGGATCACAAGCGCATACATAGGCAACAAATGCTGCTCGGTCATCGGACTTGCAATCTGAGAAAAGTTTCGCGATTCGGTCAGAAGTACTCATAAAAGAATTAGCCTTGAATAATTTCTTATCCAATCATTACTGGCAACGGTAAATCAGTTCCTCCGTTCTGTGATTTTTTTGTATCGAATTCTTTTTCCCTTCGTAGCCTTATTAAGTGCTCCCTATTTCGTTTACCGAATGTTCAGACGGGGTGGTTACGGATTTAAATTCCATTATCGGTTCGGTTTTTTCCCTCGTCTCAGTAAAAAGAATCACAAATCCTTCCGCATCTGGATTCAGGCGGTGAGCGTAGGTGAACTTTCTTCACTTTCAAAAGTCCTCGATAGTTTGGTGAAGGATGAAAACATTGAGGTGGTACTGACGGGCACGACCAGCACCGGTTTACGAATGGCGGCTGAAAGATATGCTCAGAAAGTTTCCGCACAAGGCCCGTTCCCCTTGGACTGGTGGTTATTTACCCGATTGGCATGGGCAAAAATCCAGCCCGATCTCATCATTACGGTGGATAGCGAACTTTGGCCGGAACACTTTTATCAGGCAAGCCAACGGGGCATTCCTGCCCTGGTCATAAATGCCCGGTTGTCTGATCGCACTTTTCAACGCTTATACGGGTCATCCTTTGCCCGTAAGCTTCTTTTGCCCAAAGGATTGGAAATTCTCACTACCTCAGAAAGGCAGAGCACCCGCTGGTTGCAAATTGGTATCGAGCAAAAACACGTTCAAGTTGTCGGAAACTTAAAAGTCGATGCGGTGGGTGCCAATATCGGGGAAGACACGCCAACGGAAGAATTAAGAAACTGCCTTGGTTTCGAGCAAGGCTCGTTGGTAATTGCCGGCATTTCAACCTGGCCAGGCGAGGAAGAGCTCCTCGTTGATGCAGTTAAGCAAATAAGAGAGCACCAAGTCGATGCCCGCCTTCTCTTGATCCCCAGGCATGCAGAAAGAAGAAGGTCTGTTTGCTCGATGCTGGATCAAACCAAGCTCCCTTATCATGTGCGCACTCAGGGACATCAGGCACCCAGTGGCACCCTGGTATACCTTGCCGACACCACCGGTGAACTTTTTCAACTGATCCGCTGTGCCGATCTTGCCCTGGGCGGGAAAACTTTACCCCCTAATCATGGGGGTCAAAACCCCATCGAACCCATTGCACTGGGGATCCCACTGGTTCTTGGTCCAAACTACCAAAACTTTAGCCAAACATGCACGGACTTATTGGTTCATGATGCCATCCGCACAGCCGAAGATGCCCAGGAAACAACTACCGCCTTGGTCGATCTCGCACTCGATCAGGATGGGCGCAACCAACTACGTGCATCCTCCCTGGAATGGATGAAATCACAAGGCTCTCCCTCCGAGCAAACGCTCGAAAACATCTACCGACTGCTTGGCTAAGGTAAAGCCCTGGCAATCGACTCACTCGTTGACTTGAAGTCCACACCTGCTAATGGTATTGAGACTCAGTCTCAACTAATTCTCTCCTTTCAACTATGAAGTCTTTGATACACCCAATGATTCTTGTAAGAGCATCCGCAGGTTTACTTGCCAGTGTTTTTCTATTCTCCTGTTCACCATCAGATCAAGGGGAAGTGGGTACGCTTGAGGGAAAAGCACAGGAGTTGTCGTTGAAAAAAGTGGTTGTAGCCCTTAAGGCAAATAAAAACCCAGAAAAGATGCTTACCGAGAAAGCATCTCTCGAAGCCTACCTAAGCACTAAGCTGAAAAGACCCGTCGAGGTTCTTATCCCCACCGATTCTTCCGTGGTGGTTGAATCTTTTCGCAACGGAACATTGGATCTTGGCTACCTAAGTTCCACCGATGCTGCGAGAAACTTAGACCAAGAAACTGCTTCGATCCTGCTCATCCACTTAAAAAATGGGAAACCAAGCTACCAAAGTGTTTGGCTGAGCCTCCGAGATAAAAAATACAATTCCATTGAAGAACTCCAAAACCAACCAGTTGCCTTTGCCAGCCGCTCCAGCACATCGGGTTACCTCATCCCCGTTTGGGATCTTGCGAGCCGTAGTTTGGTGGGTCCCCAAACCTCGCTGACTGATTTCTTTTCCCTTACTATTTATGGGACTGGATATGTCTCTGCCGTGGAAAAAGTTCTCAGCGGAGAGGTGGAAGCTGCTGCCGTGAGCGATTATGTGTTTAAGGGGGACAACAAATACCTCAGCGATGCCCAAAAGTCGCGCCTACGAATCATCCAGGAGCAGGGCCCCGTTCCCTCTCATACCATTTGTGCCCGTGCTTCCTTATCTAAAAACGACCGCCGTATTCTTCGCGAAGCCTTGCTGGAGATGAATGTGGAAAACCCAACCCTGCGAGACCAGGTGTTCAACGGAGAACTAAGGGAGGTAAACCAAGACGAGCACTTGAAAGTTACCCGCGAAGCGATCGCGGTTCAAAAAACTCTCAAACCCTAAGCCTTCCCCTCTTCCCCACTTCTGGCAACCATGGAGATGAGCAAAGATCTACTTCAATCCAAAGACTTGGGTCTTCGGCTGTCAGGCAGGTGGCTATTTCAAGAGCTCAATTTCTCTGTGCCCAGCTCATCTTTTGTTGCCATCACCGGACCATCCGGTGTTGGAAAAACCAGCCTTTTACGATTGTTAAGCGGAGAGGTCAGCCCAACCGAGGGACATGTGGGTTCCATGCTCTCCACCGGGGAAAAGATTTCGATGATTTTTCAGGATCTCCAGCTGGCAAATGGAGCAAGTACCCTTACCAATGCCCTGAGCGGTTGCCTTGGCAGGCACTCTTCCACCCGTACCCTCTTTGGATTCCCTAAAGAAGAAAAGGACATTGCCCAGGATTGGTTGTCGAAGTTTGGACTCGGAGATAAACCCCGCCAATGGGCATCCACCCTTTCCCGGGGTGAGCGTCAGCGACTCGCGATCTGCCGAACTTTGATCTCTCGTCCCAAGTTGCTTCTTGCGGATGAACCTGTCGCCAGCTTAGACACGGAATGGGCGGACCGCACCCTCCAAATCCTTACAACCACCCAAACCCAAGCAGGCGGAAGCTTGGTTTGTTCCCTGCACGACGAAGAACAGGTACAAAAATATGCTGATTTTGTTCTTCGCCTGCATCCGACAAAGAGCAGTTCTTGGAGCTGGGAAAGGCTATCATCTTAAACCTATGAGCAAGCAAGTTATGCCATGGCACAGCCGATTTGATCTGCTTGGGGTAACCTTCATCCTTTTTTTAGCTGCCTCCCTGGGTGCCATTCCATCTATTGAAGGGTCCGGTCGTAACCTTGATTACTTGGGCAACCTATCGCGTTTTGCTGCTCAATTCTTCCCTCCGGACTGGTCCATCTTGGAAAGAACCCTTATCGGTCTGCTCGAAACCGTTCAAATAGCACTGGTTTCCACCCTCCTCGCCATTGTTCTTTCTTTTGTTATCTCTCTGGGTGCATCCCAAAATGTGGCACCAGCATGGGTGCTTTGGCCTACCCGCATGCTGCTCAACCTCATCCGCACGATCCCCAGCTTGCTGTGGGCCCTTCTCGCAGTTGTTATTGTGGGTTCCAATTCTTTGGCCGGAGTCATCGCCCTCACCCTGTACAGTGTTGGCTACCTTGCCAAATTTTTCAGCGAAACCTTTGAATCAACCGATCTTAGCTCGCAGAAAGCAATTAAATCTTTGGGAGCTGGCCCAATTCAGGCCTTTCAATATGGTCTCTGGCCCAATGCACGCCCCATCATCTGGAGCCACTGCTTGTGGATGCTGGAATACAATGTTCGTTCGGCCAGTATTATCGGCTATGTCGGAGCTGGGGGCATTGGCCTACATCTAAAACTTTATGCTGAATCTGCCGATAGCTGGAACAAGTTTTCATTGGTATTACTATGTATCTTAGCCATCGTCACCCTGCTTGACTTTGCCGGTGAGAAAATCCGTAAATCCATCCGGGATAAACTCGATGGAGTCAGCCAATAAGTTTCCAAGCAATACAGACCGGTTAATTTAGGTTTGAGTCTTTGTAGTCGACGATAAATTCATCGACCACCTCATCAACCACTTCGAGGACATAAGACTTATCCCTTCGGGCATTTCCAAACATTCCGTATTTCCCCTGTGGCAAGGTAACAACTTTCCCGACCTCACCGGGATCATACCCATACGCCTGTGCCATTTTCTTGAGCGATACCTCCACAGTAAAAGCGGTGCCGCCCGAAAGAATAACAAAATCAACCTCCAAAAAGTGAGTCTTATAATGAGGGCGTTCGGGCTTGATTCCCGACTGCCATAATTTTTGCCTCACCCGTTCCAACACATCCGCCCGAGTCACCCCGGAACGGTTTTTGGGTATCTCCGAAACAATTGGTTCCAGGGTCCGGTAGTCCCCATGTACTTTAAGCCCACCAAATTTTCTGGCATCGACCGACTGCACTGCAAAAAAAAGGAAGGAAAAAACGGCAAAAAAAAGGACGAGATTAGCAAACCTTAAAAACCCTATTAAACGATCAAACGAAAAATTTCTCATGACATACCTCCATTGGTTGCATTAACTTTACAGCACTTGGTTTTTGTTTCCATTTCTTGGCGAAGCAACCCCCTAACAAAAATGCTGATAAAATAAGTAGTGGATATATTCTCATATTTACACTAGATATTTATTTTATGTAAATTGCAAATTTTTAAAGTCTTTTTTACGCATCTCTTTAAAAGTTGTGAGAAGCCATGATGGAACCGCCTATGTCGAGTGCTTGGTACTTGGCAGAATCGCCCTGCAAGGCTTTCCCTATGTCATTCATCTGCATAATCGACCAGGTAAGCCCTAGGTCGAGGCTCAGCCAATCGGTCGCTTGCCAGCTACCATTCAGCGCAACCACCGTGCTCCAGTCCACCCGTCCATCATTGGTATTTTTTACATATTCCGAACGGGTAATGCTTAGGCTGGGCATGAGCATAAACTGGCCATTCGCTCCCAATATTTGGATTAGGCTCAGGCTTAGCCCGAGTTGGTAGTTATCTCCATCATCTGCAAACTGCCCCGGAATAGGATATGGCAACACCCGGTCGGTCATCGAGTAACGGGCAGACCCATCCATCATCAATAA
>Ga0181592_10005866_pt1 | contig 10105 bp, 7 predicted proteins | sample 071ome_20_FD_133755 | JGI IMG/M metagenome (GOLD analysis project Ga0181592, IMG submission 133755) | Coastal salt marsh microbial communities from the Groves Creek Marsh, Skidaway Island, Georgia - 071412BT metaG (megahit assembly) | ecosystem: Environmental > Aquatic > Marine > Intertidal zone...
GCCTGTTTGTAAGTTATCTCCTATTTCAATAGCTGGAACAGTGTAGTGATCAAGTTCTATTCTATAAGACGTATCAGTAGTTCCTACAGAATATTGTATATTGTCTTTAAGTGTAGTATTTTTATTTAAACTAAATTGACCTGTTGATTGCTCAATTCCATCAACATACAGCCTAACTTCTCCAATATTTCTAACTCTAACAGGTAAATCTATATATTCTAGAGACCCAGCTGCTACTGTTAAATTACCTTGAAGAGTAAGTTGTCTCATAGAACCACTTACATAGAACGAATTATTAGCGTAAAAACGTGAATCTAATAACTGATTTAAGGTAACATAAAAAGGAGCTGTAGGTAGTACATCAATTAAATTTAAAGATCCTGTTAGAGTATTTTCAATATTAATAGTGTCTTCTGATTTGTTATAGGTAATAATATTTGCAGAAACTGCTACTAAATCATTAGCATAAGCTACAAAATCTCTTGAACTGTTAACAGAAGTTTTTTCTTTTAAAGGTACAGTTATTCTATCATCACCTTTTAATCCTAAAAACGAACCATCATTCACTTCTAATACGTGTTTAGCAAAATTCTCATCATGAATAACGTTCAACCCTTCAACAACTAGCCTAACATTACTTGAACCGTCGCCATTATCAATTTCTGAATATGAATTACAAAGTAATTTGATTTCTCCAGCAAAACTTGAAAATCCATTTTTTCCAGTAATAGTTGAAGTAATTGCTCCATTACTTATAGCACTTGCATTATCGACTATTAGTGATAACACACTTGAAGAAGAATTATTTATTAGAGTTGTTGCAACAGGTAGAGAAACAAAATATTCAGTTGAAAAACCTTGCTGATAACCAAGTCTATCAGTTTGATTATCAATTACAGCATCAAATACTACTGTTCCATCTAAATTACGTCTTAATTGTTTTTGTAAGGTAAAGTTAGGAGCTGGAGGAGGTGAAAAAGAGCTCTCAATATCAGTGTAGGCTGTTGGAGTATAATCAATAAAAGAATCAGAATCTACGTAAACATTTGAAATATATTCTTTTGCTATAATATTTACTTCTTCTTCAGCTGTTTCTCTTTCAATTTCTGCCACGGTAAATAACTTACCAGCTTTATTAGTATAGAAGTTTCCTGGGTTTTCCCATTCTCCTATTGTCCATAAGTCACCTTTTACTGGAGCATTATTTGAAGTAAAGGTATTGTATGAATCAACAGATTTAGTTATTGGATTGTATCTACCTGTAACAGTTACATTAGCTACATCAAATCCTGTGCTTACATTGTCAGTAGAAGTTAAAGCAAACGTTGAATTACTCAAAATGTACAAATCTACTCGATCAGAATTAGTTTTAATTACACGAAGAGCTAAAGGATAAGTATTAGCTGTAAAAGTTGTGTTAGCAAGCGTTGGTTCAGTAAAATGCTCTAAATATACGTGAGACTTATCAGAATCAGTTGAAGAATTTTGGGTAATTTTTCCACCAAAGCCATAATTAATTCCTGTCATATTTTGAGATATAGAAATTACATCACCTGGTGCTAAATTTAAAGCATCTGTTGATGTAGTAAATGACACAACTCGTCTTAAATATCGAGAAGCAGCTATCTGATATTGAGCAAACCGAAGTGCCTGACTTCTTCTAGTTACACCAGCTAAATCTAGAGATTCTACGTTTTCAATAGTGCTTCTATCAGATCCGTCATTGACATCAATTGTATCTATACGAGCTACTTCTCTTTTATAGTGGTTTGTAGGTTCTATATAACTGATATCAACACCAGTAATAATATCACTTTCACGTCCACCACTAATTTGAAAAGATCCGCTCTTAATATTTGTTTCATTAAATAACATCACAGGAAGTTGATCAGGTTGATCAACAGCAAGAGAAATTTTACCAAAAGTATGGATTAAAGTGCCTCTAAATGAAGCTGCAAGTGCGTTTAACACTTCTAGTGTTTGTTTCTGATCAGAAATCAGTGTATCACAAATAAACCTACGTTCTTTAATTGCTGTGCCATTAGGAATTCCTTGTAGAGTTTGCCTCACACTAGTAAAAAGACCGCGTGGTTTATATCTAAAAGACCCATCTGCCTGCCCATCTACACCAATAAATTCACCAGTGATAGCATCGCAAGCATCACAGTATTGCGCTACTTGATAGAACTTATACTTATCAATGTTATCTTCAGGAATACCTAATCCATAAGTTGAATTAGTTAAAATATCATAAATAATCCAAACAGGATTCTGTGTCCACGAATAAACAAAAGTACCGTCCCAAGTGCCTACATAAATTTGTGGATTAGCATCAGTTAATTTTGTACCTGTTCCAGATTTTTGAAGACTATACCCATTAGTTGTATACCCATTACTACCTGTTTCAGGAAGTTCAACCTCTCTCCAATCAATTTGGCCATCAGTTAAAATAGGTTGGTTATAGTTTGAAGGTACTTTAACTAGTAGTCCTTTGACCAAAGAACTCATTGTAGGAATAGATCCTACGTGCTCGTTAATAGCTTTGAGAGCATAACCTACTAATGCTGTTCTTGGATAAGTTTGAGGAGTATTTTCAATTTCATACCATCCTACTGCTTGAATATTAGATGTTACGCGAGAATCTGAAGATTCATCTGATGTTTTTTCAATAGTAAATCTATAACCATTGTCTGATTTAGACGCTTCAGGTATTTCAAAAGTTACAAGTCTTTTATAAGGAGTGTTAGTTTTTCCATTAATAGTAACTTCTAGGGGATCACCAATTTGAGTAGAACCTGTACTATCGAAAAAAGTAACTCGCACTGTTAGTGAATGAGCTTTAATATTGCCATTATCGTCTTGTCTCTGTAGAGCATTTACAACAAGGATTACTGATATCTCATCCCAAGCTCTTGCGCTAGTTTCTTGCAATAGAACTTTTGAAGCAGGTATGCCATCTACATTACCTTTTTTAAGAGTAACTGGGGATGAAAAAGTTTGAGGAGTGATAGTTTGTTGTCCAAACTTTCTTAAAACAGATTGAGTTGTAGTGCCAGTTCTTGATAGAGTTTTAAATACTTCAGTATTTTCTCCGCCATCTCCATCAAGTTTAATTAGATCATCAATTGTATTTTCAGTAATTTCAATATCTTGAGGACCGTTAGGATTAATTCTATATACAGGGCCTTCACCAAGCGCTGTTAGAAGAAATAAAATATCTGTTGAGAAAAGAGTATTAGGGTCTTCAGAATATCCTCCTCCACCGCCTTTACCGCCGCCAAGACCGCCTTTAATTTGTGGAACTTTTTGATTATTATAGGTTGTAAAATAGCGTTTCATGTTGTAAATCTCGATTGAACAGTAATATTATCATCACGACCATGATCTACTGTATCTAAATAACCACTTATTAATTGTCCTGGAACACGGTGCAATCCGTAAATTAAAGGAATTGGAGTACTACTTGATATTGTGTTTTGAAGACCTCCAAACATATCATTTGACCTAACGTTTTGATCAGTTTGTTTAATATCTTGACGCTGGGTAAATAACATTGTTACAAGAGCAAGACCTGCGTTCACAGCAAGAGTGCCAGCAGAGATGCCTAAACCAGCTGATGCAGCTGATCCTCCTCCTAATGTAGCACTAAATGCTGCTGTTCTTCCAGCTTCAGCTCCAACAGTAGCACCGGTATACCCAGAGGCAGCAACAGCAGAGGATCCTCCTCCTGCAAAAGCTCCCATAACATAAGGAGCCGCAAAATAAGCAGCGGTTGCAATAGCTGCATAGGTTAAAAGTTTTTGAGTACGTTTACCACCACCTCCAACAATGGCAGGCACTATATGAAAAACATCATCTGATTTTACAGACTTAATAAACAAGTCTTGATCAGAAATTGGTTTAAGATTTTTATCTAAAAGAGCATATCCTTCTTGACATTGACCGTGTTCAATAGCTTTAGCATAACGTTGAAACCTAGGATGCATAGCTCCAAGATAGTAAAGAATATCAGCATATTTTTTAAAGTCAGCAGTATATTCAAGCTCTGTAAAAAGAGATTTAAAAGCTGAATGTATCTTAATTTTAGCTAACAATATGCTTCTCCTGAAAATCTGCAAAAATTAATGAATCTATATCTTCATTATACCAGTATATGTAAAATTTATTGTTAAAACCAACTAAAAATTTGTACTCTTGAAATGCTGCTCCTATTTTGTCTTCTTGACTAGGAATAGGATTATCTTGACCAGGGTGGGAATGAAAGATTCCCCATATGTTACCGTCATTCTCAACTAGAGCTGCGGGATCTAGATAAAAAGTTTCTTTTGGATTATCACTGATATTTTTACACGGAATATAAGTAAAATCTTTAGTAATAATACCAACTGCTTCCAAAGGATAATCTCTTAAAGCGTGATTATTCATGTCATCTTTTAATTTACTAAACTTTTCCATCTAACCTTCTTTATTGTGTACTGCTGAAAATATTTATGATAGTGATGAACACTACTAGGCCTATTTTCAAGCATATGTAATATGTTATTATTTCCTACATACATAGCAACGTGATTTACTACATTAGTTGACCCTAAACTCATAGCGATAAAGTCAAAGGGTTTTAAAGTAGCAACCTCTACCCAATCACCGTTTTTAGAAGCGTCTAAAAAGTATTGCTCATGAACTTTTTGATACCACTGATCATCAACTAGTTTTAAAAAATCACTACTAGTATAAGGAATAATTATCTCTTTCTCTTGCTTAAGAATATACCTTAAAAGAGTGTAACAATCCATACCAGATTCAGGATTCTCTCCAAATAGTTTGTAAGGAATATTTATATATTTTTCATACCATTGACTCATGGCGATAAAAGGCATGTATCCTCTTTATCCAATAGTCAGATAAAGTTTCAACACGTGAGATACCCCCCTCCTCTATGTGAAGCATTTGTGTTGGTGCTAAAAACATTGCAAAATGTGTAATACAATCTGTTTTTGTTGACTTAAATGCTATTACATCATAGTTTTTTGCTTCTGTCAATTTTACTTTTACAGCACACGTTGAAGCCCATCCATCTACATCTGTAGTAGAAAAATGCTTCATCCAGGCTCTTGATTTAGGGTAGGTAGGAAGAGGAAAGTTGATTAATAGTTCTTGAGCATAGAATTGACGAATTAATTCAATACAATCAAAAACACCATACTCATGAGATAATCCTAGATATTTCTGTACCATTCTGCTAACTCTGGAAATACAGATTCAAATGATTCATTACGGTATAAATCACTTCTTGAATTGACTTCCTTAAATTTAGTGGATAATAATACATCGTCTTTTGAATTCATATGTTTTAAAGAATCTAAAATAGTGTAAAGTTCAGATTCAGATAAATTATCAATAGATAATAAATCGTTTTTATATTTTTTAAGAATTTCCTTTTTCAATGATTGAGGCAAAATTGTAGTTGATTGATAAGTAGGGTTAGTTAGATTGGTAATATTAAAAGACTTGTTTAAAGACTTAATCCATTTTATTAATTCAATATTACTTGTGATAGAATATATGCTACTTACTAGAGAATAGGTTGATATATATTTTGAAAACTTAATTGAGTTTTTAGAAAATAAAGTAAAATCTAATCCTTTTCTACCGTATTCTGCCTTTTCTTGAAAACCCTCAATACTAGGCCAAATATTTATACTATTAAAAGAACACCACAATTTTTCAATATCAAAACCTTTAAAATTTCCGTTATAGGATAAATTAGTATTATAGTTTAATTTAATATTTTTAGCACAATTGCTATCAACTAAAAACTGTAACATCTTGTAGTGACCTTCTTGAACAAAAGGCTCACCACCTGCAAAATATAAAACTCTAATATATTTTTTAATCTCATCAATATCTTGCCAAAAACGACTATCATCAGTCCAGTGATCATAGTGATTTGGTTCATCAGGTTTCATAATTCCGTGAAATTTTGCCTCTTTAGACCAAGAAGATGAAGCATAGGCTCCACACATTCTACAACTAAAGTTACATAAATTTCCAAATCTAAAATCTAAATATATTGGAGGATTATTTATAGAACCATCAATATTAGTTTTTTCATAAATTTTATTAAAAGCAGAATATTCCTGATTCATCTTCTGCCTAGGACTTTCAATACCTGATTCTTCCCAGTCATAACAGACTTTGCAGGCTTTAGGTTTTTTGTTTTTAAGCATAGAAAGTCTTGTGGTTTTCATATAGTCAGAGTTAAAGGCTTCTAAAGGAGATAACCCTTCACCAAAAAGATTACCTTCGTGATTTAAAGTAAAACAACATAAAGCATATTTACCAGATAAATCACCGTATTGATGAATCCAAGGAAGTATACAGCGTTTATCCTCGTGGAATTGTTCGTCCTGTGCCAGGGAAGCCTCCAAAGTGTAATTGATTATTTCGAAGGGTACAAGCTTGGAGAGATTTAGAACAAATATCTCCTGATGAGTCAGCAGCTATTTCGTTATTAGCAGCAATTGGATTTGTGTTTGCGACTACACCTGTAGTAGCTCCTGGAATTTGACCGCCTCCAGGTCCAGGATATTGACATTCAGGTCCTTTATAAGTCCATTGACAGGTGTTCTTATAATACTTACGTTTTGGAGTTACTAGTTTAAAATACTGTAACCAAGATATTAATCCAAAAGTTGCAACAGAATCGTTTAATTTTTCAAGCTGATCTATTTTAAATTTATCTTCAATATAAGATTCAGAGTCAGCTTCACTATTAACAATATAAAGAGGATCTCCAACTACAACATTAGCATCTAATTCGTTGGAAAGAAATATAAAACTATTTTCTTCAATTGCTTGAATAGTAGCTTCAGTTGTGCCAATTTTAGCTCTTACATTATCGCCTACTCTATAAGGTAATGCATTGAACACTTCTACCACATTAGAACGTATAGCTTCAATTGAGCTGTATTCTGGCCAAGTATCTAAAAAATGAGCAAAAGTAGTTTTAATTTCTACAACACCACCCAACATATCTCTGGTATCCATTTTTTGTTCTACCCAGTTGCCGCCTACATTTAGAGTTTGTGTTCTATCGAATGATGCGTTTGATGTACCATAATAACCTACAATGTCAGCATCATAATTTAATCCATCTGGATTACTAGTAGTGCCTGGAACAGTACGAGGATCAATTCCATTTACTAGTTCTCCGTTGACTGTCGCAGTAACAGAGTTTGAAGAATTATTACCAACTAAAAATGGATCTTCAACTAATCGAGTTATAATATTATCTACATTAAAAATATCAAGAGTAATTTCTTCAATTGTCCCTTCAGATCCTTGAGTTAAAGTAGAAGCATTAACAGGAAAAGGAATATAAGAGGTACCACCGAGAGATACATTGTAAAGTATATCAGAAGTTAAGTCACCGACAATTTCTGCAAAACGAATTGGAAAATAGTGAGGCCAAGATCGTCCTTCTCCTTGACCTGTAGGATTACCCGCAGCATTAGGAGGATACCATTCACCAGGATAGTAAACTGAATAGAGCCGTACAATTGGATTTTGTGTAAAGGCATTTTTTTCTGCTTTAAAACCGCTAGGAGTGATTGCAGACACTGTAGCAATTGCTGTAGTAGAATTAGCAGAAAATACATTACTTAAAAAATTTGCAGTAGTAAGTAACCCATCACCCCCAGACGCTGTAGTAGTAACAGTAGTATTTGAGTGAACTGTTTCAGAAGAAGAGAACTCTTGTTGAAGATTATTAAGTTTTACCTTAAGCTCGTTAGTTGTAGTATTAACATTTGCAATAGTACCTGTAGTCGCAGTTGTATTACCAATCAAAACATTTGTAGTTTGAAAAGGTGCAGCGTTATCAACAGTTAAAATTACATCATAAGAGCGAGCGCTCATTAGTCAAAAACCTCTTGAAGTGTGAAAGATACGGTATAAAAGTTATCAATTAATCTAGAACCAACCGAAAAGGTTTGTTCAATTTGTAGTGGTCCTTCAAATCTTGTGTTAATTGTACCACTCTCATTGATATGTGACAAGTCAAAACTGAATGACTCAAATTGTCCACTTCTTGCATTATAAAAGTTCTCTATCGCTGTTTTCTCAACACCAGTTATTGCTGTGTACGATAGTTGATAGTTACGCTTTGAGCGACGAGATTTTAAACGACGTTTTTCATAACCAGCTTGTGAAGCAAAAGTTGTTACATCAAAGACACGTTGAGATTCAATTCCATTATCAGGTTTACGGTCTGCCATTGATGTAAAACGATCAATAGTTTCAACAGATGAATCAAAAACTCTAATAGATAAAGAGTCTGCTTGATCGACTGATCCAAGAGGAGCTCCGCTTATCTGTGTTAAAGCGTTAGTAGAAGAGATTGGAACATGAGTTGCAGATCTATATCGAGTTGCGTGAGCAAGACGAACAAAAGAAACATCACCAGTCAATAGCTCGGCTCCTACAGTGTTATTAGAAGCTATAGACACATCTCCACCTGTAGCTTGGTTTGCATACAGTTCTCCATAAGAAACATTTACATTGTTTACATAAAGTCTGATATTAGCAAAGTTTGCGTCATACGACACTGCTACATGGTAGTTTGAACCACCGTTAGCATTACCACCATAAAGCTCTGTGATTTCACCAGCAGTACTTACTACTAGACCGATATTAGAGTTAGAACCTACTAAACGAAGTACATAATAATTACTACCATCTTCATAACGAGCAAACAGAGTTTGGTTTGAAGCCATTGTAGCGCCTGTATCTGGTTTTACCCAAGTGTCTAGAGTAAAAGAGCGATCTTGTAAATTAAAATCATCAGAAGAAGGAACTGTTAAAAAGTCATCAGATCCATCAAATGATATATAGGTATCATCACCAAGAGTTGCGTAGGTAGCTGTATCATTGTGAGAAACTGTATGAGCCGATACAGAATCGTCTGTTAAGTTTGAAGTGAAGTTTAACAACAGTTTTGTGGCTGTATTATCACCAATATCAATACCACTATAGCCAAGAGTAGTAGAAGGATAGACAAAAGCGTCCGAATTTTGAAGAACACCAGAAAGAAATACTTGAACTTCTGCAGTAGAAGATACATTAACTCCTGCAGGTAAAGCAAAGGCTTCTTGATGTGCATTGATTAAGTATGTGTTACTGTTTACAACTACAGTTGCCGTGTTAGAATACTCTTGAACAAAGGTAGAATAGGTTGAACGTGTTTGTACCAGTTTTGCTGGAATTGAAACTGTTTGAAGCGTTAAGTTAGACGCATTAGGAGGAGTTGTAAATGATACGGTAGCTCCTGAATTTGAAATTGAGTAGGTATCAGTAGCTTGAGCTACGCCGTCAATAAAAGCTGATACTTCTCCACGATGCGATACTGCGGCTGCAAGATTAAATGCAGTTGTAGAATCACCAGTGCTAGAATAGGTTATTGTACTAGTTACTGGAAAAGCTGTGAGAGTTGCTGTTGCGTCATCAGGATATGTTGCCATTATTTACCTCTTCTCAATGATTTCTTAATAGACCCGTTGTTACGTAGATCACGAGTGATAATATCAAGAATGACTTTATCACCATTCATTTTAGGTGGAGCTACTGCTACAGTTTTTGGTGCTCCTTGATTGTTTACATTAACTGAAATACTTGGTGCTTTGCCTGTTGCATTCATAGCACCAAGTGCTGCACCACCAATTGCTTTCGCTGCAGGACGACGAATTACAAACTCACCAGGCTCTAGCAGTGCTGGAACTCTGTCACGACTCATTACAGCTCCGCCTCCAGCCATTGCGCGAATCATACCACCTGAAGCACGAATACCCCCATAACCACCGCCAGCACCACCAATTTGTGCACCAGCGGGGCCTGATGTATCTCTAGTTGGGTTTTGACCAAATACACCACGGTTAGCTGCAGCAAAGCGTTCTGTTTCGCCAAAAGCTGAAACAGACAATCCAGGACCATCAAGAACAGCATCTTTAAAAGGCCCATATCCAGAAAAATATGGAGTGCCTTGAGGAGTGAGTGCCGAAAACTGTTGACCCGTACCAAAAGGACTTTCAACCAGACCACGACCTGCAGA
>Ga0181592_10005882_pt1 | contig 10096 bp, 6 predicted proteins | sample 071ome_20_FD_133755 | JGI IMG/M metagenome (GOLD analysis project Ga0181592, IMG submission 133755) | Coastal salt marsh microbial communities from the Groves Creek Marsh, Skidaway Island, Georgia - 071412BT metaG (megahit assembly) | ecosystem: Environmental > Aquatic > Marine > Intertidal zone...
AGATGATAGAGATGACTTATACGAAGGAAGAATTAACCCAATGGCGACATTCTCAGATGTAGGAGTAGTAATCTTCGGTAATAAAACACTACAAGTTAAAGAAACCGCACTTAACAGAATCAATGTTAGAAGATTGTTGTTACAAGCTAGAAAACTTATTTCAGCGGTGTCAATCAGATTGTTATTCGAACAAAATGATGATGTTGTAAGAAATCAGTTCTTAAGTTTGGTTAATCCAATTTTGGATAACATTAGAAAAGAGAGAGGTTTAACAGACTTTAGAGTTGTATTGGATGACACACCAGAGTCTATTGATAGAAACGAACTTAATGGTAGAATCTTTATTAAACCAACAAGATCATTAGAATTCATTTCGATTGAGTTCAACATCACTAACACTGGGGCATCGTTTGACGATATTTAAAATAACAATATGGGGAGATTAATTTCTCCCCATTAATAATAATTACTATAATAATAAAAAGATGAAAATTAAAAAAAATGGTAAAGTAATTAATCTGACAGAATCAGATTTAAAAAGAATAGTTAAAAGGGTAATGAGTGAAAATAAAGACCCGAAACAAATTGTAATTGATTGTATTATGGAAAATACTTCATTAAAAGATGTTACAAATTTACCTGAGGCGTGTATTAAAATGATAACTGAAAAAGATGCTACTAAAGGGTTAGAATGTGGTATGGAAATGGATTACGATGACGTTAAATTGATAGTTTCTAAAATTGAACCTATTAGTAAGTGTGTTATGAATAAAATGGTTGGTAGTAGTTCTGATAGACCTAAAGTACCAGGATATGGTGGTGGTATGCATTAATTAATAAAACAAATTTTATTATAAAACCCATCATTAGGTGGGTTTTTTTTATGATCAAATAATATTTATATTATATGAAAATTAAACTTACAGAATCTCAATATAACTTACTATTAGAACAAAATTGGAAGAAGCGTATTGTTAGTGCACTAACAGATGGAAAGTATAATGCAGATGCTTTAACAAAGTCTGTAGTAAAATCATTGAAAAATATAGACATTAAAATTGCTAATAATTTTTTAAATTATAGAGTGTCTAACATTGGTGACATGATTAAATACTTAGATGAGTTTGAGGATATATGGAAAGCTTCTTTGGGTGAACAAGGATTTAAGAATTTTAAACAAACAATGGATACGTTAAATGATCCTGATTATGTAAAAAGAATCCTACCCATATTTAATGATTCAGAAAAGGGCCCACTTCTAGTACAATATATGAAAAAGAATATTCCCAAAGAAACTCATGAAATTTTTGATGAAATGTTTCCAGCAGCATTGGCAAATAAAAATTTATCATCTAATGTTATCGTAACTAATCCAAAAGTAACAATAGTAAAAGACACTAAAACAAATACAAATGTTGTAAAAACAGATGGTGATAATATATACAACAAAATTAATGATGATGGTAGTATAGGTGATGTTACTGACGAAGTTTTAGATAATTTAGAGGGGGAAGAAGGCATCAATACCGAGTATATGTTTTTTAGTGACGATGTTAAATCTTTTTTTGATGGGTCAGATAAATTCCCAAAAACGGAAATGCCAAAAGACGTTGAGGTGGTTGTTGGTAGGTTAAAAAATAAAAATATAGATTACAAAACATTAGATAAACATATTGAAGAATTGGGTATAGATTCGTGGGGTGGTAATTTATCAGAAAATCAAATATGGAGAGAGTTTGACGTTAATGGTAAACCTGTTAAATTTAGATTTGGTTCAAAAGGAACTTTAGGTGTTAAACCAGAGTTTTGGGATTGGTCTTGGTCGAATGATATTAAAAAAGATTGGTTGAATAGTAACTCTGATATGTATTTTGAGGAATATGCCTCTTACTGGTTTAAGAAATACCAAAAAGACGGGTTTCTTAATACCAAAGACTATAAGTGGGATGATTATTTTGAACCATATAACGTTCCTGGTGGTGTGAGACAAATGGAAAAGTTACCTGATGGGACTTTTAAGTCTTATATAACAGTTAACCCTAATGGGTATAATGTAGGTAATAAAAGTAAAAAAGATTTTTATGAAGATTTAATTTGGGTTATCGAACATGAAATTGGTCATGTTGAACAACCAAGTATAACAACTAGTATTAATAAAGCCAAATATGTTCCAGATATTAAAAAATATAGTACTGATGTAGTTATTGCTCATTTAAATAAAAAAATAGATGGAGGTGAAATTCTACGATATGAAATTGATACAGAAAATGTGGGTCAAAAAGTGATGAATATACTTATTAATGACTTTAATAAGGAATTCCCTAATCTAAAAGATGTTGACAAATTTGATTCTAAAACAGGTAAAATAGTAAATCCCGATTTTTTTGAGTATTGTGCAAATAGATTAACTAACGCAAATATGGGATCAAATATAAAAGAAGTAAGAAATAAAATTACTGTATTTAAAAATTGGGAAAAAGCAAATGCTTATAGATATTTTTTTAAAAATTATCCTTGGGGTAAAGAACCTTCTATAAGACAAACAATTGATCAAGTAATGTCTTTAAGTGACTCAGATTTAATAAAATATATAGAAAATAATGCCTACGCAAATAAAGACATAAAAAAAATATTATATGATTCAGCATATAACTTGTCTTATTTAAGTAATAGGGTGGAAATTGAGGCAGAATTTAGTGGGTTTATTGGTAATGTTTTAAGAAAAGGTACTGATAAAAACAATAGAGGTTTTACAACCTGGATGGTAGACTATTTAAAATCGCCAAATAAAAAAGAGTTATTAAAAGGTGAGTCAGGACCACTAAGATTATTTAAAAAATTAAAAGGTGAATACCCAAACCCAATAAAACAAAAAGGGTTTGATGAGTTTAAATGGTTTTTAGAAAGATTAGAAGGACAATATAAAGCAATATATCCTAAAGAAACTAAAAAATTATATCAAGATTTATATAAACAACTTTATGAATTAATTTCTAAAGGTTATCCTGCCTTATTACCTTTTGTTTTTGCAGATGGGTTAGATTCTTTTGAGATAAGTGGTGGTGAAGAAAAAATAAATGAATCAATTAAAAATTTTAATAAAATAATAATTACAGAGTCACAATACAAATTATTAAAAGAATTTAAGAAAAAAGCGTATTCTTTTGATTGGGATGATAATATATTGATTATGCCCACAAGAATACATTTAGATTATAATGTTAATAGTAATAATATTGCGGATTTAGGTAGTGAGGGTAATAGTATTTGGGTACCTGTATCAGTGTCAACAGAACAATTTAGAAGTGTTAGACATAAATTAGGGAAAGAGTTTAGATACTTAAACAACGATATTTTACAATCATTTAAAGATTTTAGGGATTATAACGCATTTATTGAGGATACAAAAAGGGCGTTAAGTTTCAATAAACTAGGACCTAGTTTTCAAAAGTTTAGAGAGGCGTTAATAAGTGGTAGTGACTTTTCCATTATTACCGCAAGATCTAACCCACCACAAGCGATTAAAGAAGGGATTAAAGTTATCATAAATAACGCACTTAGTTATACGGAAAGAAAAGAGATGGAAAAAAACCTTAATGGTTTAACAATAGATGAATACTTAAACTTACAAGACTATCATCCAGTATCTTCAGAAGAATTTGCACAAAGATTTGGTTTAGAAAGTGTGGGAACAAATCCAGAAGAAGGAAAGAAAATTGCGTTTAAAAGTTTTGTTGATAGAATTGTTAGTCAGATATCTGAAATTAAAGATGACGAAGAGTTTGAGGGTATTAGTGTTGGGTTTAGTGATGATGATGAGGGTAATGTAGAAGTAGTAGAGGATTTAATTAGAAATGAATTAAAAAAATTATATCCCGAAATTAATTTTATTGTTTATGATACTTCGGATCCAAAAGATACAAAAAAGAAAAGAATAATAATTAAAAAATAATTTTTTTCAAAAACTGAATATTTATATAATAAATAAGATAATAACTATAATAAAAAATTAAAAAAAGAAAAAAATGGCAGATTTATTAATGAGAATGCCTGTTCCTTACGAACCGTTAAGAAAGAATAGGTTTATATTGAGATTCCCAGATGAATTGGGGATTCAAGAATGGTGGGTTTCTACTACATCTAGACCTAAATATACGAGTGATGAGGTAGAGATTCCATTTTTAAATACATCTACTTTTGTTATTGGTAGATTTAAGTGGGAATCTATTTCCGTAACATTTAGAGATCCTATCGGACCTTCTGCAACACAAGCGTTAATGGAATGGGTTCGTTTACACTCAGAATCAGTAACAGGTAGACAAGGTTACGCTGCGGGTTATAAAAAAGACGTAGAATTAGAAATGTTAGACCCAACTGGTGTTGTTGTTCAGAAATGGATTTTACAAGGTACACAACTAAATGACGCAGATTTTAGTGGTTTGGATTATAACTCTTCTGATTTGGCAGAGATACAATGTACACTTCGTTTTGACAGAGCAATAAATGTATTCTAAGAAATTAGAATATTTAAATTTATAAATTAATCCCTATCATTAGTTTGGTAGGGATTTTTTGTTATTTGGTTATATTTATATAATAAACAGAATAAAAAAATAAAAAAAAATATTATGAAAAAAAGGTTTGGTACTTTGAATGAAGAGATTAATAGAATGAAATCTTTATTTACAGAAGAAAGAATGTTCGGTAATTTAGTAGAAAACGAAGAAGTTTTAACAGAAGGAAATATATTAAAAATGGGTTCTAAAGGTAAAGAAGTAGAAGCATTACAAAATCTATTATCTATAACACCAGTTGATGGTGATTTTGGGAAAATTACTAAGAGTAAAGTAGAAGAATTCCAAAAAAACAACGGACTTAAGACAGATGGTGTTGTTGGGAAAAATACTTTAGCAGCAATTGTTAAGAAATTTGCAAATAAAAATGAATCTACTTACTTAAAAGAAGGGACTGGTGATGATTTAAATTTACTTAGTAATTTTGTTTTTGGACAAGAAGTTGTGGATAATCAAGGTAATCCATTACCTGATTCAGATTTTGTTAAAAGTTTAGATATTTTTAAAGGAGATACCCCAAAAAGTACTGAAAAACAACCTGAACAAATTAAAGTAAGTGATGAAGGTGAACCAGTAAAAAACAAAACAGAAAAAATAAAATTAGACAAAGGATCTGAAGAAGGTGGGGATGACAACAAAGGATCTGAAGAAGGTGGAGATGACAAAAAGGGAACTTACGATGATCAAAATAAAGGATCTGAAGAAGAAGAAGGAGAAGCTAAAGCGGGTACTAAAAGAAAAGGTACTGAATTCTATCAAAAAGGTAAAAGTAAAAATACTGTGAAGACTGTTTTAGCGGGTGTAAAAGCAACAAAAGGTGAAATTAATGATAACGTTAAAGCCTGTAAAAATGGTATGAAACAACTTTATAAACAAATAGTAAAAATAGGTGACGCTAATTTAGAATTAACAGAAAATGAATTAGAAGGACTTGACTGGTGTATGTCAACGTTTAAAAATAGATTTGAGAAATTAGGTTTCGGTATTGGTAGAGAGGAAGCTGAAGAAATTTATGATACACTTAATAGGGAAATTCCAGAACTAAAAGATACCGTAGAAGGTGAAAAATATGATGTTAAGGATGATAGTGATTTAGTAGTTGCAAAACTTAAAAGGTTGGGTCCAGGAAAATACAGTTTTAATGGTAGAAAAGGTTATATTATTGCCACTAAAGATAGAAAAGATGGAAGAATGAAAATAAGTGGAGACTTCCAAAAATATTTACTAAGAACACTTAAAAAAGATCCTAATAAATGGAAAATAGTGACTATCTCTAAAAAAACTGGTAAAAACAACGGACAATTTTTAGTTAGAGAGAAATAATAAATAATGAAAATATTATTAACAGAAAATCAATATAAACGCATTTTTTTAAATGAACAGGATCCTCCTGTTGATTATGACGTTTGGTTCAAGGAACTTCAAGAGTCTTTGTTGGACGATTGGAATAATATGTCTAAATTAGAAAAAATGAGGTATATACTACCTGATCATTTTAGTGATCATGGTTGGCATAGTGAAAGTTTTTGGTCAATGGATTATGATGCATTACCAGTACCTTTACAAAAATTAGTTAGTTATGGTTCTTTACTCGCACAAGGTTATGAACATGAACCTAATACGGAAGAGGGTAAGTATTTTGAGATTAACGCAAAAAGGATAGCGAGTCCAGAAGAATGGATGAAATTTTATCCTTATACTATGGGTAAAATATTTGATCCGACAAATGACCCAAATAAATTTAAAAATATAAAAAATAAGTGGAAAGGGGCGAATGCAAAAAGTATTGAATTACTTATGTTGGGTGCAAAAGATATTACTGATTTTGACAATTTTAAAGATGATATGTCGGTTTTGGCTAAAAAAGAAATGGAAGATCATGATTATTGGGAAAAATATTATGATGATATAAATGCTAGGAATCAGGAACGATCAGAGAAAGAATATGAAGAATGGTTAGAATGGCAACGAGAAGACGAAAAAATAAGGGCAGAAGCAAACAAACCAACATGGCAAAAAACAATTGACCCATATAGTGGAAAAATATTTGCAAGTGCGGATGATTACTATGATTATTTACAGGGGTCGGGAAAATATTCTTGGGGTGCTGCGATTGATGAATTACCAGCCCCGCTTAGATGGACAGTTAAAGGTGGTATTGGTATAGCGTCATTTCCTTTTGCGGTGTATGAAATTCTTGATTGTGGTGACCTTAAAGGTATTGACTATTTTCATTGTATAATGGGTAATCTTTCTATGGCAGTTTCATTAGTTCCTGTACTCGGTACTATAGGTTCCGCAATTATTGATGCGGTAGATGCGGGTGTTTATATAGTAGAGTCAGGTATTGATCAAGCGCAAGGACATTATTATTTACTTACAGGTGACGTAGAAAGTGCGAGTAGAGAATATGAAGAGTCGATGATAAATTTGGGTTGGGCTGGATTATCCGCACTTGGTATAATACCAGGAGTTACTGAAGCGAAAATGGTCTTCAAAACAGGTAAAGGTGTTTTAAATGCAACAGATAATGTTGTTAAGGAATTAAGTGAAAAGGGAGTTAAAAATATGTCACCCCAAGAAGTTGATGGTGTTATTAATAAACATACAAAAAATTTAGATGAAAAGGGTAAAAAACAAGTTATGGAAGTTATGGACGAATTAACTAACCCTAATGTTAGAGATGAACTTATTGATATCGCAAGTTCAATAGAAGATTACAATAAGTATGTAGATAAATTTATAAAATCAAATAAAATAACAAAACACCAATATAAGGTGTTTTTAAATAGTCCCGATTTTAAAAAGTTGATGCAAAAACATGGTGGTGACTTTTATAAGGCTATGAAATCTCAGACGGCAAGAGAAGTTTTAAGAACATTCCTTTGGCAATCTGGTTTAATGACAGTAATACAAGGTAGTTTATGGGGGTATAATACTGCAAAAGAAAATAGGTTAGAACAAGATGCTGCTAAAGGTAATATCGCCAGTATTGTTAAATTGGCAGGATTTGATTGGGATGTCACTAAAAAAATTTTTGAATCAAGTGGTTCTATTGAAGACAATGAATTACTAAAGAAAGCGTGGAATGAAGGTTGGACTCCTTGGGGGATAAATTATGAAACAGGTAAAGCAGAAAAAGAACCTTCAGAGTCAGACGTTCAATTTGCAAAGGAGTGGTTAAAGAGACATCCAGAATACCAAACAAATACTTTTAAAGAAAATCATAAAATAGATATGTCAAAAGTTAGTGGTGTAGAAATAGGTGGTGAAGATGTTGATGAAGAAAAATTTGAAACCTATAAATCTGAATATGAAACAAAGGTAGAGTCTGTTAATCAAGAAGAATATGATGAAATAATTATTAATTATAATAAACAAAAAGACACTATTCAAGGGAATAATGATCTTGATAAGTTTTTAAATTATCTTGAAAATACTAAAATGTGATTTTTAATTATATAAAAAGTGAATTATGAAAATTATATTAACAGAAAATCAGTACAATAGAATATTTTTAAGGGATGCATTAAATATTAACAGTGTTTATATTAATGAACAAAGTGAAAAAGAAACAATTATATTACCTGGACCAAACGCTGGGCAGATTCAAGAATTTTTAAAGAATAGGGGTTTTTATAAGGGAATTGTAGACTATGATTTTGGAGATGATAGTGCTAAAGCATTTGCTAAATATTATAGGAAATTTGGTCCAATGGAAACATTAAGTGAACTTTATGATGAATTAAAAATTATGGGTTATCCTGTAGGAGAAAAAACAGGTAAAATTTTTGGACCCAAAATGGCTAAAGTGTTATCGGACTTAATTAAGAAAAAAGAAAGTAAACCAGGTGATGAAGTAATACAAACTAGTCAAAAATGTACAAGACCTTGTAAAGAAATGTCTGAGAAAGAATTTAATGAGGCATTAAATTTTGTTTTTAGTCCTAAAGGTAAAAGTTGGTTATTTGGTAAGGATTCTGAGACAACAAAGAAATATGATTATCTACAACCAGGTCAACAAATTCCTTTACCTAGTTGGAAACTGGATCATCGAGAATGTATGAGGTGTCATGCTTGGAATGGTGGTGGTAAACAAGAATGGGTGAATCTTCAGGCTTATGCAAGATTAAATCCTGATTTTGTAAATAGTGAAAAATATCAATATTACAAACAGTGGGAGGAAGATGTTAATTTTCTCGGGGCACCTAATAGATTAGATGAATTTTTATATACATTATATAAAGCTTTTGATTGTGGGGATCTTAATGGTTTGGAGTATTTCCATTGTATTGTAGATAATTTGTCGTTAGCGGTTAGTGTTGTACCTATTATTGGTACTGTGGCTTCTGCCGTTTTAGATGCGATTAACACTGTTGTTTATCTGACTGAATCAGGTGTTCATAATGTAAAGGGTACTTATTATTTAATTACAGGGGATTTTGAAAAATCAAAAAGTGAATATACTGAACAAGCTATAAAGAGTGGATTTGCTGGATTATCTGCATTAGGTATAATACCAGGAGTTACTGAAGCTAAAGCATTTTTTAAAGTTGGTCCTAAAGTTTTAAATAGGACAGACAATATAGTAAAAGATTTGACTAAAAAAGACGTAAAAAAGATGACACAAAAAGAAATAGATGATGTCATAACTAAACACACAAAAGACTTAGGTGAAACACAAAGAAAACAAGTGGGTGAGGTTTTGGGCACTTTGGGTAACCCAAAGGCAATAGATGATTTAGAAAAAATAAAGTACTGGAATGAGACTTCTGAAAAGTTTATTAAGTTAAATGGTTTAAAAAAAGCTGAGTTTGCGGCGTTTATAGGTAGTAAAGAATTTAAAACTATATTAGGTAAATATGGTGGTGACGTATTTAAGGCATTAGCTGATAAGAGAATAAAAGAGGCTTTGAAGACTTTTTTAATTCAATTAAGTTTATCTGGGGCAATGGTTTTTGGTGTACCCAAGGCGATTGAATCTTATAAAGAGTATAATTTAGAAAAAGATGCCGCAAAGGGTAATATTTCTAGTATAGTTAGATTAGCGGGATATGATTGGAAAACAGTGAAAGAAATTTTTGGGGTAAATCCAAAAGATAGTTATGATGATAACATATTATTAAAAAAGGCTTGGAAAAATGGGTGGTTACCTTGGCCGAAAGATTGGGAAACTAAAAAAGCAAAAGAAAATCCATCAGAAGAAGATCTTATGGTTGGAGTGGAGTGGTTAATGAGACACCCAGAATACCAAACAGATACCTTTAAAGAAAATCATAAAATAGATATGACAAAGGTTAGTGGTATAGAAGTAGGAGGTGACGATGTTGATGAAGAAAAATATAATACCTATAAATCTGAATATGAAACAAAGAAGTCTTATGATGATCAAGAAGAATATGACGAAATAATTAATAATTATAATAAACAAAAAGACACTATTCAAGGGAATAATGATCTTGATAAGTTTTTAAATTATCTTGAAAATACTAAAATGTGATTTTTATGGATAAAATAGATAA
>Ga0181592_10005885_pt1 | contig 10094 bp, 9 predicted proteins | sample 071ome_20_FD_133755 | JGI IMG/M metagenome (GOLD analysis project Ga0181592, IMG submission 133755) | Coastal salt marsh microbial communities from the Groves Creek Marsh, Skidaway Island, Georgia - 071412BT metaG (megahit assembly) | ecosystem: Environmental > Aquatic > Marine > Intertidal zone...
GTCAGGTTCGTGGGCGGGTGCGTCCGCGACACGGTAGCCGGACGGCCGGTTTCGGATATCGACGTCGCCACCGATGCGCCGCCGGACCGCGTTCTCGAGGTGCTCGGTGCGGACGGGATCAGGGCCGTTCCCACGGGTATCGAACACGGCACGATCACAGCCATTCCGGAAACCCGGCCGTTCGAAATCACAACCCTGCGCAAGGATGTCGAAACCGACGGGCGGCATGCCTCGGTCGAGTTCACGAATGACTGGGTCGAAGACGCCTCGCGCCGGGATTTCACGTTCAACGCGATGTCCGCCGAACCGAATGGAAAGATCTACGATTATTTCGACGGTCTGGACGACCTGAAAACCGGACGCGTCCGGTTCATCGGCGTTGCGCTGGACCGCGTCGCCGAGGATTACCTGCGGGTGTTGCGGTTTTTCCGCTTTTACGCGCACTACGCGAAGACTGAACCCGATCCGGAATCCTACGCTGCCTGTCGGGCTGCCGCGACGCACGTCGAAACCCTGTCGGGAGAGCGTATCTGGGCAGAACTGTCGCGTACGCTCACCGCGCCGGCTCCCGGTCCTGTTTTCCAGATGATGGAAGATATCGGTTTGCTGAGGCTGTTGCTGCCCGTGGGCCGGTCGGTGAAACGGATGGAGGCGCTGGCGGCACTGGAAACCATGGTGTCTTTCGAGCCCGACCCGATCCGGCGGCTGACGGCCCTGATCCAGCCGAACCGCAGTGAGGCTTCTCAAATCGCGACGCGTCTGCGGCTGTCGCGCGAAGACACGCACCGTCTCGACGATCTGAACGCAAGCCGCGGCGAATCCGGTGCAGGCATGAACGAATTGATGCTGCGGCGCGCACTATACACACTGGGCCGGGATCAGTTTCGGGATTTGATCCTGCTGGACTGGGCCGATCAGATCGCAATGAATGCGACCGAGGCGGCACAATCGGTCCAGGGATGGAAAGACACCTGGGATACCGCATCGTCGTGGGAACCGCCCGAGTTTCCCCTTGTCGGCGGGGACGTCCTGGAGATGGGCGTCGAGGAAGGACCCAAGGTCGGCGAAATTCTCGACGATATTGAGGAATGGTGGGTCGAACAGGCCTTCCGGCCCGACCGCGAAGCGTGTCTAGACCGCCTGAGGCTAGCTGTCCGGCGGCGTTAAGGGCAGCAGGATTTAAACTAAACGTCCGGAAATCTTTTGCGGAGTTCTTCCAGCGTCAGCCTTTCGCGCATGTCGTCGTCCAGATAATCCGATCCGATACCGTATTCGTCCCAGCGCGCGGCGATTTTTCGTTCCAGTTCCGGGTCCATCGACGCGATCGGCGACATGCGCCGCCCGCCCCAGTCGGGATTGGGTTCGAACGTCCAGTTGCGGGTGGCGTCGATCAGCACGCGCGTCCAGCGCGCCGTGCCGTATTTCCGGATATTGGAATATTCGTGCCGCGTTGACGGGTCCAGCGGCGATCCGAAGGTCGGGCCGAACGTCAGAACGCCGTTTTCGCTGGCGTTGACGCGGAACGCCATCGCCCATTCCCTGGCTTCCCAGTCGCGGATGTCGATATCTTCCTCGACGACCATCACGTTCTTGAAGAACCACTGTCCCGCCGACGTGCCCCACAGCGTGTTGGCGATCTGCTGGGCGTGACCGTGATAGCGTTTCTGGATCTGCACCACGATGTTCATGCCCGTCACCACCGGGGGCATCCACACGTCCAGAATGCCGTCGACCCCGGCGTCTTCGAGCATGTTCCAGGCGATCGCCGACCAGGAATAGGCGCAGAGACCCGAATCCTCGCTCGGGAAACCCGGCCGCGCGCCTTCCAGTGCGCCGCGCATGATCGGGTTTTCCCGGTGAGTGATGCACTCGATCTGCAGCACGGGTTTCGGCGTCGGGGTCGCGCCTTCGTGCCCCGGGTAATCGGCGAACGGGCCTTCCATCACGAAGGTGTCGGGATCGGGGTCGATATAGCCTTCAATGACGAATTCCGCGTTGGCAGGGACCTGCAGATCGACCGTCTCGCACTGCACCAGTTCCACCGGCTTGCCGAGAATGGCGCCCATCATGTCCCATTCGCAGATACGCCGCGGGAACGGACTGCCGGCGCAGAACGGCATTACATCGTGCCAGCCGTGGACGATGGCGACAGGCATTTTACCGCCCGCATTGCGATGCTTGCCGAAATGACCGCCCCAGCCCTGGGTCGGCAGCATCAGCTTGGCGATCTTGTTGCGACCGGCGACCATCCCGCGATAGAGGCCCACATTGACGCGGTCCGTTTCCGGATCGTGGGTGACGACGCCGCAATAGGTATCGATGTAGCGGCCGCCATCGGCGCCGTACCAGCGCGGTGCCGGAAACTGTCCCAGATCGATCTGATTGTCGCGCAGAACGTTGGCCTTGACCGGGCCGCTGTCGACCGCGACGGGAGGCAACGGATTCCTGTAACGGTCCTTGAAATGGCGCACCAGGTCTTTGTCGGAGATGTCCGGCGACAAGCCGGCCATGAGTGCAACCCGTTCCCTGGTCGACAGACCGCAGGTCATCAGTTGCGTGCACAGCGTGTCCGTATGATCGCGAATATTTTCGAATATCAGCGCAGGTCCGCGCAGCGCCATGTTGGCGCGCGTTACGGCGCCGATTTCCTCGTCCCAGTCGACACGCGCGGAGATGCGTTTCAACTGGTCTGCAGCTTCCAGCGTCGCGATCCAGGATCGCAGATCTGTTGCGGTGTCCGTCGACGGCATTTCTGAATACTCCCCGCCTGAATCATAGCCGCACACCGGTTCTTCGAAAAGGCCACCCGGTCTGGATTCCGGGTGGCGACTGTGGAAACATTCGCAAAACGGGAGGGGACATGCACACTGGTTACGAACTTGTCTGGATCGCAGCAGAACGCACGCCCGATCATCCGGCGCTGGTCGACGATATTACCGACCGCAAGCTTACCTACCGGGAACTGATTGCCGAGGTCGATGCGGTCGCAGCCGGCATGGCGGCGCGGGGAATCGGCGCAGGGTCCCGTGTCGCAACCGCGTTACCCACAACCTGGGAGCATGGCATTTTCGTGCTTGCTTTAATGCGTCTGAACGCCGTTCCCGCGATGTTGAATTTCCGGCTCAAACCGGAGGAAATCTGCGCGCTCTGCGATGCGAGCGGAATAGAAGCTGCCGCAATTTTGCCGGACCCTGCCCTGGCGGAGGCCCTCGCCAAGGTTCTGCCCGAAGATGCAGCCATCTGGTCCGCCGGCGGCGATGCCGGTCCTGCCAGAAATATCGAAGAATGCCGGAGCGATGCCGCCGGACTTCCTCCGTACTCCAAACCGGCCGAAACCGATATGGCGTTTCTTTACTACACGTCCGGCACGACGGGTCTCCCCAAGGCCGTTGTTCTGAACCAACGGACGACCGAGCACCGTTTGGTCTGGCTCGCGACGCAGGGCGGGTTGCGTCACGGGACCCACAACCGCGCACTGGGCTGCATGCCGCTCAGTCATGCCATCGGGTTTTACGGCGTGTTTCTGGTGACACTGGCCTTTAACGGGACGTTTTTTTTCGTCTCGGAATTCAACCCTGTGAAAATCGTCGATCTGGTAGAGCGGGAGAAACTGACCTACGCGTTCTGCGTGCCGACCATGTATCAGGCTATGGTCGCGGCACCCAACTATTCTCCCAAAAAAATGTCGTCGATGGAACTGGCGCTGTATGGCGGGATCACGATCGATCCGGACTTGCTGGAACATATCGACGCCGAATGGGGCGGGACCATCCGTCATATCTACGGTACGACCGAAACCATGTGCTCGCTGTCCAATCCGGAGCCCGTGGGTCAGCATGCGACGCTCCGTGCGGCCTACTACAGCCGGATTCGGCTTGTCCGAATTGACGGTGATGGCGTGGACGACATCGTCGCTTCCGGCGAGGAAGGCGAACTGATCGTCGATGCGACCGTGGACACGATTTTCACGGAATATCTCGGCCGGCCCGATGCGACGGCGGAGAAAAAGAAGGATGGCTGGTATTACACAGGCGATGTGTTTCTTCAGGAATCGAACGGCGACATCACGCTGGTTGGACGGGTCGACGATATGATCCGCTCCGGTGGCGAAAGCATCCACCCGGAGGAGGTGGAGGCCGTGCTGGAAACGCACTCTTCGGTTACGGAAGTCAGCGTCGTCGGTATCCCCGATTCAAAATGGGGGCAGATGGTGGTTGCCTGTATGAAGGAATCCGATGGAGACGTCGCCGAAACCGCGACAGCCCTGGATGCCCATTGCAGGGCGTCCTCATTGGCCGGCTTCAAACGCCCGAAAGCTTACTTCTTCACCAACGAATTGCCGCGCAACGCGGCAAACAAGGTCCTGCGACGTCTGCTGCGGGATGCGGCGGCAGAAGCGCAGGCGCAGGACTCGGCGAATTTCCGGCACGTCGCCTGAAGAAAGCTCTACCGCGCGACTTTCACCAGCCGGCCTTTGACCTGGCGGACCTTTTCTCCATCCCGCGTCCGGGTGAACAGCATCTCCATGCCGGACGGCAGGAGCGTGCGGTCGTATTTCTGGATTTCGTAGGCACCGTCATTACGGACCACCATCAGGTATACGCTGAGCGTGTTTTCCTTCAGTCGAGCCCAGCACAGTTCGCCGTCGTCCACGGGGTCCTTCGATTCGACCGCTCTCCAGACCCCTGGTTTTGACGTGGTCTGGAAGGTTCGCTTGGTGGTCTTGCGGCGTACGTTTGGATTTGCGGGATCGCCGCCGCCCCGGATCACGCTGGTCCATTCGACCGAGAATCCATCGCCTGCGGGTTCGATCGTCACGTCGAAATCGCGTGCGGTGACGCCGAAATAGATGCTGTCGTCGTTCTCGGCGATCCCGCCGCCCTGGAACTTTCCGTAAAACGCCTTGATGTTCAGATCCGCCGCGAAGGCGTTGCCGCCGGCGACGAAAAAAAAGGCGGCCACGACGAGGCTGAAAATGGAAAGACGTTTCATCTTTATCCGGTGTCCCTGATGCCCATCTGAAAAAGTCGATAACGGCGACAAGCATACACAGGACGAATGCAAAAAACATCGCCGCTGCCGCGACTAAATAGGCGGCCAGTCGCGACACCGGCAAGGTGTTCGGCGCTCGATTGTCAGGGCCATTTCACCTCGGGCGGGAGAGATATCAGGATAGCGTCCACATTGCCGCCGGTTTTCAGCCCGAAAATAGTGCCGCGATCGTAGAGCAGATTGTATTCAACGTAGCGGCCGCGCCGGTGCAGCTGGTGTTCGCGCTGTTCCGGCGTCCAGGTTTCGTTCATGTGGGCTGCGACGATTTCCGGATACACGCCGAGAAACGCCTTTCCGACATCCTGCGTAAAGGCGAAGTCGGCATCCCAGTCGCCGGTATCCACGTAATCGTAGAATATTCCGCCAACGCCCCGCGGCTCGTCCCGGTGCGGCAGGAAGAAATACTCGTCGCACCATTTCTTGAATTTCGGGTAGTACGCCGGATCATGCTTGTCGCACGCTTCGCGGAATGCGCCGTGAAACAGATCTGTATCTTCGTCGTTGGGATACATCGGCGTCAGATCGCCGCCGCCGCCGAACCAGGCCTTGGAGGTGACGATGAAACGCGTGTTCATGTGGGCGGCGGGAACCAGTGGGGATTGCATGTGGGCCACCAGCGAAATGCCCGACGCCCAGAACCGGGGATCTTCTTCCGCGCCGGGGATGTTCTTGCGGAATTCTTCCGAAAATTCGCCGTGAACAGTCGAGATGTTAACGCCGACTTTTTCGAACACGCGGCCCTTCATAACCGACATCACGCCGCCGCCACCGCCGGGTCGGTCCCAGGCCGATTGTTCGAACCGGCCGGGCCTGCCGTCGCCGACGGCTTCGTTCGGACCGTCGACCGTGTCCTCCAGCGCTTCGAACGCGGCGCACATCCGGTCACGCAGCTCCTTGAACCAGGTGCTGGCGACGTCCTTCTTCTGCTCTAGTGTCTTCTCGGTCATTTGCCGTCCGCTTTCCTCATTGTTCGAATCCACCCGTTTGGCGCATCGCTTCGCCGATCACCATTGCCGCCGCGGTCACGACATTAAGCGACCGGGCACCGGGCGCCATAGGGACAATCAGTCGCGCATGGGCGGATTCATGGACATTCTCCGGGACGCCCGCGCTCTCGCGGCCCAGCAGCAGAATATCGTCGGATTCGAATTGAAATTCGGTGTACCGGATTGCGCCCCGGGTGGTCAGCAGGACGGTTCGCGCGCCGTCCCGCGCCGATTTCCATGCCGCCCACGTTGCGTGTCGTTCGATATCGGCCTGCGCGCCATAATCCATGGCCACCCGCTTAAGACGGCGGTCGTCCAGCACGAATCCGCACGGCTCGATCACGTCTATGGGGATTTTCAGGCACGCGCCGAGGCGGAAAACCGCGCCGGCATTCTGCGGAATATCGGGCTGGTACAGGGCGATCCTCATGGAAAAGCCATAACCGCGAATGAGGGTGTGTGCAATCGTCAGCGTTTTCAAATACTTCGCAGAACTCTTAACGCCTTGTTAACCATGAAGCCGCAGGGTTTCCTGCGGTAACGAATTGGACTATACCGATTTTCGAACGCCGGTTAATGCCGGCTACGGAGCATGGAAATGTGCGGCGACGCGCCGCATGCATCGAATCTGCGCCCGTGGTAGCTATAAAAAAGTAGGGATGCGGGGTCCCGAGAGGAAGCTTTATGTTCGCGTTTCAGCGAAAACTCTACGGACATGACATGTCAGCGGATCAACGGAAACAAGGTGTGAAGCATGGCTGATACCGACGGCGCGCAGGCGCCCGAACACGGCCACGAAGGGGAAACCCGGCGTGATTTTCTGCAACTGGCGACCGGCGCGTTTGCCGCGGTCGGCGGCGCTGCGGTCGCATGGCCATTCATCCAGCAGATGAACCCGGCGGCCGACACGCTGGCGCTGGCCACGGTCGAGGTCGATATTTCGGCGGTTGAGGTCGGCCAGGCGATCAAGGTGAAATGGCGCGGCGTGCCGGTCTTCATCCGTCACCGTACGAAAGCTGAAATCGACGCCGCCAACGCGGCGAAGCCCGGCGATCTGATAGATCCGGAAGAAGACAGCGCCCGGGCAAAGAAGCCGGAATGGCTGATCCTCGTCGGTGTTTGCACCCATCTCGGCTGTATTCCGCTGGGCACGTCCCAGGGCGAAACCAAGGGCGAATTCAACGGTTGGTTCTGCCCGTGCCACGGATCGCACTACGATACGTCGGGCCGTATCCGCAAGGGACCGGCGCCGAAGAATCTTCCCGTGCCCGAATACACATTCATCAGCGATAACGTCGTCAAGATCGGCTGAGGTAGAAAAACATGTCAAAATTCCAGAAACCCGCATGGCTCGATAACGGCCTCGTGCGCTGGGTCGATCACCGGCTCCCGATCTTCACCTTCATGAGCCACGAGCTCTATGAATACCCGACGCCGCGTAATCTGAATTACTGGTGGAACTTCGGCTCGCTGGCCGGGATCGTGCTGGTCATCATGATCGTTACCGGCATAACGCTGGCCATGCATTACACGCCGCATACGGCGCTGGCCTTCGATTCGGTCGAACGTATCATGCGCGACGTGAATTACGGCTGGCTGATCCGCTATATCCATATGAACGGCGCGTCGATGTTCTTTATCGTCGTGTATATTCATATTTTCAGGGGGCTTTACTTCGGCTCCTACAAGGCTCCGCGCGAAATTCTCTGGATGCTCGGCGTCGTTATCCTGCTTCTGATGATGGCGACCGCGTTTATGGGCTACGTTCTTCCCTGGGGGCAGATGAGCTTCTGGGGCGCAACGGTCATCACCAACCTGTTCTCGGCCATTCCCTGGGGCATCGGCGACTGGATCGTCACGCTGCTGTGGGGCGGTTTCGCCGTGGACAATCCGACGCTGAACCGCTTCTACAGCCTGCATTACCTGCTGCCGTTCGTGATCGTCGGCGTGGTTGTGCTGCACATCTGGGCGCTACACGTGCACGGATCGAACAATCCGATCGGTATCGATACCAAGGGCGAACAGGACGTGATTCCGTTCCATCCCTATTACACCGTGAAGGATATGTTCGGGCTTGGCGTGTTCCTCATCGTCTTTGCGCTGTTCATCTTCTTCGCGCCCAACTACATGGGCCATCCGGACAACTACATCCCGGCGAATGCGCTCTCCACACCCGCGCATATCGTGCCAGAATGGTATTTCCTGCCGTTCTACGCGATCCTTCGCGCCGTGCCCGACAACTTCATCGGCGGCTGGACCACCGAATGGCTGGGCTTCATCATCTTCGAAGCGAAGCTTGCCGGCGTGCTCGCCATGTTCGGGGCGATCGCGGTGCTGTTCGTCCTGCCCTGGCTTGACCGGTCGCCGGTCCGCTCGTCGCGGTTCCGGCCGATGTACAAATGGTTCTTCTGGATTTTCGCGATCGACTGCGTCGTGCTCGGCTATATGGGCGCGCTTCCGGCAGAGGGTATTTATATCGTGATCGGCCGCATCGCGACCGTTTACTACTTCGCTCATTTCCTGGTGATTATTCCCTTGCTGGCGAAGTTCGAGAAAACCAGGGAACTGCCTAAGAGTATCTCCGAACCCGTTCTCGGCGGGGGGGGAGGCGGCGCCGCCGGCGCTGCCGCAAAGCCGATGGAGAAAGCCTGATGAACGCGATCAGAACCGTCCTCGCCGCCGGCGTTATGGCGCTGCTCGTTTCCCCCGCCCAGGCTGCCGGTGGCGGAGCGCATGCGCCGGAACATCACTGGTCGCATTCCGACCTTTTCGGCACTTTCGACCAGGCGGCGCTCCGGCGCGGCGCGCAGGTTTACAAGGAGGTCTGCTCGGCCTGCCACGGGTTGCGGCTGGTCGCCTACCGCAATCTGATGGAGATCGGCTTCTCCGAAGGTGAGGTGAAAGCCATCGCGGCCGAGAAAGAGGTGCCCGCGGAACCGAACGACGAGGGTGAGGTCGAGATGCGCCCGGCAATTCCGGCCGACAAATTCGTATCGCCGTTCCCGAACGAAAACGCGGCACGCGCGGCAAACGGCGGTGCCTATCCCCCCGATCTGTCGCTGATCGTCAAGGCCCGGCCCGGCGGAGCGGATTACATCCATGCACTGTTGACAGGCTACAAGGAAGAGCCGCCGGCGGGCGTGACGGTTCCAGACGGGATGAACTACAACGAATATTTCGCCGGCAACATGATCGCCATGGCGCCGCCGCTGTTCGAAGACGGTGTCCAATTCGCCGACGGCACCAAGGCGACCGTCGAACAGATGTCCGAGGATGTGACCGTTTTCCTCGCCTGGGCAGCGGAGCCGGAGCTTGAGGAACGCAAACGGATGGGGATCAAGGTGATTCTGTTCCTGCTGGTTCTGACCGGGCTCCTCTATGTCGTGAAACGGCGGATCTGGGCGGACGTTCACTAGACCTCTGTACAAATAACGATACGCTGACAGGCGGGCCATAGGGCCCGCCTGTTTTCGTTGAAGGAGAGAAATTATGTTCAGTCACGTCACCGTCGGGACAAATGACCTGACAAAAGCCGGCGTGTTTTACGACGCGGTGTTCGAAGCTCTGGGTGTATCGCGCGGTTTCGAGGGCGACACTTTCGTCTCCTACGGCGAACGCTCGGGCGGTCGGTTTTTCGTAATGTCGCCATTCGATGACAATCCGGCAACGGTGGGCAACGGCGTTCATGCCGCGTTTCGTGCCGGCAGCCGGGCCGCAGTCGATGCCTTCCATGCCGCCGCCCTCGCCAATGGCGGCGCCGACGAAGGTGCTCCTGGCCTGCGCCCGCACTATCACGAACACTATTACGGTGCCTACGTTCGGGATCCCGACGGCAACAAGTTGCAGGCTGTCTGTCACGACCCTGAATAAACGGGGAAGTTTCCGGGTTTGCAAATGCCGGTAAGGCTTGATCGGCCGGCTCGATTCGCCGAAAACGAAATTCGGAATATACGGAGAGTTTTATGACTGAGCCCGGCACACCTCCCGTCATCGGCGTAATCGGCGGCAGTGGCGTCTACGATATCGACGGTTTGACCGACACCGAGTGGCGACAGA
>Ga0181592_10005887_pt1 | contig 10093 bp, 17 predicted proteins | sample 071ome_20_FD_133755 | JGI IMG/M metagenome (GOLD analysis project Ga0181592, IMG submission 133755) | Coastal salt marsh microbial communities from the Groves Creek Marsh, Skidaway Island, Georgia - 071412BT metaG (megahit assembly) | ecosystem: Environmental > Aquatic > Marine > Intertidal...
ATACGGTTCATTTGGTAGCGGTAATACTACTCCTACAATTCTTTCCTATGGTTACAATTCAGATGAAGATATTACAAATGCATCTGGTGTTGGATTTCAAATTGGTTTTAGCAGGTTAGACAGTAACTATCAACCAGATCAGATTCAAGCAAGAATACCTCGTTCCGGACAAAGTGACATAGTCTTAACTTCTAATATTAGTTATCACTCATTTGGATATCACATAAATCCAAATGAGTGGTATAGAATAACTTTTAGACGTGAATACAGAGCTGCAATTAGCAATTATCTTTGGGGTTTAAGCGTAACACCGCCAGGTGGTGGAGCAAGCGTAGCAAGTGATAGTGAAACAAATGCATCAGCTATGACTACACCTAATGATCCAAGATTGTATTTTATTTCTACTAATAACAATCATCAGTTTGACTATCTACGTTTTAATAGAGGCGAAGGAAACTTATGGACCACAACATCAGGAAACCCCTATATTCTTGACTTCAACAATGAAGGCGTTGATGAGCTTTGGTTCATAACACACGAAGGCGCTGCTGATTTAGACACTGCATTTACTTTGAGCGCAGATCCTTCATTTAAGTTTGATTCTAATGCAAACATCACAAGCGAATTTAGTATTAGTGCAGATGTAAATGAAATTACACAAGGTTCAGCAACACTAGACAGCCAAGCATCAATATCGGCAACTGCAACAAGAATAAAACAGTTAGATGCTGCCTTAAATGCCACATTTTCAACAACCTGCGATTTTGATAGGTTGCGTAGCGGCGCAAGTGGCCTTAACAGCGCCTTTGCTCAAAACTCAGATATCAATGTTAAAACTGACACTGATAGCACCCTAGCAAGTGCATTTGCACAAACTGCCACAGGTGTGCGTATTCACCCGGGTGAAGCAACACTAAATGCACTCTACAGTGAAATAACTGTAATCAATAAGATTGGTAACACACTTGTTTCAATTGACACTGCATTTACACAAACAACCGATCCTGTAAAAACTACAGACACTGATGCAACACTAGATGCAGTAGCGTCATTGTCAAGTGAAGCTGTTCGAACAAGGCCTTTTGATAGTGCTCTTTCTAGTTCGTTTGGTATCACAGCAGACTTAGATAGAATTAGAACAAGCGACATTGAAAGTTACTTTGAAAATGATTATATAGATACAGGTTATTTTTCAGGCGGAATACAAGTATTTTTAAATATGTCTGTAATTGCAGGTATTATAGAAGATGCAAATGCCACAATACCAAGTGCGTTTAGCCTTAGTGCAGATGTTGGAGAAATTGAACAAGGTGAAATAGATTTATCAACTGCAATTACTATTTCAACCGCAGGAGATAGAGTAAGATTTGCAGAAGCTACACTAGACGGCGCATTTACACCAAGCATAACAGCGGTTGCAACTAAAGTTGGCGAAACAACACTTGATGCTGAATTTACAGCCACAACTGAAGGCGACAGAATACGTTTTGGCGAAGCAAATATAACAGGTGCATTTACACCTATAATTGATGTCAATGCACAACTGTTAGGTGAAATAAATCTTGCAACTGCATTTACAATTGAACTAGAAGCAACACAAATATTTGCAAATAGATTAGACGAAACAGCACGATTTGACATTACAATTGATGCAGTAAAAACAGCTGCCGGCGAAGCAACATTAAATAGTGTTGTTGAAATTGATAGATTTATCGGTGGCGCTAAATTTGTTGCAAGTGCCGATATTAGTACAGCATTTACAGTAGAAGTAGATGCTAAGATTATTCATGTTGATCAGTATGTGTTTGACATTCACAGAGAATACAGAACATATACAATTCCAAGCGAAGATAGAAGCTTTACTATCCACGCAGAGAATAGATTAGCATCAATCACAAGCGAGGATCGCTTGCAGGATATTTACGAAGAAGCAAGGACAACAACAGTAGAAGGATAATGATATGCCAGTAAATAGAACAGGATTTGACCAGACAAGTAGCGGTCTTAACATAGAAAAGGATGTTGAAGCTCAACTTACCTATACATTTAATTGGAGCAATTGGTTACCAGATGGTGACACTATTGCAAGCGTAGAATATTCGGTAGCAGCCCGAAGAAATGATCCTACGCCTATTGTGATAGAATCAAGTGGATTAGCTGATTCAAACACTGACACCTATGTAGAACTATCAGGCGGTCAAACAGATAAGATTTATATTGTAACTGCTAAGATTACCACAAATGACGGCCTAATTGATAGACGCAGTTTTAGAGTAAATGTAACTAATAGGAGTGCATAATGAAAGGTTATGATGATTTAGATAAAAGGCTGTCCTTGCTTGAACAAAAACTAGATCTAATTCTAGAGAATCATTTAGCTCATATGCAAGCTGACATGAACTTTATTAAAAAGTTTTTGATTGGTGTAAGCATTGCAGTAGTAATAGAAGCGGTTTATATAATAACCAAATTTAACGGCATATCATTACCCCTCTAGTAAATATCTGCATGAGCAAATCCTTTATACCTAGTGAAATACTAGAACGTATCACTTGGACAAAAAACGGCAAATTACCTGGTGATCCTGATTATATAAAATCTATAAGTCACACGCCGCAGCCTTGTGAAGATTGTGGATTGATTGTGGAAAACAGACGTATTCAACAAAGGTTTCACGATTCGCCACAAAAACACTTTAGGAAAAAGTGTTTAAATTGCAAAAAGTTCTATAATCCACAAACTAAGCAATATGATCTAAATTCGCAAGAAGTTTTAGCCTTTTTTCGCAAGTTTTTTTGCGACAATGATAAATAATTGTGTATAGTAAGACATTGCTTTATTTTACTGCCATTTAATAAGCTCCTATACTTCGTTTTACTATACATCCTATAAAAATAACTACTAACAAAAGTAGATCTGTCATTGACACCCCCTGAGATAGCATCAACTGGGGGTGTTTTTTTCTTGACAATCAATAACTTAGGTGTTATTATAGTAATTGTATAAATACACTATACAAAAGGCAGTAAAATGAAATACACAAACTTTGACTCAGAACAAGAACAACTAATTGGCTATTGGGCCAAAACCCAAGGCTTTTCTCACAAGGCTCTAAAAAACACTAGTATCGAAAAACTACAGGCAGCTAAATTAGCAACTAACATTATCAGAAACGTACGAGGCGAACACCAGGAAGTATATAGAGACTGCAACAGTTTTCTCAAAAAACTCCACAAAGGCGCTAAAATAACCGAAAAAGAAACTAATTTAATATATAGACACAGTAGAAGAATACAGAGAATTCAGGCTAAAAAAGCGAGAAAAGCAACTCGTTAAATCAGTGCTATAAAACCCTGGTTGTAATATGACGGCTAATGACCCAGGTTGGTGTATATGTTGCTGATACGGCATTGCACAAGAAAGGGCCGCAGTTTAACCTAGCAATAGGTTCGGAGTTTCAACGCATCCGTCTCCGGTAAAAAACTGTATCAGTCGTGTGTGAGAGTTCAAGACACACGGTACGGCTATAGTAAAGAGTGAAGAACTTTTTTTTGTTTTTCCTCTTTACTATAGCCGTCGTATGACTTCAAGTTCAAGTTAAAAACAAACAATAAATCATCTTGTTTAGTTCGAGCGATAGCAAATATGAGTTCTGATAAGAACGAATAAGACGAACGAAGTTTGGCTTTGATATGTAAGTCATTGAAATCAAACAATTCAATTTGATTGCAATTTCTAGTATTGGTGCTATACTGTATATACTGAAACACAAAAAAAGGACTTATAAAATGTCAAAAATTATCTTTCGCACAGATGATCTATTCGGCAAAGAAGTAGATACATTTCCTAACAAGATCGATGGCGTTGCACACTTGATTCAATATGCTTGGAATAACAATCGTTTCAATCATCCCTTTGGTATTGAATGCCAAACAAATGAAGGCCACAAAAATCAAGTGTTCTTTTATACACATTGTCCGCAATTAGCAAACAAGATTGTAAAAGATTTTGGTGCTGAAAGTGCAACACTAGACACTTAATCATCACTTGACAGTGTAGCATTTCGGTGCTACACTGTACATACTAAGGCAATAATGTAACAGCAAAGGCAAATACAATGACAACTTACAGTGTAATATCACAAGACCTAACCACAGGCAAGATAGTAGAATCAAAAACATACGACAATTTACCGTATGCTCGTATTCACTATAATGCACTAGACATCCGCGACTACAATCGTCTCATCCGCACTGAGCATCAACCAAATGCTGACGTAATTACAGTACTAGAGGAGACAGCGTAATGAAAAATATTCAAGCAAAGAAAAAACTTTTGAAAATGTCTGACAAACTTCAAAAGATGCCACAATCACTTGAGCGTGAATACTTTATTGAGGATGTTTGGGAACAGTGTTTCAAAGCGTTTCCTGAAAAGAAAACAAGTGAAGATAATTGGTATATTAGTGAAGTGCGTATGTGGGACATCATTGAAGATGCTATTGAGTTGTTAGAGGAGACAGCGTAATGGAACAGACATACAGAGAATATCTAACAGAACGATTTAATCGGAAATCATATTTTGACTATGATAAGGACAAATATCGTGTCGCCGCTGTTGGTGGCGATGTAAGTGCCACCGGTATGGGTAATGTAGCCCGTATTATTGAAGTTGATGCTGAAGACTTTGAACGAGTAAATCGTTATTTAGAGATTGAGTCAGAAATCAACGAGATAATGACAAGTTACGGTTATCGTGCTGTTTTTAATAGAGAACTTTCTCAGCAAGTGCAAGAAGACTTAGCATGGTTGAATGAACTTCGTAAAGAAGCAATAGACACGGTTCGTGACTATTTTACTTCCAAATATGATTTCCGTAGTCGTTGGGCTTGGTTAGAAACCCCTGGGTTTGACTATGACGCATACGAGGCTGACGAAGAGTTAGAGGAGACAGCGTAATGAGCAAAAACTTTAACAAACAAAAATGGCAAAAGGCTTTTGAACGTGTTTTACAACAGCCTATTGGCGACATACTGAAAAACTTTGAAAGTAATCAATCAATGATGCAGCATGTATATCCAGGAGACAAGTTTTTAGAAACACTTCCTTGGATTGAAGAACACTTTGGATATGAAAGAAAAGACGAAGTATCCAAAGGTGTTGTTTTTACTTTAGGTGTTGCAACACTTAACCAAATATTTCTTGACTATCTAAATGAGGAGACAGCGTAAAAAACGCATAATAACAAGATTAGGCCCTAGTGGGCCTTTTTTTGTGGCTTTTTTTCTGCTTTTGATAAATATTATTATGAAAGACGATAGAAAAGCACACGGAGTTACTGATCCTCACAAAACAGGTCCAAGGCCAAAACAATTGGTAGAAACTACTATTGAAGGTCTAGCTGTTGGTAGAGATAAAACAGTAGTACCACCAGATCAAGTATATGAATTGGCAGCTATTGGCTGTGATGACAGAGAGATTGCACGTTTCTTTGGAGTCAAGGAAGATACCTTAAGATACAACTTTGCGGACGAACTTACAAAAGGCCGTGAGTATGTAAAAATCAGACTTAGACGTGCAATGTTTAAGAATGCCTGTGATCATATGAATGCAGCAGTGCAGATATTCCTCAGCAAGAACATACTTGGCATGAGCGATTCAGTTATTGATAGTGAAGCAAACAAACCACTGCCTTGGAATGAAGAGGACAGTGTAGAAATAGGAGAAGAAAATGACAGAGAAGAATCCGAACAAGAATAAAGTAGTTGGCGAAGTTGCAAGCGACAACAGCCTACAGAAAGTTCAAACAGAAAAATCAGACGTAAGACGTGTGGTTGTTTTAGATGAAAAAATAGTGTTGAAGCCTGCTGATGTATTGGGTCGTAAATAGTTGTGTCCAAAAACAATCCAAAGTCATGCCCTCTAGTACAGTATGGCATTTGGAATTTGTGAATATCCAAACACAAGAACGCAGAGTCACCTACGTAGAAAAAAGATTTAAGAACTACGCAAATTGGCGAAAAATAATAGATAGCTATCCTTTAGGCATGGTTGTTACAAATCTCGAATTACTTAATGGCAAAAGAATCAACGCAGATTCTAAGCCAGAAATACTTTTTGCAGTTCCACAGTCAGAACTTGCAGACATACTAGCGGAGCATTGGAATGATAATTGAAGTACTACAGATAGTTAATGATCTAGTGATTATGGTCTTGTTATTGGCTATTGTAAATGATATGAGGAATCGATGACCTGGAGTTATATGAACAGGCCTTACACTGAAGCACAAGAACAGTACCAAGGATTTGTGTATGAAATATATGACACAAAGAATAACCGATTGTATATTGGCAAAAAGAATTTCTGGCGCACTCAAAAACTAAAGCCACTAAAAGGTAAGACCCGTCGTCGTCATAGACGAGTAGAAAGCGATTGGCAGAGCTATTATGGGAGCAACGAAGAACTTCTACAGCAAGTAGAATCTCTCGGGCCGGATCACTTTCACAGAAAGATACTCGTACTATGTGCAAACAAAAATCAAATGACCTACTTTGAAATGAAACTGCAATTTGAATATGATGTGTTGTTTGATGATCGTTACTACAACAGTTATATAGGAGGCAGACTAACTGCAAGAGGTTTAAAGAATGTATGAATACAAGTATGTCAATAAGAGCACTAGAAAACATCCAAACAACAATGGACGTCCGCCAAATAAAACTTGGATAACAGGATCTGATCCTGTAAGACGTGACAAATATTATGCTTGGCAAAAACACAGAGCCCAAGCCAAATACAGACGTGAAGACTATGAACTAACTTGGGAACAATGGGAAGACCTTTGGCAAGATGAATATTGGTTTAAAAGAGGTAGGCACACCGATTGCTATTGCCTTATGAGATTAGACTTTACTGACAGTTGGCGTATTGATAATGTAGAAATTGTTGAACGCAGTGTATATCTAAAAAGATCAGGAGAATATAGAAAGTGATAGATCCAGACTTTGATCCTTACGCAGAATTACAAGAAGCACAAGACATGATCAACAAACTAATTATTGCACACAACAATCACGATGAACTACTCGTACAATACAGCAAACAAGCAGAACAAGTTGCACAGTTATTGAATTCACAACAGCGCCAGATCAACAATTTAAAATTTGAAGTAAAGCAATTACAAAAAAATGAAATTAAGTAAGCCGCAAAAACAAGTTGCTGATGATCCTAGTCGTTTCAAAGTTGTTGTGGCAGGCAGACGCTTTGGCAAAACATACCTTAGCCTAAGAGAAATCTGCTACAGGGCTAGGATACCAGATCAAGAAATATTCTACATAACTACAAGTTATAGGGCAGCCAAAATGATTCTTTGGAAGCCTCTAAAGAAAAGACTATTGGACCTAAGATGGGCAAAGAAAATCAACGAAAGCGAACTGAGCATCCTACTAAAGAATGGCTCAACGATAAGTTTAAAAGGCGCAGAAGAACCAGACCGCCTAAGAGGTGTTAGTCTTTCATATTGCGTAATTGATGAAGCTGCTGAATGCAAACTAAAAGAACTGTGGGGTGAGATTGTTCGACCGGCGCTCGCTGATCAACAAGGCGGAGCATTGTTTATTGGAACACCTAAAGGGAAGAACAATCCGTTTTATGACTTGTATGTAAATGGTAAGCAAACTGAAAATTGGCGTAGTTGGCAATTTACAACACTAGACGGAGGCTTTGTTCAACCAGAAGAAATAGAAGCAGCCAAACGTGACATGAGCGAACGTCAATTTAGACAGGAGTTCCTTGCAACATTTGAAAGCTATGAAAACAGAGTTGCATGGGCATTTGACAGAGACAAACATCTACATTCAATACAAGACCTTGATACTTCAATTATACACGTGGGCATGGACTTCAACGTAAATCCTATGACAGCAGTTATTGCAGTTAGACAAGGCGACACACTTTTTACAATAGATGAATTGAATGTGTATTCATCAAACACAGAAGAAGTAGCAGAAGAAATCAAAAACAGATATCCAAAGAGTAAAGTGTTTGTTTATCCAGACCCTTCAGGCAGTAGAAGACAATCAGTTTCAGGAGGCATGAGTGATCACATACTGCTACAGAACGCAGGCTTTATTGTTAAGGCACCACGCAAGCATGATCCTGTCAAAGACAGAATAAATGCACTCAATGCCAGATTTCGTACAGCATCGGGCGAAAATCACCTATATATTAGCAAAGACAATAAATACACTGTAGAAAGTCTAGACAAACATACTTTTAAGGAAGGGACAGGAATACCGGACAAGGACACAGGTTATGATCATATGTTCGATGCGCTAAGTTATATGGTTGCCTATTTGTTTCCTGTTCGTAAAAATGTTGATAATACAGAGCCCCTGGGACGCTGGGGAGTTGCTCTACAATCATAAGGATCCAAGATGTCAAACGCAACAGAAACAATTCAAAATGAAATTGCCAAAATACTTTCGGGCAATGACATTTACAACAGTTACAAAGGTCAATACAAGTACCTTTTAGAAAGTTACCTAGGTGGAGATGAATATCGCAAAGCAGGCCACCTTGCAAGATACCAAACAGAAACAGCAGCTGAATATGATTTACGGTTAAGAACTACACCCTTAGACAACCACTGTCAAAGTGTTGTAGGTGTTTATACTTCATTCTTGTTTAAGGAACATCCTATGCGTGACCTAGGGTCAATGGCTGATGATCCTATGATGCAAGACTTTTGGATGGACTGTGATTATGAAGGTAGAAGTTTAGATCACTTTATGCGTGACTTGTCAATATGGGTAAGCGTATTTGGACACGCTTGGATGATTGTTTCAAAACCAAACATAGGTGCAACAACAAGAGCTGAAGAAGTAGAAGCCGGCGTTCGTCCTTACCTTTCAATGCTGACACCTATGTTCATAACAGATTGGCAATGGTCAAGAAACAGCCTAGGCAAATATGAATTAAGTTATCTCAAGTACATTGAAGAAATCAATGGTGACATTACTACCGTAAAAGAATGGTCACGTGAAGCAGTTAAGACTTCAGTTGTAAATGAAAACGCAAATGACATAATTGAAATGACTGTTGAAGAAAATCAACTAGGTATGATTCCTGCTGTGATCTGCTACAACAAAAGAAGTTCAGTTAGAGGTATAGGTGTAAGTGATATTTCAGACATTGCAGACCTACAGAAGTTTATCTACAATGCACAAAGCGAAGTTGATCAATCAATTAGACTCAACACTCATCCAAGTCTAGTTAAAACACCTAATACACAAGCAGGTATCGGCGCCGGTGCATTGATACACATGGATGAGTCAATGGATCCTGGTTTGAAACCTTACTTACTTGAATTCAATGGTACCTCTGTAGAATCTATTTACAAGGCGGTAGATCAGGCAATTGAAGCTATAGACAGAATAGCTAACACCGGTGCCGTTCGTGCTAAAGAAACAAAAGTTATGAGTGGCGTATCACGTGAAGTTGAATTCCAAATGTTGAATTCACGACTTGCAAGCAAAGCAAAGTCAATAGAACTTGCAGAAGAATCAATGTGGAGACTATGGGCTGCATACATGGGTTATGAATATGAAGGCTATATCAAATATCCTATGAGCTACAACATCCGTGACACTTATAATGATTTAGAATTCTACATCAAAGCATTGGCAGCAGGTGTTCCTAGTAAAACTTACAAGAAAGAAATCTATAAAATTATTGCAGACCTTGCAGTTGATAACGGTGAAATATATGATGACATTGCAGGTGAAATAGACGGCTTTGAACAACATCCTATGTATAATCCTCAAACAGGAGAAACTGTAATTGCAACAACAGAAGCAGAACATCTTGCACTAGCCGCACAAGGATTCATACATCCTGAACAAGCAACAGTAAGAACGATCGATGGCCTCCAAAACTGAAATCGAAAAACATGACAACCTGATAACGGAAGTTATCAACACTAACACTGATAGGATAGAGGATGCGACCAAAGCAGTTGAAAATCGCTTGGCTGAACTAATACTTGCACAGCCTGATTCAACTACGCTTGCAAACAACAGAGCACAACTTGCAC
>Ga0181592_10005919_pt1 | contig 10071 bp, 23 predicted proteins | sample 071ome_20_FD_133755 | JGI IMG/M metagenome (GOLD analysis project Ga0181592, IMG submission 133755) | Coastal salt marsh microbial communities from the Groves Creek Marsh, Skidaway Island, Georgia - 071412BT metaG (megahit assembly) | ecosystem: Environmental > Aquatic > Marine > Intertidal...
GAGTATGCATAATGACCCATTTTCTCCATCATGAATTCCTGGAACTGTTCCTGAAGGCCTGATTCATCGATGAACGAATAGGGAATGTAATTGTGATCACCTGTTGAGTTATCCCACAGTGTGTTGACAATTTCGCGAAACACCTTTTCGCTTGACTTACGACCTTTCATGGTTTCTCCTGTATCTATATTTTACCACACCGGTGCTCATTTTGCACGCGTTATTATATTTCCCAGTCGTCAGTCTCCCAATAAACTCGCCCATTTGTCATAATGGTCGTTGGGCCTTCGAGGCGCGTGACCCGATCACCTATCTCATGTGAGGTATGCAACTGTCTGTACCACGTTTTCCAGGTTGTTGGGGCAGATGGCGGAATCATTCGTCTGTATTTGTTCAACACATTATCCACGAAGAGGTGTGTTGCTTTTCTCTTTGTTTGCTGGTTAGGCATCAAGTTGTTTCATCATAAAACTTGTGCTAATCAAATTTAATTCATGAAGAGCACCGATTGTCACATCTCATCCCAATTTAAGTTTTCAGTCATATTGTGCCGTGGTTAAAATTGCAAACGCGATCGAAGATAGGCCAAGCGCAAGGACAAAATTGTTATCACCCATGCCTGCAAAGAAAAAAGACGATAGGGACATTACCGCGATTGTAAAATGGGTTGATGAACGAAAGTTTAGCATGTTGTTCTCCTAGTGTTGTTATGAATTATAGACCGATCATTCCTCATTTACAATCTCTTGCAGGTGACCACATGCCCCCAATCAAGGTGTCAAAGTATATGATGGCCGGTCCGTCAATTCTGTATAGTGACGTTCCGAGCAACCATTGTTTCCAGACTACTCGCGCCCGGCTGTGATCTCCAACTCGAAGGCAGTACCGTTGGGTTCGTTGACGCTTAATTAGCCATTCCGGTTTTTGTTTTTGAATTGTGCTCACGTTAATTAACCTAAGTCATATATTGATCTTATTTTAGATCGCCACTCTTTTAGGCCATTGGGGTGTATAGACGCAGGACCCTCTGACCTAAGTGTCCATATATCATAGTACCACTTTTTTGTACCATTTGTTTGAACAATGAGACTCTGTGCTAATTGTTTGTCTTTTATTTCAATTTCCATTCTCATACTCTGACTTAATGTATTTCCCGTCATTGTACCAGTACATTGACCTTTTTAAGAAGAAAGAGTGAGCAAAATTAATTTCTGCAGGCCCTTCTTGTCTATGAATCGAATGGTTTTCTGCAAACCACAATTTCCTACCGGTGTAATTTACAATAACACGTTTTGCGTAATTCATCAAAATGAATGTGGACCCACTGGTTCACCGTCAACCCACCAAATTCTAGAATAACTGATGTTAGGTTGTGGTGCAACAATTGCTGGGCCTTCAGTGCGGTGTTCAGCTTCGTTGACCAATCCGGATATCAATCCGAGTTCATGCAGGTCGTCGGCATTGGCACCAAGCCAAAACTTAACACCTTCGTTATCAACATAGATGCTCGTGCTTTTAAAGTAATGATCTAACAAATACACCTCGCTTTTAGATTATACCCTATTCACACTCATTTTGCACGACCTAATACAACCTCAGGCCCGTCGGTCCTGCAGCATATCAGTTTTGGAAAAGACTTTCTCATAATTAGCACCCACTTTTTGTCACCATTTTTGTTAACGTAAAGATAGTTGGGCTTCAATCTTTACCTCTTGAAAACAATGAATTTTTTGGTCATGACCCGTGTGGCAGGTGATTTCCACACTTTTGTGCCATGTGTATACACAATTGCCGGACCGTCTTTTCTGCCCACCAATCGCTTATAAACAATTTCCCTATTTATACCTTTAACCCTATAGGACAAAGGCAGAAAGACGCTTCTCCAGCGTTTGATACCCCTCCAATCAACCTCTAAACATGTGGCCGCCGCCTTTTGTTGCTTAGTTGTTCTTTGAGGCCTATTGGCCAACGTCCTTTCCGGAAATGAAGGCCCGAATATAAGACCTCAGCAGGCCTTCCTCAACCAATTCAGCATGCGTTTCATCAGCCTCGCGAGGGCCTTCAATGGCGGCGCGCTGCGCTGCGGCCTTCTTTTTTGATGTATGACACCCAGCTTTCACAAAGCCTTGGCTATCTTTCTTTTTCTTTGTCCTCTTTTTGGGCTTGTATTTCAGGATATACTTGCCCTTCTTGCCATCCGATCTAGTGCAATCTTGTTTAACAGTTTTGTACGGCATATCAATAAATATATGCCTGAATCTAAATTATTTAATTGGGTACACCCTAGGTGATGAGCTCGGTCCTTCTTTTCGTATTGGTAGCCCACTCTTAAGCCAAATTTTTTGACCAGTGCGTTTAACCCACAGGACGCCCCTATCTGCTTGGGTGGTTGTTTTATCGAAATATGAGACCATTGTTTACCCAATTAATCGGTCGCCATCTTTTAAAATTTTGAATCACTGTTTTCCACCAAGCATATCAACAATTACGACTTTTGCATCCTTAGTCATCCTTGATCTCATCTCCCCACGAGTCCCACCCTGCACGCTTGTTTCTTGCGAACATTTCTAAATAAGGACCCATTGACCGATCTTCAATGAGTTCATACATGAGATCCGGCTTCTTGCTATGCCGACCTTTTGGCAAATAACCGTCGCCAATTAATGAAGAAATATTATTTACAGGCGTCCGCACCTTCCAACCACTGCCCCTTGTCGCAAAGAGGCAAAGTTCGTGTTGTCCACGAAAGTACCTGCCTAAACCAAAAGATGGCTTAGCCCAACAAAGATTTGTGATATAGCGAAATCCTAATTCATCAATGATTCGCAGAGCCTCAGGCAGGTGATTGTTGGCAACCCACATATACATATGGGCGTCATCCTCTACACGGTCTGCCAAATAACTCTTCATAACCCGAGTAATTTCAGCCTCTTTCATAATGGGATAATGTTTATCAGCACCCCTCTTTGATTTACCACCACCCCGCTGATACCACGGTGGATCAGCATAAATAACTCTATACTTTTTATTCTGCATTACCTTCTCTGTGACTTGATGTCCTTGAGATGAACATCTTTAAAAACATTGCCTACCATGCAGTTATGGTATTGTTCACCGTTAATGATCTTGGGGCCAGACCAAATAGTTGTCATTTCCCACTTATTTTCAAGTTTAACCCAAGCCTGATCACCAATATCCCAACGGGGATTAAAAAAATCCTCTAACCTTGTTTTAAAGCTTTTCAAAAGTCTTTCAACGTGATAACTCTCAATATATTGGGTACCTGTGGGATCTGATGGGTTGTCTAAACCAATTAGGTACAGGCTAACCTGATTCATTGAACTACGGACACCGGGATTGTTAATCCACCACCATTCATTACGACACTCGGCCATTCCCCTAACAACCCTTAACTTAAGGATTGTTTCTTCATCTGGAAGCCAGGGACCATTAATTCTAATATTTTCTGAATACTCAAGCAGGCTATCAATAAACTTAAGTTGTTTTTCTGAAAGTGTCCACTTAAATGCCGATACCGCCATGCTCCCCATCACTCTTGCCTTATCGGGTGAAATGCCTGAAACCTTTGATGCGTATATAAGTTTTTTATAAATCTCAGGATTTTTGGGCTCAGGAAGAGGCTCACCGATCAGGTTGTCGACCCAATGCCTTTGCTTTTTTGTCAGTGCTCTATTATCTTCGAGCCTATCAATCATATCAATCGCAAACTGATAATTTCGATGCCAAGCAATTGAAGCATTTACGTAATTATCTGCAACGATTTTCAGCCCTAGGATTCTGGATTCGTTCTTTTTCATTTTCTTCCGGGGGATCCCATTCAGGTGGATTCCAAAATTTTTCACCTGAATATGTTATTGAGGCAGGCCCTTCTGACCTATAAAAACTACCATAGTCAATGGAATACCATATCTTCCATTCAATTATATTTGCGCTAGGGGATACAACCAACCCTGACTTAAGCGTCGCCATAAGAAGGTAGTGCCGATATCATTTCTGTCAAACTGAGTTCAGCAACTGGAAGCAGTGAACGATCTTCCAAATCATCCGATTCTCGCAAGGTACTAACTTCTTCAATTGTTTCTGCGGTATCTTGTAGCAAAATAAAATTAGCCAACATCCACGCAGACATTCTAGCATTATGTGATGCTAATTCAAGGGGTGTCATTGACTCTAAATACCCCTGAAGTTCGTCCTCTGTGTAAACTGACAATTTGTTATCCATATACATATTATAACTATTTCCTGTGATTCTGTTCATACCATTTTAAAATAATTGGTATGCTGAAACCTGCAGGTGCAGGTTTCGTATTTATTATACCACATACAGGCAGAATTTACATAACACGGCCCTAATAGCCTTTTAAAGTTAATTCACTAACAATATCATCAATCTTACGATTCTCAGCATCAACAATCTTTGTTACATCGGGTTTATTGTTTTCATCAACAGGAACACTCATATCATAAAAAACGCCTGTCTTTTCACCATCAATCAACACTTCCTTCACAGCACGCTTTTCCTCAATTCTTACCTGCGTTTCACCTAACACAACATAACTTTCATCAATACCCATTCGGCCGGCGACTGCCATTCTAATAAGGCTTACAAAATCAGTGGTTCCACTTAACATATTATTCCTCTAATATTTTTTTTCTTCGCTATCTTCATGATTTGTCAGTGCGTTTAAAATGCCTGACATAAACCCCACAACCGTAATAATGGAGACTGCGCCGGTGGCAACACCAAGCGCGAAACTAAATCCAATAAAATACCATTCCCAATTCATTGTTCACCACAAGCACCACACCAACACTCTTCAAAATTGGTGCACCTACTAGGATCCCATTCATCAGGCATTGAAAAGGGATCAGGTAAAGGGTCGCTTGAAGTTTCATTTGTGAAATTAGTGTGTTTGGTTATTTTCCTGATCTCACGAATTGCATCAATATTTTTTAACATTTTTCTCTTTTCATCCGAATTTAGGTTTTTAAACTTATTCGCTGTGTTCATTATAATTTTTTCAGCATTGTAGTCAGTTTTGTTGCAATAAAGTTCAACGTCCTTTTTCATGAAAACCACCTGCCTAGGACCGGCGGGCGTGGTTCGAACAACCTTAATAGAGCCAAAGTTTTCATCATCTATTGCCAAAGCGAGAAAACCGTCACATCGAAAATCATCGGGCGTTCTTTCCCAACACCATACTACGTCACCTTTTTTTATCATTTTTCCCCTCTGCATAATAGTAACAATAATACACATCACCTGTTTGTATCGACGGCAAAGTCTCTTTTTGTATTTTTGATCATACCTATCATAAATTCTACATAAATAGCGCCAATTCCGACAAAGAGCGCCGGTAGCATTATAACACTTTGTAATTTTCTAATTCTTGTTTTTTTCTTTTTCATACTCAAGCTCTACTTCCTTCAATGCTTTTTTGTGATAATCACATTTTTTTCTTGCTTTATCCCAATTTTTCCAAGCACCAACTGTCTGAAGTTCCTCAACAACTTTAGCGGAGGCATTTAAAAATAGCATGCAATCATCAACGCCTTCTTTAAAAATCTCTTTTTTTAATTGTAGTTCAGATAACCTATTATACGGCTCGTAAGTTGGTATTTTGGCCTGTGGCACTGTGGTAGGGATATTATACAATTGGTATGTCATTACTGAGTATCCCAATAATAAAATTATGCTTACGTATTTTTTGATATCACGAGCACAATGCATAAATTAAATATGGTTTATCTAACCAAAACAGGCGGTGTGGTACCGACAACATTGCCCGTACCATCATCAACATGGCCTGTCCCTAAATCATACTCGCTAACTAGATCAAACTGCATCCATACATTTTTTTCACCCTTACCCTTTGTTTTTGTATCATAAATGTAAGCATAAGTCCAACCAATAATCCGGGCTGTGCCAACAAAATTCTTGCCACACTTATGTTCAATTATAGGCATAACCCCACTTATATTGTTGCCCCAATTCATTGCCGATATTTCACTTTCTGACGCAAGGTTTGCGTGGACACCATCTCTTAAATACCTGCTCCCAAATATATCATACGGCCATTCATCAGGCTCTGTCGACGTCTTGTCATTTATAACATTGGCAATATAGCTTGCCGCGGCGTTGTTTTGACCGTTTGAAATGTAAATATTATTTTCTTGTGTATCTCCGTCTTCATCAGTGTAAACTGATGCAACCCCACTGGCACACTGATCTGAGAGTTGCGAAATTATTGAATTTGTATTTGGGTTTCCGTCAGGGTTTGACCAACCAACTGTATTTAGGTTCATGAGATTAAGTTCAAGCGGGGGAGGGTTTTCACCTTCACCTAAGTCTTCAAAGTGACAGACCGGAACCGCAAAAGGCAAATAACAATTCACATTCTTCGCAGTTCCGCCGGTAGGACGAACCGCGGTTGCTGAGGCTTCGGAGTTTAATTCAAAAACACCGTAAGCTGCACCCGCCAACCTTGAAGGATGAGTGTGAACAGGATTCATCTGAATTGCGTTTATCTCCTCAAATTCATAAGATGGTAGTTCGTGAAATACACCTTGTTCATACTTTCCAAACTTTATTTCTTCAATTCTGGGTTGGTACCCAAAGTACGTTGTATTTTGAGAAGCAACCTGAACAACTTCGTTAAGTGCATTATTAACACCTTGTCCTGTTCCATCAAGCATATACACGCCTGAAACAGTGGCAGCGTCCGCCATAACCTGCAGCTGTGTATTAACCACCCTTTGTAAACCTATATCTATGCTCAGCGAAGCAAACCCCAGCATTGGAATAAGCGTTAAAGCACCGATAATTGCATTCCCTCTTCTACTCATGTTAATCACCAATTAACCTAATATTTGAAAAATGTTGATGTACTTCCGGAACCGGCAGCAGGCCCACCATTGGCCTAAACCCAGATTCACTAGAAACACTTACGTGTGTTGCATCAGTTGTTACATTGAAATTTATGTGTTGACCTGTTGATCTCAAGTAAGAATCCTGACCGTCGATAATCGCGGCAGGTGTGGATACGTAACCTGAAGATATCTGCCTAGCAACTAGATGTGTTGATTGAATTACAGATATTTGCCTATGACAATATATCCCATAATCAATTGCCGCCGAAAGAATCAACAATATCACAAACAAAACAAACGTTGATTCAATAGCCATGTTACCCCTTCTTTTTCTCAAGGAGCACCCCCAGGCCACGTCGTAGTTACTTCTGACCTGATTTCACCAATAGTCAATATATTGTATGGGCCAAGCTGTTCATACGTAACCTCACCTTGAACAGAAACTGACGTCCCGAAAGTTGCATATTGAAATATAGGTGTTCCCATCAAACCCATGCTCCTCCACCTCTCTGTAGCAATGATGATCTCTTCATCATATACAACCGCAATATCCTCGGCCGGTGCGGTAGAAATTGCCCTAGACATATCAGAGACTAATTCATCTAATACAACCTGGTTACAAAAAAACCACCCACATTCAAACACACTAAATATGCTCATAAATAATAAAGGGGATACTAGGGCAAACTCCATTGCATTTGCACCTCGCCTAAACCTTCTCAACATACACACTCCAACTGTCTAATTATAACAATCGGCGCGTCAAGATTCAATTACATTACTATTACAGTTTTCCCATAGGGTCTCAAACACAAATTGCGTGGCAGCCAAAACAACCTGTAGTATAATTGCCAAATCTACAGATTTTAGCAAATTACCAACATAAACATATGTAACAAGTGTTGTTAATGAAAATGATATAATCCTCCACGCAATAATCTTCCAAACCAGGTTGTTCATAATTTACTCTAGTGGATTAGACAGAAACTCATCTATATCGACATCAAAATATGTTACAATCGTATCATACCCATGATACTGCCACGGAATCATGTTAATGAGTTTTTCAGCATCCTTCTCTGTGGCAACATTAAATTCAATATACTTTCTATTGTCAGAGTCAAATGAAACTTCAAATGAAATTTCTTCACCAAATTCATCAATTGCGCAATTTTCAATTTCTTCTTTTGTAAGCTTGCTCAATTCAATTTCCTTTTTAATTTAATATTTAAAAATACAAGATGTTTAATTTTTTAAAAAAATATACAATTGCGTATATTGCGTTCGGGCTGGGAACAATTTTTGGATCGGCGGTTGGAACACTAACAACCAGCGCCTTTTATGGACCCATTGATTCTGATAAATTAAACATCATTTTGGAAAAATGCGGGCCAGGAACTGCAATAATTGTTCCGTCTGGTGCATCAGCAGAACCTGATCTTTCTTCCGACGAGAAAGTTGTTTTATTTTATATTCAACACTAAGAGCCTCTGATCTCGTAAAACCTGAAAACATGACTTCAAGCTTGACAGGTAGCCTAGACCGAGTATATCTAGCACCTTTGCCTGAGTTGTGCATTGCAACACGACACTCTGGATCTGTGCTAATCCCAGTATATAATGAATCATCTGAGCACCTAACAATATAAACAAACCAATTCATACTTACATTATACCCCTTGTTTGTTAGGTTTATAAAAGCTTAAGCAGCCTACCTAGTTGTTCAATTGTTTTCCTGGAATTATTAGGTTCGTGCAGAATTCCAATTCCACCAGCAGCATTCCAGGATTCAATGGTGTCCACCCTATCGTCAATTAAAATATTAGGTGACCCATCCTCAGACGTTGCATATTCTTTCTTTCTTTTTGCAGGCACAATAAACACGTTAGCAGGCTGGGGTGTTAAGTGCTGAGTAACCCACAATTCTTTTCCTTCAGCGGCTGTCATAGGCGCAGTCTTGTATCCATTTATTGGTGCCGACAGGATGTTGACTTCGCCAGTAAAAGAGTTAATGTATCCCCAAAGCTGCCTGTAGTCATCGCAGGGTGCCATACCTGCAAATACAGCACCAGGATTCATCATGATTAAAACAATCATTAATTTTCTCACCGGCGCATTTTTAAGGTCATCTACATTTTTGAGTCTCCATGACTCACCAAATTCCTTTTTTATTTGACTTAGTGCCCAAAAAAATGCGCGACCTCTTTTTTCTGAAGGTAACCCACCATCTAAAATGTCATTGATATATCTCATCATTGAACCCTCGAAATCAACAAGGACCCCATCCATATCACAATATATCTTCATTTATCTCACCGCAAAAACTGCTCTATCTTCTTGCTTGCAGTTGTTAGTTCTTTTGGTTTCATTTCATTGCCATCAATAATCACAATGTTATCACCAAATAATTCGACGTATTTTTCTTTATTGCTATTGACAGCATTCCATGAGCGCCTAAGTTCTTCAGGTTTGAGCCTTCTTCCACCTTTCGACGCCCTTAAATCATTGCGCCTTACAATCTCATCATACGAGGTATCAATAAAAACCATAAATGTTTCATAACCCATATTCTCTAATCTTTCTCGGGGCGCACGGATTCTGCCAAAACTGCCACCTGTACCATCAATCACTATCCCAAGATTACTTTCAATATACTGTTTTTTTCTTCTTGAGGTAATTGCCGCCGCTTTAAAAAATGCTGACGTCCTAGCCCGATCCACCTCTGGGGATATGTCTTTCGTATCAAATGGCAAATCTTGCTTTGTTAATAGGTGCTCAAACACATCATCTACATTCACCACACGAAGGCCATGACGATTAGGCATTATTACATTTTTTACGATATGTGATTTACCTGATCCAGGTGCACCGGCAAGAAAAATAGCCTTGTAAATAGAGGGATCATACCTACCTTCGTTTATAAGGCTATTAATTATTTTTCTTAACAGTGATTCTGTTATTTTCATATTCTATGTATCAGATCACAGAAATTTTTGTAAACTCAACATCAATCATTACAGATTCTTCTGGGTCTGGGTGAGCTATAGGTTTTCCCCTGTTTTCGAAGACTTCGATCGTGTCGCTGTCTAGATAAAATAACGCACCCCCTTCACCCTCATAACCGAATGATCCAACTACAACTCTAGTCACGACACCGACTGCGTCTGTCGCATCCCAGCCC
>Ga0181592_10005934_pt1 | contig 10060 bp, 8 predicted proteins | sample 071ome_20_FD_133755 | JGI IMG/M metagenome (GOLD analysis project Ga0181592, IMG submission 133755) | Coastal salt marsh microbial communities from the Groves Creek Marsh, Skidaway Island, Georgia - 071412BT metaG (megahit assembly) | ecosystem: Environmental > Aquatic > Marine > Intertidal zone...
CTGGAAGCCTTAATGAAGGCCTCTGTGAATGCCGCGGATACCAGCCATCCTGACTATGGCGAATTGACCGCCATTGATCAGATAGGCGCATCTGTCACAGATGATTTGGTACGTTTTTTTGCTGCCCCGCAAACCGCGCCGATGATTGCCGATCTGCTTACCCATACCAGCCCTATCCCGCCCGAAGCCCCTTCGGCAGATAGTCCGGTAAGCGGTAAAACCATTGTCTTTACTGGCACGCTGGAAAAAATGTCGCGCAGTGAAGCCAAAGCACAGGCAGAAAAATTAGGGGCAAAAGTGTCCGGGGCTGTGTCAGCCAGGACAGATATGCTAGTCGCCGGACCCGGCGCAGGCTCAAAGCTGAAAAAAGCAGAAGAGCTGGAGATTGAAATATTGAGCGAAGAAGAATGGCTAACCCTTGTCACCGGCCATAATGGCTAAAGCGGGGCACATTTTCCCTTCAGCCATGCAGCCAGCTCAGGGGCTAAATGCGGGGATAAATGTTCATACACCCAGCGATGATAATCATTGAGCCATGCTGTCTGTTCAGCCGATAGCTGGCCGGCATCAACAAGCCGAACATCAAATGGAAAACAGGTCAGCGTCTCAAAGGTCATAAACCCGTCTGATGCTTCGCGTGCCAGCACCAGATTTTCATGCCGGATACCGTAATGTTCTTCAGCATAATATCCCGGCTCGTTCGACAGGATCATGCCTGCCTCTACGGCCAGATGGCAGCGTTTGGAAATAGAGACAGGCCCTTCATGCACCGACAGGATATGTCCCACTCCATGACCCGTGCCATGTCCGAAATCCAGTCCCTTTGCCCATAATGGCGCGCGGCATATCGCATCCAGCTGTGCGCCTGTTGTTCCTTTAGGGAAGCGCGCACGTGCCAGCTCTATATGGGCGGCCAGTACCGCGCTCGAATGGGCGATAGCTGCTTTATCCGGCAGAACCTCAGGCGGGCCAAAGAAAAAGGTGCGGGTGATATCGGTCGTCCCCATCTGATAATGCGCCCCGGAATCGATTAATAACACGCCTGCCCCGTTCAGCTGGCTATCCTGTCCTTTTATGGCGCGGTAATGCACAATCGCCCCATTGCCGCGAAAGCCCGCGATGGTGGCAAAGCTATCGCAGATATAGCTTTTATCGGCGCGGCGGAATTCGGTTAGCCTATCTGCAATATCTGCTTCACTCAGCCCACCATCCAATGCGCTATTTTCCAGCCAGTGCCAGAAATGACATAACGCTATTCCATCGCGTAAATGTGCCTCGCGAAAGCCGTCAATCTCTGCTTCGTTCTTTATCGCTTTTTGTGCCAGGACAGGTTCCGGGCGTAAAACAGGTTCAAGCCCTGCTATTATCAGCATCTCATGCAGGGCAACCGGCAAGCTGGCCGGATCGCATAAAATTTTAGCCCCCTGATGACAGCTGAGATAGCTGGCCAGCCCTGCCCATGACAGGCTGACATATCCTGTCTGTTTTTCCTCCGCAGCACTGCCGATAAGGGTCAGCGACCCCTTAATATCCAACAGGCCAAAACATAGATGAAAGGGGGTATAGACCAAATCACGCCCCCGCAAATTGGCCAGCCAATTGACCCCGTCCGGCGTCGTTATCAGGCTAAGATCAGCTGCCGATTTCTTTATCTCTGCTGCGGCACTGGCCAGTTTATCACCAGCAGAACGGCCGGCAATCTCTGTATCCAGCAAAAAGAGTTCTGTTTTTGGCACAGCTGGCCTGTTTTGCCAGATATCGTTCATCGGACTGGCCGCACACGGCACCCAATCCACCTCTGCTGTGCCCAGTTTTTTTGGCAATCGCTCCAGCCCGGACACTGTCACCGTCCAGCTATCATAGCCTAGCCTAACCTTGCCTTCTGCCGGAATTTCGGCCATCCATTGCGCCAGATTTTTATTCGCGCTATCAAAAGTTTCATACAGCTCTTTATCGGTTTGCCGAACAATTTGTAGCCCATATCGGCTATCGGTAAATAACGCTGCCCTGTCTGCCAGAATAAGCCCTATGCCGGCCGAGCCGGTAAATCCGGTTAGATAGGCCAGATATTCATCGGCTGGCTGCACTTCCTCGCCCTGAAATCTATCCGCTCTGGTCAGACAAAATCCGTCCAGACCGCGCTGTGCCAGAACATCGCGCAACTGATGCAGTAATTTGGCCGCCCCGGACATACTAAAGCGCACCTTTTTTGCGGCGCGATACCAGCACCAGACAGGACCAGTCGCCGATAATGATATGGCGTTTCAGGGCCATGCCGCGCGCTAGATAGGCCTGCATTACCCAATTGACCTGGCTGGTCAAAAGACCGGATAAAACAAGCTGGCCATTTGGCGCAAGATGCCTGGTCAAATCGCCTGCCATCAGGCGCAAGGGGCGTGCCAGAATATTTGCCAATATCACATCATACGCCCCGTTTTTTGACACAGCCCGATTGGAGAAACCTGCCGATAATACGGTTTTCATCTGGCGCGGCGATATATTATTCAAGCGCCTGTTTTCGGCTGCGGTGCGCACCGATATTGCGTCATTATCAGCTGCCATCACGCTGGCATCCGGAAACAGATGGCTGGCAGCAATCGCTAATATGGCACTACCACAACCCATATCCAGAATTTTTTTGGGGCGTTTTCTTTGCTGGCGAATATCGCTTAACGCCCGCAAGCAGCCTTCTGTAGTGGGGTGCGTGCCTGACCCAAAGGCCTGAGCTGCATCGATTAAAATCGGCAACAGGGTTTTGGGAGCAGGCGCGGTGACATGGCTGCCATATATCCAGAAACAGCCGATAGTAAGCGGCGGAAAACTTTTCCTGTTTTCTGCCAGCCAGTCATGTTCAGGAACAAACTCCAGCTGGATATCTGCCTGTTCTGGCTGGCTTAGGGCGCGCGCGGCAATATCGTCAATAAAGCTGCTATCCGGGGCATCGTGAAACCATATCTGTAATTTGTGGTTATTCCGGCTATCGATTTCAGTTGACAGCGCATCTGGTGCACACATCCCGTCAATCGCTGTTTCCAGCGGCATCAGATTTTCCGGGCTGGTGATGGTTAACAGCCAGTAACTGCCCGTGGTCTGGTTCATATCTGCTGTTTTGTTTTGTGTATCTGCGCGCATTTTTTAATCGGCCTTTAATCCATATCTTCTGGCAGAGTCACAAAGCTGGCCACCACTTTTTTCAGACCCGCCCTGTCAAAGGCAATTTCCAGCTTGTCTGCATCTACCAGCTCTATCGAGCCCATGCCAAATTTCTGGTGAAAAACGCGCATCCCCTTTTTAAAATTATGCCGTCCCTTATCTGGCAGCCAGCCATCACGGTCGCGTTGCGGGGCGCCCATAGGGCTATTTTGCTGGCGGCTGATTTGGCGTTCGGCCATGCGCCCCCATCCAGGGCCATATCCGGGTTTGCCAACACGCCCGCCAATATCGCCCAGCATAACAGGTTCAGCCCGGCCCAGCCCCAGCCCCTGTGCCATATCCTCTTCAATATGCTCGCCTGGCAACTCGCCAATAAAGCGTGACGGAATAGAAGATTGCCACAGCCCGTGAATACGTCTGTTGGCGGTAAAGCTGATATAGACTTTCTTTCGTGCGCGTGTAATGCCGACATAAGCCAGTCTGCGTTCTTCTTCCAGACCCGCCCCGCCATTTTCATCCAGCGATCGCTGGCTGGGGAAAACCCCTTCTTCCCAACCGGGCAAAAAGACAATATCAAATTCCAGCCCCTTTGCCGCGTGCAGCGTCATCAGCGATACCTCGCCTTCGTCCGAGCTGGCCTCATTATCCATCACCAGCGAGATATGCTCTAAAAAGCCGCCAAGCGTATCGAAGCTTTCCATCGCCGTGATCAATTCTTTTAAATTTTCCAGCCGTCCCGGCGCATCGGGCGATTTATCGGCTTGCCACATACCGGTATAGCCAGCTTCATCCAGCACAATTTGCGCAAATTCAGAAGGCGGAAGCGTATCTTTTTGCTGATACCAGCCAGCGATTTGCTGGCAAAAATCTGCTAGGGCGCGCCTGGCTTGCGGGCGTAGCTCGTCACTATCTGCCAAAACCCCGGCACAGGCCAGCAAGGGGGTCTGGGTCTGGCGTGACAGATGATGAATTTGTTGCAAGCTGGCCGTACCCAGCCCGCGTTTGGGGGTGTTGATAATGCGCTCAAACGCCAGGTCATCTGCGGGCTGGTTAATCAGCCTTAGATAGGCCATGGCATCACGAATTTCTGCGCGTTCATAAAAACGCGTTCCCACCACCTTATAGGGCAGGCCAATTGCCAGAAAGCGTTCTTCTATCTCTCTGGTCTGAAATCCTGCCCGCACCAGTACCGCTATCTGATTTAAATCTGTCCCGTCTCTCATCAGACCTTCGATAGTCGAGGACAGGGTACGCGCCTCTTCCTGGCCGTCCCAATAGCCCGACACCCGCAAAAGCTCGCCTTGTGCATCTGATGTATAGAGCGTCTTGCCCAATCGCTGTTCATTATGGGAAATCACCGCCGAAGCGGCAGATAATATATGCCCGGTAGAGCGATAATTTTCTTCCAGCCGCACTGTTTTTGCACCCGGATAGTCGCTTTCAAAACGCAGGATATTGCCAACCTCTGCCCCGCGCCAGCCATAGATAGACTGATCATCATCGCCCACACAGCACAAATTTTGATGCCCGGCTGCCAATAATCGCAACCATAGATATTGCGCGACATTGGTGTCCTGATATTCATCCACCATAATATAGGTCAGGCGGGACTGGTAATCGCGCAAGATATCATCATGTTCCCGAAAAATGGTCAGCATATGCAAAAGCAAATCGCCAAAATCCACCGCATTCAGGGTTTTTAGCCGTGCCTGATACAGGCCATAAAGTTCTGCTGCGCGGCCATTGGCAAAATCACTTGCCTCAGCTGGGGATATTTTTGCCGGCACAAGGCCTCTATCTTTAAACCCGCCAATAATGCCTGCCAGCATCCGCGCTGGCCAGCGTTTGGGGTCTATCTGCTCGGCATCCAGTAATTGCTTTAATAATCTCAACTGGTCATCACTATCCAGAATGGTGAAATCGGATTTCAGCCCGACCAGCTCTGCATGGCGGCGAAGCATCCGTGCAGCAATGGAATGAAAAGTGCCCAGCATCACCTGTTCGGCCATTGGCCCAACCAGCTGCAGGATACGCGCCTTCATCTCGCGTGCAGCTTTATTGGTAAAGGTTACAGCCAGAATATTCCACGGGGCAGCTTTGCGGGTTGCCACCAATTGTGCCAGCCGGGCGGTTAGCACGCGTGTTTTACCTGTTCCTGCACCTGATAGTACCAGCAATGGCCCGTCCAGAGAGGTGACAGCTTCACGCTGGGGCGCATTTAACCCGTCAAGCCAGGACCCTTGCGGAGCATGGGCAGGTGGCGGTGTTTGGGATGGGTCTGCTGGATAGGACAAAAAACCGCCTCATCAAGAATCAATAATCAGTATAAAGCTCGATATGGGACAAAAACAACTGCTTTTAACCCCTGTCGGAGTGGTTCTTTTTATCATGAAACCATCTGAAATAAACAGAGATGCCAGAAAATATTATGAAAAAGGAGAAAAAAATATTTTGTTCCCCTGCCTTATTTCACCCATAAAAATATCTAAAATTAAACAAACAGAACAGCTTGCACAGCCCGTATCAGATGCTATATCAAGCTGGGAGGTTACCGCTTGCGGATTGTGGGTAACGGTTATACTTGCATCTGCTGTCTGGCAGGTTTACCTTGTGGCGCAATTTCGGCATAACGCCACTGATTGAGGCATAAATGACATTTAATGGTCATAAATTAACGTTCGTGATATTTAGCCTGCTTGCCCTGTTCCTGGCAGGCTGTAGTGTGATGCCGGATAACGCAGAAAAAACTGTCCGAAGTGACCCGTTTGAAGATGCCAACCGGGCGGTCTTCGCCTTTAACCTGAAGGTTGATGATTACGCGCTGGAGCCAGCTGCCAAAGTCTTGCGCAAAACACCGCCCGGTGTGCAAACCGCTCTTCGAAATCATGTGGAATGGGCAAGCATAACGAAAACAGCCTTTAATTCTGCTCTTCAGGGCAAGATAGAAAATGCTGCTATCGCGACGCTGAATTTTGCCATCAATGGCCTGACCTTCGGGCTGGCAGATTTAATGGAGGGCGAGGGAAAGCCCGAATATGAAGATTTCGGCCAGACATTGGCCAGTGCAGGCATATCCGAGGGCGTTTATATTGTAGCCCCTCTACTGGGCAGCCATACAGGCCGATCTCTGGTGGGCTGGGGCGTTGATTTTGTGACGAACCCCTATGGCCAATTAACCACAGGCTTGCCATCATCTGTGCGCACCGCCTCTATTCCGATATCGGTCACCTCGCTTCGTGCAACATATTTTGACGCCATCAATGATGTTAAATATAATAGCCTAGATCCTTATGCACGCGCGCAATCTGCTTTTTACCAACAGCGCGACGGATTGTTACGCGATAATCTGCCCGCCAGCGAAACAGATGACGGGTTTGAGAGCTTTTTTGAATAGATGAGGCTGAAATGACGGGCAAATCAGGAAACATCATAAAGCGACGCCTTGTTATTCTTCTCACCGCCTGTCTGTTATTTGCCGGAGGGCTGGTGCAACCAGCTGTTGCTGACCGATTGAGCGACGCTGAAAATCTGGTTGGGAAATTAATTATCGAGCTGATAGAGATTGAAGCAAAGGGTGATAGCCTGAACGAAGAGGCACGCAAAGAGACGCTTTCCGGCCTGATGGATAGTTATTTTGATGTAGAGGGCATTACCCGTTTTTCTACCGGGCCCTACTGGCGAGCTGCCTCGCAAGAACAGCGCGAAGCCTATAGTGCGGTATTTCGCGGCGTCCTTTTATCAGAAGCCAGCACCCGCTTTCAGCAAATTCTGAATTTCAGCTTTACCCCAACAAAGGTAGAGGCCAGAGGCGACAAGCTTATTCTGGTCACCGGTATTGCCATGGATAAATCTGGTGAATTTCCGGATACAGAGGTAATCTGGCGGCTATCTGCGATCAGAAACAAGCCTATTCAAATCATTGATTTGGAAATTGAAAATATTTCCATGCTGAAAACCCAGCAGGATGAAAATACCGCCCTGATTAAACGCAATGGCGGCGATTTCAATGCCCTGATTGAGGCTATGCGTACCCGCTTTGAGACGATCAAGGCATCTGCCAGCCAATAGGTTTTTTGCCCGCCTCTTCTGCCAGCAAAAGAGGCGGTATTTTTTCTAGCGTGAAATCGGCTTGTAACGGATACGGGTTGGCTGGCTGGCCTCTGCGCCCAGACGCCGTTTTTTATCTTCTTCATAAGCCTGATAATTGCCCTCAAACCATTCGACATGGCTGTTGCCTTCAAAGGCCAAAATATGAGTGGCAATTCTGTCCAGAAACCAGCGATCGTGGCTTATGACCACCGCGCATCCGGCAAATTCCAGCAAGGCCTCTTCCAATGCGCGAAGTGTATCCACATCCAGATCATTGGTCGGCTCATCCAGCAATAGCACATTTGCACCACTTTTCAGCATCTTGGCTAAATGAACGCGGTTACGCTCACCGCCAGAAAGCTGGCCAACCCGTTTTTGCTGGTCGCTGCCCTTAAAATTAAACAGGCTGACATAGGCACGCGATGGCATTGTGCGATTGCCCAATTGCAATTCATCCAGCCCATCAGAAATTTCTTCCCAGACCGTTTTGCCATCTGCCAGCGTATCGCGGGACTGATCGACATATCCCAGCTTTACCGTATCACCCAGCCGCATCGCACCGCTATCGGGGGCTTCCTGGCTGGTCAGCATTTTAAACAGGGTGGATTTACCTGCCCCGTTCGGGCCAATAACCCCGACAATACCGCCAGGGGGCAAACGGAAACTTAAATCCTCGATAAGCAATTTATCGCCAAAACCTTTTTCCAGCTTGTTAGCCTCTATCACAATATCACCAAGACGTGGGCCAGCCGGAATGGAAATTTTGGTGGTTTCATTGCGGGCTTCTTTATCCTGCTCCAGCAATTTTTCATAAGCGCTCAAACGTGCCTTGGATTTGGACTGTCTGGCCTTTGGGGCAGAGCGCACCCATCCCAGTTCGCGCGACAGTGATTTCACGCGGCTATCTTCTGCCCGGCCTTCCTGCTCCAGACGTTTTTGCTTTTGTTCCAGCCAGCCCGAATAATTGCCCTGATAGGGGATACCTGCCCCGCGATCCAGTTCCAAAATCCAGCCAGCTACCTCATCGAGAAAATAGCGGTCGTGGGTAATGGTCACCACTGTGCCGGGAAAATCATGCAAAAAACGTTGCAGCCATGCCACTGATTCAGCATCCAGATGGTTGGTCGGCTCGTCCAGCAACAACATATCCGGCGCACTGAGCAGCAATTTACATAACGCTACCCGCCGCCGCTCACCGCCAGACAGAACACTGACATCTGCACGGCCATCCGGCACGCGCAAGGCATCCATCGCAATCTCGGCTTTGCGTTCCAGATCCCAGCCATCTATAGCGTCAATCTGTTCCTGTAATTCTGCCTGCTCTGCTATCAGGTCATTCATTTCATCATCTGTCAGCTCTTCAGCAAAACGCGCGCTGACCTCATTAAAGCGATCTACCAGCTCTTTTGCCTTGCCCATTCCGGCCAGAACATTGCCCGCCACATCCAGTGAGGGGTCAAGCTCTGGCTCTTGCGCCAGATAGCCAATTTTAATCCCATCTGCCGGCCACGCCTCGCCGGAAAAATCGGTTTCAATTCCAGCCATGATTTTCAGCAATGTGGATTTACCAGCCCCGTTAAGACCCAGAACACCAATTTTGGCACCGGGCAAAAAGGACAGGCTGATATCCTTTAAAACTTCCTTGCCCCCTGGCCATGCCTTGCCCAGCTTGTGCATGGTATAAACATATTGTGTGCTTGCCATAATCCTGACACCCCTCTAGCGAAATCTTGCCGAAAATGCGGCGTGGAAATGATGTTCCTTTCATAGCGCAAACTGTGATAATTTGCTATGGATGTTTATAGATAAGTTTTTGCCAGCTGCCCATTTGGCACTCATTCAGATCAGAAATCGCCCATTTCATGTCCCTATTTTCCTTTTCCAGCTTTTTTCCCTTGCCCTTATGGAAAATCCTGCTCGACAGCCTGTTTGGCGTGCTGATGTGGCTGATGGTGGCACGTTTTGCGGTGCTGATTTTTATATCCGAACAAAGCGCTGTGCCGGTTTTGCGGCACATCATATTTGGCGGGGGCAGTATTTTACGCGCCATAAAGCTGATTATTCCGGGCTGGCTAAATATCCGCGCCCATGATTTGTATCTGGCCTTTTTATTCTTTTTGATCCGTTATTATGTCCTGCCAACGCTGGCAGATTATCCGCTTAATACGCCCGGCGATATGCCAATGGAAACAGAGATTGCCAGCCTATTTCACAAATTTATCGCCCTGTTCTAGGATAATATGACGTCCAGGCGTGCCATCTTTTTTCAGCTCGATAGCCTCAATCCGGCCATCCATGCGCAGCCCCTCGACCCAAATCGCGCCCTCCTCGCCAATATGTATGGCACGATATTCGCTCCCCTCGTCAAGAGAATAGCGATAGGTTTGTATCTGTCTTTCCTGTTTATCAAACAGCTTGTCAGCCTGTTGTTTCATGCCAATCACAAGGGCTATCAAACCGGCAACAATCAGCACTGTCATCACCACAATAGAAAGTTTTAGCAACCGCAAGGTTCGTTCAGAAAAAAGGGGGGTTTGCGGCATTTCAGAAGGGGTGTCAGGCATCCTGTTTTCAAGCCTCCAGGCTAAAGCTGTTTCACGCGATGGCAAGCCCGGCCAAAAGGCGGGGTGCAAATAAAGCTGGCCTCACCTTTATCACATTGCCCGCCCGGTTCACAAATGCTGATTTACACCCCGACCCATTCCATGAGAGAATAGCCCGAGGTTTTTTATTGTAACCAAGCTGGCAGTCCCTGATGACCAGCCAACAGATTAATATGCGGGATAATGGCTGAAACCCTGACACTGAAAACAGATGA
>Ga0181592_10005941_pt1 | contig 10049 bp, 9 predicted proteins | sample 071ome_20_FD_133755 | JGI IMG/M metagenome (GOLD analysis project Ga0181592, IMG submission 133755) | Coastal salt marsh microbial communities from the Groves Creek Marsh, Skidaway Island, Georgia - 071412BT metaG (megahit assembly) | ecosystem: Environmental > Aquatic > Marine > Intertidal zone...
ACCCGATATAGTTCAACCCAAGATAAAGCCGAACAGACTCATCATCCTTCCAGGTAAAAGTCTGGTTCCAATTCTCAACAGCTCCCTTGAATTGCCCATTCATGTAAAGCTTGGCCACTCCGTTCTTTTCACCGGTATTGAAGTTTTCCCAGGTGAACAACACATGCGTCCATTGATCCCGGCCAAACGGCGGAGCCTGCACCGGAAATAGTGGCCTTTGATCTTCGGGCACTTCCTTGTTCTCCGGATTCCATACTTTCAAATCAGCAAAGGCGCCGAGACGAAAATCCCTGGGATCACCATCTTTATTAAAATCCACGAAAAAAGAGCCATCATTCCAGGCGCGGGTTGTCAGTTGTAATGGATCCGCAAATCCTGGCTCCAAATCAGTTTCAGGATCCAGCTTCAACCAAAGCGATACCGAGCCCCCCCAACGATCTTTACGGTAATCCACATTTTTCTCCCCGCGGTAGAAGATCCAGGGAGCATTGCGCTCATTGAATTTGAGTGCCGCACCACCCTCCATGCCCTCCCCCCTGACCCATTCCGTCTGTCCCTGGGCATGCAGTCCGCGCCGGATGGTTTCCTTGGGGTTCCTGGTGGTAATGGTATGAAGACTGGGATTCCCTTTTGAAACATCCGCCTCGATTCCTTTGTCAAAGGATGCATGGAAGGTCATGGCTGATCGAATGGATTTCTCGACTGACTGGGCTTTACCCGAAATATCCATCGTCAAAACAAAAGACAATACTCCGAACAAGATGGAACATGAGTGCAGCTTCGCTTGGCTTTTCATGACGGATGTTTTAGCCTCCTGACCGCCGATTGAAAACTCAAATCGCATGGATTCGTCACAAAGAAAGATCAAATTGAAAATGACCATCGCCTACCACGGGGGTCATTATCAGGGCTGGCAAACCCAGAAAATAGGAACGGGTGTTCAGAGTCTGGTGGAAAGCTGTTTGAAACGCTTCTTTCCTGATGCCGGCCCACTGTGCGGATCAAGTCGAACTGACACAGGGGTGCACGCTCTGGGAATGGTGGCACATGTTGAAATCCCGGCGGCATCGTTTCACATGGAACCACGCAAGTTGCGATTGGCCATGAACGCCCATCTCCCGAACGACATCCGGATCATCACCGTCACCAGAGTGCCCATCAGGTTTCATGCGCGTTTTGATGCCAGGGGCAAGCAATACCGGTACATCATCTGGAATCATCCCTCGATGAACCCCCTTTTGACGGGACTGGGTTGGCATGTTCCTGTGGCTTTGAACCTGAAAGCCATGCAGGAAGCTTCGACCCATTTCCTCGGCAAACGTGATTTCAAATCGGTCGCCTCCAATCGCAATTATGCGTATGAGAGCACCGTCCGTACATTGACCCGTTGTGATGTTCGGAAAAAAGGGTCCGAATTTACGGTCATCATCGAAGGAGACGGTTTTCTTTACAAAATGTGTCGTGGCATCGTGGGCACACTCGTCGCCGTAGGCAAAGGAAAATGGACTCCCGAGGACATCCCGCCTCTACTCACGGAAAAAAACAGGGAGGTCACCGGCATGAACGCACCGGCATGCGGATTGACACTGCACAAAGTCTTCTATTGACCATTCACATCCCTATCGGATTCACCCCATTTCCCCGACGCATCCCGCAGGTAGACCGTGCCGTCCCTGGCGCGGAACCTTATGGCTTCAACCAACCAGGATGCTCCTCGTTTTGGGAAGCCCTCGGCATCCAAACTCCCCACATCCGCATCGCTGGGAATCACACGCATATTGTCTGCGATAATGCCATCAGGCGCTGCTTTAGGTTGTGAAAGTTTTTTGGGGGATTAAGATTAAGATTAGGATTAGGAGAGCAGTTGGATCGCATTCTCTATTCACTATTTAACCGGCAAGCCAACGGACCCAATGTTTCATTCAATTTTGTCGCATACGACATCAAAGCCTCCGGAGACTCCTTGATCACCACGTCACACCGGCGCGACACAGCCGCCAGACTTTCTGTCAGTTGGGTCACCTTCATGATGTTGAGATAATCCGGGGCCTCCTTGAGCGAAACAGGAAGTTCGGACAAATACAGTTTGATGGGATGACGTGCTGAAGGCATTTGCTCCAACATGAGGGTCGCATAAAGCAAATTCACAGCCATAGCCCCTTTGGCCTCCAGCGCGACTTCTTTTTCCCTGGAAAGCTGATCTATCAATCGCATCATTTCATAAACACGCATGGAATCCAGGGTTTGTCCAATCAACATGTATCGACGCCGAATCTGGTTTTGTTTGTGATGGCTTGCCTGGTAATACCCCTTACCAGCATCCCCTTCCTCAAACACCAGATGTCCGGATTTATTACCGGACGTTTTCCAGAAAGTAAATCCGCGCCTCACTTCTGCTTTTGTCCCTTCAGCAGGCCAACCGGCAAATACTTCATGCTTGAGCGCCGCCCGCAATTGCTCAATCATCCTATCCCACTCAGCAACAGATTTGGGGTGGGCCAGCGCTTTTGCTTCAGGAACAAACACCTCATCAACGGTCGTGACGATTTCATCCTGGGGAAGTTGATCAAACACCTTCAAATCTTTCGGCTCTATCTCTTTGACGGCAGCACGTTCAATGAGATCACTGCTATCTGTGAGCCAACGCTGGAACCAACGAAAAGAAGGCACTTGCAGGTCCTGTGTATCCTTATGCGGCCCTTCGGTGATCAATAATCCCAATCGATCTCCTGCTCCCAAAAGATCATAAACATCTCTCACCTGACGATGCGTCCGCACCACACCATCCAAAGGAAAAATGGAATCCTTGTCCGAATTGGAGATCAACAAAGCACGTGGAGCAATGAGGGAGGCGATCAAAGGATAATCCCATCGATATCGATTCACCATGAACATGCAGTCACAATGCCCTTCCACCGCACCGTCGATCACATAATTTCTCAAATCCGTGATCCCCGCAACCGGCACCACCGCTTTCACCCGTTCATCCAAGGCTCCAACCCACCAGGAATACACACCGCCCCCCGAACGACCGGTGATCCCCAGTCGGCCTCCGTCCACCTCCGGTCTGGATTGAAGGTAATCCAGAGCCCGAATCCCATTCCAAGCCTCTACACCGGCCGAGGTATAACCCCGCGAATTCCACCACCAACGGTTCTCGCGATAAGTGCCGTGGTGAATCCCTTCAATTTCACCCAACTGAATGGTATCAATGGTCAAACAGGCAAAACCATGTCGGGCGTACCAAATCCCGTGATGTTGATAAGCAGTCTTGTTTCCAAAACTCACTCCGTTTTCCTTCACGTGCGCATGACCGCACACGTACAGAATGGCAGGCACCTCTCCTACGGGTTCTTTGGGAAGGTAAAAATTCCCCGTTACATACAGCCCGGGCATGGACTGAAAATGCAGGTTCTCCACCACATAATCGTCCTTCACAATCCGACCGGTCACCACCGGCTGCAGTGGAGTCCGCTCCGGCATGGGATCCAGTCCCAGCATCTCGGCCAACTGCCTTTTCAACTCAGGTTTATAACGATCCCAGGCAGCAGCGTCAGTAGGATGCATCAACCGATGTGTATGCGATTCAATGCTTCTGACTTCTGTCTCGAAATAATCTTTCAGATCCGGGTGAATGGACCAATCGGCAGCAAATGACGAAAAGTTTATCAGGGCGGATAACACCAGCCAAACAACACCCCGACCGAAGACAAAAGTACAATGTTTCATGACGCTCATGGAATTGGTATGGCTGATAATAACCGTTTCCCAACGATCAGTGCAAGCGCCCAAGGTTGGTGAACACCCATCAGGCATCCAGGAACTCAACTCGTCCCGTGCTGACGTCGTAGATGCCCCCAACCAGCAAAATTGTCCCCTGATCCACCAGTTTTTTGAGAGTCGGGCTGTTCTCTGTGATCTGCTCCATGGTTTGCAAAACGTTCAGCTTGGCGACACGATCCACAAAAGCCTCATTCTGCGAGGTGCGTTGACCAGATGTTTCGGTTTCTGATTGGACGGAACGGGTGATCACTTCAGTGACCGAGTCCAGATTCTCACATCCTGTTGCTTCCAGAGCTGTTTTACCTTGATCAACGAGATCGATGGTGGCTTTGACGGCTCCGCATTTAGTGTGTCCGAGTACAACAAGCACCTTGGCTCCAGCAACGGCACAACCAAACTCCAGACTGCCAATGGATTTGTTGAAAGCAATATTACCGGCAACACGCACACTGAAGAGATCACCAATTCCCAAATCAAACACCAATTCCGTTGGCACGCGCGAGTCCATACAAGCCAACACTGTGGCCAGGGGAAACTGCCCCGAAGATGTGGCGTCCCGTTGTTTAATGAGATCGCGCGATAACTTCTCCCCACGCGCAAATCGCTCGTTGCCTTTTTTCAAAAGATTCAGCACCTGCTGTGGTGTCGCCTTTTCCTGAATATCACGTGTCGAGACATCAATGTAATGCTCCTTGTCTTCCAGTTTGTATCGATCTTTGAAGCCAATCAAACTCAGTTTCAAATCATGGGCGGGAGCTGTCTGTTGTTCAAAATCCGATAGAAGGTCGAGAATATCCGGATCAATGTAGTCCGAGTCCCTGGCATCAATGACCACCTGGCTGCCATGCGGAATTTCGTTCAAGGTCAGCAACAAGGACGCGCGATTAAGGAAGCTCACCTGATTGGACAACTGAATGCGCAAAACATCGCCGCCAACATGTTTTTCATGAATCTTCCTAAGTGGACGTTTCAAGTTGCTGTTCAAAATGAAACAAATGGAAATGACCATTCCCAGCATGATACCGATCAGCAAATCGGTCAAAACAATCGCGACGATTGTGATGACAAAGGGAGCAAATTGCAGGACTCCCTCCTTCCACATTTGACGGAACAACTTCGGATTCGCCAATTTGAATCCTGTGACCATCAGGATGGCCGCCAAGCAGGACAATGGGATTTGGTTCAGCACCGACGGAATGAAGAGAACCGTCAAACACAGAAACACACCATGAAAGAAACAGGACAGACGCGTCTGCCCCCCTGATGCGATGTTCACGGAACTGCGGATGATCACCGATGTGATAGGCAAACCACCGAGCAGACCTGAAACCATATTCCCGGCACCTTGAGCCACCAATTCACGGTTCGGTGGAGAAACACGCTGCTTGGTGTCCAGTTTGTCGACTGCTTCCAAATTGAGCAAGGTTTCCAGAGTGGCGACGATGGCGATGGTCAACCCCGCCACCAGCACATTGACACTCAGAAATGCCTTAAAATCCGGAAATGTTAAGGAATCTGCCACGGCTCCAATGGAACCAGATACAGGCACCTGAACCAGATGGGACGCACCAATGGTCATCAATTGCCCCGCAGGCGAAATCAACTTGGCAAGCACCGTTCCAAACACCACCACAGCCAACGGAGCGGGAACCGGGAGTTTCTTGAGAGGGGTCTTATCCCAAACCACAAGCAACACCAGGGAAAGCAACCCGACAACGGTCGCTCCCGGATGAATATCAAACGTGGTGGCCAAGATCTCAGTAAAGGTGTTCCTTCCATCTTCTTGAAGAAAGGAAAGATCCCCCATCCAGTCCGGGTCATGCCCAAACAAGTGAGGTATTTGTTTCAAAATAAGGATAATCCCAATGGCAGCCAGCAATCCCTTGATCACACTCGAAGGAAAAAAAGCGGCAAGTGAACCGGCTTTGATCCAGCCGAGCAGGATTTGGAACACGCCAGCCAGCACCACGGCACACAAGAACGTTTCGTAGGATCCCAACTTGGTGATCTGTGCGAATACGATCGCCGTCAAACCCGCCGCCGGACCACTCACACTGGTGTGGGAACCGCTCAACCAGGCAACAAGCAATCCGCCGACGATCCCGGCAACGAGGCCACTGATCAAAGGTGCGTTGGAAGCCAGAGCAATCCCGAGGCATAAAGGAAGCGCCACCAAAAACACCACCAGACCTGCTGTCAGATCTTTCCAAAGATGATCCTTGTAACCCACTTGTTGCATATATCAATCGTTTCGTCGCTGTTATCCTTTTTGGAACGCCGGAAACTAGCATCGAAATGCTGTCTGTCCAAATGTATTTGCGAGAAAGTAAAGAAATAGACCTCCCCGACCCATTAGTGCCTAATTCGAATTCCATTGGACATACTATTCCAATCATAAGAATGTGCTGATTTAATTTCCCACTTAAAATGAGCAATTCAGTCAGCCCTATCCCGGATGGATACCCAGCGGTCATCCCTTATCTTATCGTTCGAAACGGCAAAAAAGCGCTCGAATACTACCAAAACACCTTTGGAGCCGTCGAAAAAGAGAGACTGGAGATGCCCGATGGAACCATTGGACACGCAGAAATCCTGATCGGCGAATCCATGATCGTGCTGGCCGATGAATCCCCAGCGTGTGGCGCGGTCTCTCCCGATTCGGTTGGCGGCACCCCTGTCACCATCGCACTCTACATTGAGGACGTGGATACGGTCATTCAAAGGGCCCTCGATGGCGGAGCCATCTTGGAACAACCCATTAAAAACCAGTTTTACGGAGATCGCAGTGGTTCAATCAAGGATCCTTTCGGTCACAAGCGGACGATCATGACGCACATCGAAGACGTTTCTCCTGAAGAAATCAGCCGCCGGGCCGCAGAGCTTTTCGGGACCAAATAAACTTAGGTTCATATGGCTATAATGTTAGCCATGTGCCCTTTTGGACTGCGGTGATCACGGCATCGCTCTGGATACGACAGGGAAACGCAACAGTCCCCTCCTCAAGCCGAAACCTCCTCACGTAAATGTTCAAGCTGGTGAAATATGAACACGGCTCGAGCAGGCGGATCGTATCCAGAGCGGTGCTGCACACCGCACTCCAGAGGCGCGACCTTTGCCTCGAAAGTTTTAACACGGCCCCGATAATCAGGTTCGGAAAGGAGTATGCTCCGGCTCGTCCAGCTCGTCATTTTCCAGAACCAAACGGGCTTCCGGCGTGCCAACCCAGTGCACACCTGCTTTCAAAAATCCCAACACCTCACTCTGGCGCACGAAAGGACCGGTCACCTTGAATTGCATGCCTTCGGGACAATGTTTCTTCAGCTTTAGAAATTCTTCAGGAATCAAGGGTTCAGGCCGAACTCCGCCGAGCAATTCAATGGTTCGGATGCCGGATTCCCTCACCAATTCGATGGCATCCTTTGCTTCCTGTTCTGAGAACAAGCCCTGGCAGAAAACGGCCTTCACCGGTCTTACTTCCGCGGCTTCCACCACATCACGCAATTCCCGGAAAAACACTTTTGGGCGCCCGTCTTTGAGCATGGCCGGATTGACCACGATCGCAAATTCCTGAGCCCCCATGTCGGCGGCGGCTTCGGTCTCGTAACGTTTGACATCCGAATCCATGGCTCCAAACGGAAAACCAATCACGCAGGTCACCTTGACCGACGTTTCTTCCAGCACCATGGAAGCGGCAACGATCCGGGAACTATGGACAGTGACGCCATAGACCCCAAGCTCCGCTGCCTCCTGGCAGCGGGCTCGGATTTCCTTCAGGGTGGCATCCGGCTTCAGCAGAGTGTAATCCAGATGCTTCGCCAATTCGGAAACAGGATCGTCAAAATCTGACATGCTTAGGCTCCGGGCAAGAGATCGGCCACCATGGCCTTCTCTTCCTTCAATTCATTGACGGTTGCGTCAATTTTGGATTGGCTGAACGCATTGATTTCCAATCCGGTGACCACATCGAGTTTCTGATCACGACTGCGAACAGGAAACGAGCTGATCAAACCTTCTTCCACGCCGTAACTACCATCCGAACACAGACACACACTGTGCCAATCTCCGTTCAGGGTCGGGTTAATGATGGAAGCCACCGTGTCCACCACCGCATTGGCGGCGCTGGCAGCGCTGGAAGCGCCACGGGCTTTGATAATCGCCGCTCCGCGCTGTTGCACCGTGGAGAGAAATTCGCCTTCCAACCATGCCTGATCCGTAATGACATCGGTCGCGGGTTTGCCTTGAATCCGCGCATTGGTGAAATCCGGATACTGAGTAGCGGAATGGTTCCCCCAAACACCCAGGTTGGAAACTTCAGTGATGTCCACTCCGGCTTTCTTGGCCAGTTGGGATTTGCCCCGGTTTTCGTCCAATCGTGTCATGGCAAACCAACGGTCACGAGGAACATCCGGAGCGTTGTTCATGGCGATCAGGCAGTTGGTATTGCAAGGATTGCCCACCACAACGGTGCGCACATCAGAGGCTGCGTTGTTTTGAATGGCTTGCCCCTGCCCGATGAAAATCTTGCCGTTGATACCGAGAAGGTCCTGACGTTCCATGCCTTGCTTGCGTGGCACGCTGCCAACGAGAAGCGCCCAATTGACGCCATTGAATCCCTCGTTGAGGTCGGCTGTGGGGACAATCCCTTTCAACAGAGGAAATGCGCAGTCATCCAGTTCCATGCAAACACCTTGCAGAGCCGGAAGCGCCGGTTCGATTTCAAGCAGGTGTAAGATAACGGGTTGCTTAGGACCAAACATCGCACCGGAAGCAATCCGGAAAAGCAGCGAGTAACCGATCTGACCAGCAGCGCCGGTGACCGCAACACGAATGGGAGTTGTATTCATAGATTATACTTTCAATTTCAGGTTCACGGTTCAAGGGATGGCCCCTGAGACCATCCGAGAGCGGGTATTGTTAAGATTTCATGCCGTTAAGGCAAGCGAAGAAGAAACAAAGGATCCAGAATGGGCGTAGTTCAATATTTAAACACGGAGGGAAGAGTTCCACCTCGTTCCCAAACTTCTCCCTCATAAGTGTTCCTGAGCAAAAAAGACGGAACGAGAGAAGACTGAGGGCAGTCGAACGACAGGGGCGATTCCATTGCAGCAAGAAAATAGTTCCAATACCCAGAGGTTTGAAGTGGGTGTAAGACGGAGCTTACCCCTCCGATAATGGGGTCTATTTTTTGGCCTGCGCCCGGGAAGAATGATTCCCTACAATGAAAAGAGGGACGCACGCACATGCATCCCTCTTTCAGTCAATAAGATGATATCAGTAACACATCAGAGTCCGAGCAAGTGTTTATCCATGCGTTCCCCGACTTCCTTGATGCGGTTTCGGTCTCCGCCGGAAACTTCAGCTGTCGCCCAACCGGTGTATCCGATTTCATGCAAAGCAGCTCTCACATCGGCCCAATCGACATCTCCATCACCGATTTTGCAGAAACCATTGGAAACACCCCAATCTTTCACATCCAGTTTCGCAATACGCGAACCCAAGGTGCGAATCCACTCGGCTGGCTTACCAAATCGTTGGTGATTTCCTATGTCAAAATATGAGCCCACCCATGGACTGTTGATTTCGTCAATGTAGGCAGCCAACAGATAGGCGGACTGATTGTTGTCTCCTTTCGGGTCGTATAGAAAGTTGTTCCAGACATTTTCAATGAGGATCCGGATTCCCAACTTGGATGCCGTTGGCAGTGCTTTGCGGATTTGCTCGATCGAACGTGTCCAGACATGCCCGTGAGATTCCTTCTCCGGATCACGTGCAGCGCCTGGAACCAGCAACACCGCATTGCCCCCCACATAGTGTGAATCGCGGATGGCTTTCAAGAGCCCCTGCAATCCTTTTTCCCTGACTTCGGGGTTCGGATCGGACAGGCGCGTTCCCCAATGAATGGAATCCACAACCCCGTGAATAGGGAAATCCAGCTCCCGGCTGGCCTTGAGCGCTTCCTCTTTGTCCACACCGCCAGGACTGTTCAATTCCGCTCCATCAAACCCCATCTCTTTCATGAGACGGAATTTTTCGATCAACGGAATCTTTTCATTGAACATGCCCATTTTAACGGATTTATAAATCCGCTTTTCACCCCCCAGGTGATGATCGGCTTTGAGCTTCACAAACGGAAAACCGGACAACCCGGCCACAAACGAACCTGCCACCGTTCGGGATGAAACGGACAGGAAGGAACGTCGATCTAAAGGTGCATTCAATTTCATACGAAACAACTTTCTATGGAGGCCGAGGCCATTAAAAAACAA
>Ga0181592_10005942_pt1 | contig 10048 bp, 8 predicted proteins | sample 071ome_20_FD_133755 | JGI IMG/M metagenome (GOLD analysis project Ga0181592, IMG submission 133755) | Coastal salt marsh microbial communities from the Groves Creek Marsh, Skidaway Island, Georgia - 071412BT metaG (megahit assembly) | ecosystem: Environmental > Aquatic > Marine > Intertidal zone...
GAACGTCCGAGCGCTGGCACCCGCTACCGGGAGCGCCGCGTCGCAACAGGGTTGAGTGTTTGAGTAAAGAGGGTCATTTCAACTCACAGCGGGGTAGCGGGTTGTCCAGCCGCGTCTTGTTAGGGGCGTATTTGGTCGATCGTGGTCGGATCGATATGTTGAGAATTATTGTCGAGATACTCAGATACGTTCGTCGCGTTCGCGCCGCATTTGCCTAGTCCAGTAAGGAGAGTAATCCCAACCCCGACCCAATAAGCTATCATCTGGTCTGGAAGCCACGAGGAAACACCCCAAGTGACTAACCCAAAAAGAATGGGCAAGATAATCAAGGAGCCGAGATATGAAGGAATCGGTCCATTGCCCTGTATGGCACCCTTCCGCTTCAGTTTCAGAGTAAACGGAATCCCAAAAAACAGAACGATCAGAGGCGGGATTATGAAGAAAGAACCAGCCGCTAGTCCGACTACCCAAGCAATAATTAGAAATACGATGTTCATTTGGATTTCATTTTCTTCCCCTAACGTCAAAGGAATCTCAGCCCGATCATAGGGCGCAACTCCGATTGGAGAATAGGGATTCGAATCAGATAATTCAATCGACTCGGGGCGTGATCGGGCTTGAGATCTCCGACTTGTTAGCGCCGGTTTGGGTTTGAGGTGAGGGCTTCAGGCCGTGATGTAGAGCTGATCGCTGCTCCTCTGTCATCTCGACATGTTCAGACCGATAGCCTCCGTTTTCGAGGGGAGTGTCAATGGTCACGGAAATCTTGGAAAGATCATTAAGACCGAACAAACAGGAAATACCGTCGTTCTTCCGGCGATGAAAATCGATGGCGATGTAGTGATGTCCTTGATACCACGATCCGTGCATCGAAATCCGGTAACCTCGTTGCGCGCGAATTAGATCGATTAAAAACTGTGGGAATTCGTATCGCTGGTCACCGAGGACGAGCACGAATTCCCGACGATCAAACGTCGCTGGTTGGTATTCTTCGGGAAGCCCTATGATCTTTCCGAAGCGGTAGCGCAAATCCGTATCCATATGGGAAAGGCCTGATTCAGGCAAAGTTCCCACCAAAAAAGCGACCAAAGCCATCGTCACCGTCTTGCTCGATTTCATTGCGCTAACAGTATTTATTAGTATCACCTCACAATGTGATATCACGTAAGGCATTCGTCTCCCAAAATGTCGTGAATCCCCCGTCCTAGCAAGGTTTTTCTGCCTATCCCTTCGCCTATCCGCGTCGTTTCAAGTGGACTTTCAGCTCATCCCTGCTCTCGCTGATATCACGATCGTGACACAACCCTACGACCGGGAAATATGAGCAAAATCAAAAATGCAGTGTTCAAATTTACAATTTTACTCTTGACCAATCTTATGACTCTTGCTTTTTGTGTTTCATGAGCACAATCAGGCAGCGAGCATGTTGGAGAAAGGACCTTTCTCGATTCCGTGGACTTTCCGATTTTGACAGATCCGGGTTTCTACTCGTTCTCGAATGGTTCGAGAACTTCAGAATGCGTCATGAGCTCGAGGCAGGGCGTGAAGCCGCGAAATCCTTCTGGAGAACCGAGGTGATACGGGAAGACCGTGATCGGGAGCCGTGGCAGTTGGACCAGTGGAACGCGGCTATCCAATGGTATCTCAATTGGCTGAATGCCTGTGCCGAAGCGCATGTGGATCATCTTAGTTTGCCGGAACGTCTCCGCGCCGCGGTTGTTTCCGCGGGAGCGCGGCTCGGCCATGCGCGACGGACCAAGCAATGCTACGGAGCGTGGCTGGCTCGCTATGGAGCCTTTGCGAAGAGTGATCGGGCAGCGATGCAGGTGGAAACAGCGACCCGTTTCCTGACATCCGTGGTCGATGAGGAAGATTGTGCCTACTCAACCCAAAAGCAGGCGCTCAATGCCCTCGCGCTCTTTTTCAAACAGGTTTGCGGGGTGGAGAACCCGATTTTCGGAGTCAGGCTCAGGAAAACCGGAGCGAGAATTCCCGTCGTGCTGTCGAAGGAAGAAACTCAGGAAATGTTTGAGAAATTGGAACAGCCCACAAAAGTTCCGAAGAAAACAGACGGCAAGTATGGATTGCCGGCGCGGCTGCAATACGGAGCCGGATTGCGACGTTCGGAGCTGGTGCGCTTGCGGATCAAAGACATCGATCTATCGCGGGGAACAGTGACTGTCCGGCAGGGCAAAGGGGATAAAGATCGAGTAACGATGCTACCAGCGAGCCTGCAAAAAAAATTGGCTGAGCAAATCGAGAAAGCACGTTCGATCTGGCAAAAGGATCTTGAGGCAGGGCTTCCAGGCGTCCACATCGGCGGGGCATTGGGAAGGAAATTCTCGCTCGCTGCAGAAAGCTTTGAATGGTTTTGGTTGTTCCCGGCCCGACAAACATCGATCGATCCGGAAAGCGGAGTGAGAAGACGGCATCATCTGCATGGCCAGGTTTACAGCGAAGCAATCAAACGTGCGGCAAAAGCGGCGGGAATCGAAAAACGAGTGACGAGTCATGCCTTGCGCCACTCCTTCGCAACCCATTTGCTGGAAGCGGGAACCGACCTGCGAACCATCCAGGAACTGCTCGGTCACGAAGACATCACAACGACCGAGATCTACCTGCACGTCGCAGTCGGAACGAACGGTCTCAGTGTCGAGAGTCCGCTGGACGATTTTCCCGGCTCTACGCGAATCCAAATACGTCAGGATGAGAATTTGTTCTCGCTCAACCCTGTTGGCGCCCCCGCCTGACAGGGTTGCGTAACTTGGAATCTTGACGGTAGAGCGGTCGTTCCGTTAGATAATCGCTGGATTTTCTCTCATTATGACCAACGCGATTCGATTTTTCATCCTAGGAATTTGTTCTCTTTCCTTTGTGTCGTATGGCCAGAAGGCGAAGGCACCGGCGAAGTATGATGTTTCGGTTCCTCCGGCCACCCATTCGGAGGTTCAATATGGTGACCATGTGCGACACGTTCTGGATTTCTGGAAAGCGGAGTCGGACACTCCCACTCCTGTTGCTTTTGTGATTCATGGCGGCGGATGGACCGGAGGATCCAAAGAAAGATTGCACCGCTTTGCGGATCCCAATGCGCTCCTCCAGGCCGGGATTTCTGTGGTGGCGATCAACTACCGATTGATTAAAAGAGATCCTGATAAGGATACCACTCCTCCCGTAAAAGCTCCGCTACACGATGCGGCCCGGGCTCTGCAGTTTGTTCGCAGCAAGGCAAAGGAATGGAATATCGACAAGGAGCGAATCGGCGCCGCCGGGGGATCGGCAGGCGCGTGTTCCAGTCTGTGGCTCGCTTTTCACGATGACCTCGCAGATCCCGATAGCGATGATCCCGTCGCTCGCGAATCGAGCCGGTTGTTGTGCGCGGCCGTAATTGGTGCGCAGACCAGTCTCGATCCCAGGCAGATGAGAGAGTGGACTCCCAACAGTCGTTACGGAGGTCACGCTTTTGGTCTGAAGAATTTTGCCGACTTTCTGGAGAAGCGCGAAGAGATCCTGCCGTGGATCGAAGAGTATTCGCCCTATGCCTTGGTAACGAAGGACGATCCGGCCATCTATCTCTCCTACAGCCGTCCTCCGGCGATAGGGCAGGAGGAAAAGGATCCTACTCATACCGCGAACTTCGGTGTGAAGTTGCAGGAGCATTGTCAGAATACGGGCGTCGCATGTGAGCTCGTCTATCCCGAGTCGCCTGATCAAGAGCATGCGTCTTCGACGGATTTCCTGATCACGAAGCTCAAGGGCGATGGAGATGTCGAATTTGTCTCCCTCTTCAATGGGAAAAACCTCGATGGCTGGGATGGGGATCCAGAGTTGTGGAAGGTCGAGAATGGAATTGTCGTGGGAACTTGTGAGGGGCCCGATCAGCTAGATCACAATTCCTTTTTGATCTGGCGTGGCGGCACGGTGAAGAACTTCGAGCTGCGCGCTACGATGCGGGTGGTGGGGGACAATAACTCTGGCATTCAGTATCGAAGCCGGGAACGCAAAGACATCGCTCCGTGGGTGATCTCTGGCTACCAGTGCGACGTGCATCCGGCGATAGAGCATACGGCAATGACCTACGAAGAGAAGGGCCGGGGAATTTTCGGACTGAACGGGAAGAACGTTCTGCTCGATCCAGACGGGGCGCGGTGGCTTTTATCAGAACACGATCCGGTCGACGTCGATGTCAGCGATTGGCAGGAATACACAGTGATTGCGCGGGGCAACCACCTGATCCACCAGGTCGCCGGGAAGACGACTTCTGAGTTGATCGATTGTCACGAAGAAGGGCGCGCGCTGGAGGGACTCCTTGCGATTCAACTCCATCGGGGAAATCCGAACCAGGTAGAGATTCGGGAAATGAAAGTGAAGGCATTGGATGACGATGTTGAAATCATTCCGTTTGATCCTGACAAATCTCTCAAAGGAGCAATACGGATTGATCGACCAAAGACAGCGCGTCCCCAGGGAACGGGCCCCGTTTTGCCGAAGGCGAAGAAGAAGTAGATCATGATTCGCTGGATCTTGTTGGTGGGGTTCATCACCAGTGTGGTGCTAGCCACGGGAGCGGAAAAGAATCAACCCAACGTTATTCTTATCCTGGCCGATGACATGGCAGTGGGGGACTTGTCGTGTTTTAACAAGGGTCGCAGCCGCACTCCAAACCTGGATCGTCTCAAATCCGAGAGTGTGTATTTTTCCCAGGCATATTCTGGTTCATCGGTTTGTGCTCCAGCACGGGCGTCTCTGCTCACCGGGCGATACCCACACCGCACAGGCGTTGTGACGCTGAACATGGAGAAGTATCCCGAGTTCACGAGGTTGCGGCTCGATGAGGAGACTCTTGCCGATCGCTTCCGGTCCGGAGGATACCGAACGGGAATTATCGGGAAATGGCATCTTGGTCTCGGCGAGGAGTATCACCCTCTCAGGAGGGGATTCGATGAGGTGGAGGTGTTTCTCGGTCACCTCATGGCGCAGAGTTATTTTGCGTTTCAACTCGATGTCAATGGAACGGTCGAGGACTTCAACAAGCCGAACGACTACCTGACGAGTGAGTTGTCGAGCCGTGCGATTGATTTCGTGCGCCGGAACAAGGAAGCGCCATTCTTTCTTCATCTCGCTCACTATGCTCCCCACCGTCCGATTGATGCTCCGGTGGAGCGAGTGAAGCCCTATCTGGATCAGGGATTGAGCGAAGAGACTGCAACGGTCTACGCGATGATCGAAATCATGGATGAGGGAATCGGGGCGCTATTGGAGGAGCTCGATAAGTTGGGAATTGCGGAAAATACCATCATCATTTTTGCGAGTGACAACGGGCCTGACCCGTTGGTGGAAAAGCGGTTCAATAACGGTCTGCGTGGGGCGAAATACGAAATGCACGAAGGCGGGATACGCGTTCCTTTCATGGTGAGTTGGGCAGGCAGCTGTTCCCCAGGTGAAAGCTCTGCGCCGATCCATTTCGCCGATGTATTTCCTACCCTGGTTGAGCTGTGTGGATTGCCGGGGACCTCGGAACGCGGAAACAAGCTTGATGGTGTGAGCTTTCGTAATGTCCTCGAAGGCGGGGGATTTGATGCTCCCAAACATCGCTTCTGGCAGTGGAATCGATGGAGACCGCGCTACACCCACAACGCGGCGATGCGAGAGGGGGGCTGGAAACTGGTTCGGCCCTTCGTGACAAAGAATATGCCGAAGGAGCCTTCGCGTTTGACTCCGGCCTTGTTTCATCTCGACTCCGACCCGTCAGAATCGAACGATGTCGCTGCGGATCATCCTGACAGGGTCAAGAGGATGAATGCAGCGTTACGAAAGTGGACTGATGAGATCGAGAAGGATCGCAAACGGCCTGCGCCGTAAGTTTCCTGACAGAATTTTATTCCGGTAGGAAAACTAATCCTTTTTCCATGTCCGGTTTTGCGAGATGGAGCGTGCCTCGGCAGCGCTCGGCTTCTGTCTTCGGGCCCTTTGCGACGAGAAATGTATCCTTGTCGATCCCAACAATTCCCAGTGAGCAATCGAACTCGTAGCGTCCCAGTATCTGGAAATCTCCATCGGTTTTCAGGAGGATCTTGGGCGAACCGTAGCAGCCAAACCACCACGCTCCGTCTTGCCATGCTGCTGTCTGGATTCCGAGTCGTGTCCATCCGCTCGGGATGATGTGCTTTTTCAGAAACTGAAAATTCTCGTCGTATTCGTAGGCATAGTTTTTCTCCACCCCGTCTGGAAGGCCGCCTACTACGTAAAAATGCCCGTCCCTCACATCCATGCCGCCGGCTCCGTGAAAGACTTCCTGGACTTCATGGCGTGATATTTCCTCGAGCGAATCCGAATCGTAAACGTAGACCCACGAGTCGGCGTTGCCCTCGGGATCATTGAACCGGCCGAGGTTGACGGCAACATAGATTTTTCCCTCGTGAAAGCATAGGTCTCCGTGGTGATTGTCGACCGGGATCTGCTTGATGACTTTTCCTGCGGAATCTGTTTTTACGAGATCGGTTGTGAAAGACCAGTAGAGGTTGGTTTTCCGGTCCGAGCAGACTCCCTGGAGGTGGTATTTGTAGTCACCCTCACATTTGGTCGGGCCGAAGTTTGTGGCCTCGTCGGCTTTTGTGGAAAATGGGATTGCCAGCAGGATGGCAAAGCCTAGGGAAAATTGATTCATACTCAGGACCTCACACGGAAAGTTGGGGGATGAACAGCTACGTGATTGGGGGCTGATCGATAGAGAATAGAAGATTGGTTTTCCCGATGGGATCAGTCATTATGGCAGGATGAATTCCTCTTTCTCCGGCTGGATTCCGGTGGCTACGATTTGTCTTCCCTTATTCTGTTTCGGGGAAAACTGGAACCAAGGTGCAGGGCCAAATTTTGACCACACGGTGAAGGAATCTCCTCGGCTGCTCGAGTGGAGTGCCTCGCTGGGAAAGAACGTGAAGTGGCGAACGGAGCTGCCTGAAACCGGGCAATCGACCCCTGTGGTTTGGGGAGATCGGGTTTTTCTTACGATGGTGAAGCCAGTCGATGAGCCGGTGAAAACGGCGAGTGACATCGTTGCCCTGTGCCTTTCCGCAGAGACGGGCGAAGTTCTCTGGCAGCGAGAAATTGCGGGAGGCTACCAGACAAAGATCAGTGCACCGTTCGGTGACGCATCAACTCCTTCGGCGATGACTGACGGAGAAAAGGTGTGGTTTCTCAATCCGACCGGCCGCATCGTCTGTTTCGATTTCCAAGGAAAAGAAGTTTGGTCCAGAGCGGTGACGAGTTGCTCGCGAGGGCAACCGATTCTTTTTGAGGGAAAGCTGATCTTTCATCGGCAGGTATATCATCCTGACGAGCACGGACATTTTACCCACGAGAACAAGGATGCGCCACATGAAGAGTGGACGCAGTTGCAAGCTCTCAATGCCGAGACGGGGGAGCAGGTCTGGCTGACTGAATGCGGAGTCAATATGGGTTGCCACCCTCTCGTGCAATTCCTCGATGACGGTTCGGCGGTGCTGGTTGTCGGAAGAGGTGGCGGGCATGGCCCTCCTGAGCCCGAGGGCGTTTCGATGATCCATGCTAATGATGGGGCAACTCGATGGACGCTTCCAATTCCCGGATTCATGTCGACTCAGACCTATCCGGTAGTGAATGGCGAAGTGCTGATTTTTCATGGCAGCGAACATTGGTGGGTCGATGCCGAGAGTGGAAAGGTGAATCGGAAAACATCGATCACGAAGGATGTTCTCGTGAGACGCTGGACAACGGAGGGACGAAAAACGGTCACTGAAAATCTCCCCTCCAAAAAAGGGAGATCAATTACCCAGGGGTCGAATCTGCGAGTGGGGGAGTATCACTACTTTCGCGCCTACACCGCGAATTATCTCGGGCGGGTAAATCTCAAAAGCGGAAGCGTGGAGTATCTGGAACTGCCGTTGCAGCTACTGCGCGAGAAAGGAGAGCAAGAGCAAGTCCTCTGGAATGCGGAACACCGAAAAGAAGATCTGGCTGCCATTACCAAGAAAGGTTGGAAGAACAATGTGAGTTACACATCGCTGGTTCCCAATCGTGTGAAGAATGCAAGAGGGATAAAGGTAATGGGCGACGATCGAGCGGTTGGTAACGGATGGGGTCATACCGCTTCTCCTCTTGCGACGGCTTTTGGAAATCGTCTCTACGTTCCGATCCTCAGCGGATTGGTATTTGTGATTCACGCTGATGCGGAAGTGTTCGACGAGTCCGCTGTCCACGCGGTAAACGATCTGGGCACTCTCGGTGATGCCTACACGAGGGCGAGCATCTCGACAGACGGGACCGCGATATACGGACGAACGATTTTGGAAGTGATAGCCTTTGATTAATAGGACGCGCTACTTGTAGCGCTTGGGATCGTATCCCGCTTCGTCTCGTTTCTTGAGTAATCGCTTTTCCATTTTGGAAAGCACTTCGGCGTATTCCGGATCGTTTGCCAGGTTGGTGAACTCGCCGGGATCCTTTTTCAGGTCGTAGAGTTCCTTTCCTTTTTTCCCGAATCCCCAGTGAGTAAAACGCCACTCATGCGTGCGGATGGATTCTCCTCCGCTCCGACTGATCGTGAAGACATGGTCTTTGTCCCAGTTCTCGGTCTCCGGATTCTTGAGAAGAGGATGAAGGCTCTGCCCGTGAAGATTATCGGGAGGGGAGAGTTTGGCGAGTTCTGCGATCGTCGGGTAGAGATCAAGCAGCTCGGTGAGGTGGCTTGTCGCAGCGCCATGGTTCTCATCCATCCAGGGCACGGAAAGGATGAAAGGGATGCGTGTCGACTCCTCAAAGAGGTGTTGTTTTTGAAATTTGTTATGGTGACCCAGTAGATAACCGTGATCGCTCGAGAAAATTACGATCGTGTTCTCCCGCAATCCCAGTTCATCGAGCGTATCGAGAACACGTCCGACTTGAGCGTCCATGTAGGAAATGCTCGCGTAGTAGGCTTCTAGCAATCCCTTGTGCAATTCCGGAGTGACTCCGTAGCGGGAGTTGGCTTTGTAGTCTCGGATGATTTTTGGCACGTCATCGAGATCCCCTTTCGGGAAAGTCGGGGCAACCATTGCGTCGCGGTCATAGATGTCGAAGTATTTTTTCGGAGCAACCAGCGGCACGTGAGGTCTAACGAAACCACATCCCAGGAAGAAGGGCTTGTCCTTGTGGCGTTTGAGAAATTTGATAGCGGCCTCTGCAGCCATTCCGTCTGCGTGTTCAAGGTCACCTGTCGATGCCTCTACTCCGGTGAAAGTCTGCGAGCTTGTGTCTTTCGGGGACCATTCCGTCCGGACGCCGGGTGCATGCTGCTCGAGGGCTTTGATGTTCACCGTTTCGTCCCAGGAAGGGGGATCATCGTGAATCGCTGTTCCCGGTATGATCTCGGTTGGGATGCCCATGTGGTAAATCTTACTGACGCGTCCGACGTGGTAGCCATTATTGCGGAACATTTGGGAGAGAGTCACCACGTCAGGGAGGTTTTCCCGGAGATTGCCGCTGTTTCCGAGCATCCCGTTTGTGTAGGGATACAGGCCAGTCATCATCGACGCGCGGGAGGCACCGCATACGGGATACTGGCAGTGCATGTTCTCAAAGCGTATGCCGCGCTCGGCCAACTTATCGAGCTCGGGGGTCTTGCACTGGGGATGACCAAATCCACTGAGAGCGGTATTGAGATCATCCGACATCAGGAGAAGAACGTTGGGCTTTTTTCCATCGGCCAGAGAAAGGGACGCCAGGGCAAGGAGGAGAAAGAGCAGGGTGGAAATCTGTTTCATGGAAGCGTAAATCTCTCTGTTCCTGCAGGCAATGTCCAGCGAGATGCGCGGCGCGAAAATTTCTGGGCAAGCGTCTCTTGTGCAGGGAGCGGGTCGCCAGAGCGAAATTCGCTTCGCAACCTCGTTCCATCGGCCCGTTGCCGTTGGTTGACGGTTCTGTATGATAGACAAATGAGTGTTTCACAAGTTGCGGCATTCCTTTTTCTCAGCCTCGCGAGTATCTCTTTTTCCCAAGAAGAAATCGTAACTTTTGAGTCTGTTCCCGAAGA
>Ga0181592_10005946_pt1 | contig 10046 bp, 10 predicted proteins | sample 071ome_20_FD_133755 | JGI IMG/M metagenome (GOLD analysis project Ga0181592, IMG submission 133755) | Coastal salt marsh microbial communities from the Groves Creek Marsh, Skidaway Island, Georgia - 071412BT metaG (megahit assembly) | ecosystem: Environmental > Aquatic > Marine > Intertidal...
GATGGATTGCTCGAATATCCGCAATATACCCGACCTCAAACATGGGAAGGGCGCACGATCCCTGAAGTGCTGCGATCGGGGGATCATGCGAAGGTGGATGCTTGGCGTAAAGCGCAAGCGGAAACCGACACTCGGCTACGCAGGCCGGACTTATGGGAACGCTATAGTGGCGATCCAGTCCGATCTGCCTCTGGTGTGCAGCGAAAAAAGAAGGACTAGGACCAGTGAACCTGATCCAGCAAATCGAAGCGGAAGAAATTGCCAAAGCTGGCAAGGACATCCCCGAATTTCGCGCCGGCGACACCGTTCGCGTGGGCGTGAAGGTTGTCGAAGGACAACGTGAGCGTATTCAGAATTTCGAAGGCGTAGTGATCGCCCGTTCCAACCGCGGAATGGGTTCGAATTTCACTGTGCGCAAGATGAGCTTTGGCGAAGGTGTGGAGCGTGTATTCCCGCTCTATGCACCAATCGTTGACAGTATCACTGTGGTTCGCCGCGGTGTCGTGCGTCGCGCGAAGCTCTATTATCTGCGTGGCCGCACCGGTAAACGTGCGCGTATCGCCGAACGCCGTGAGAATGCGCCGAAGGCGTAAATCTCGCATCGGCGAAATAGAGAAGGGCGGTCCTGCGGGGCCGCCCTTTTTCGTTGGAACTTTGCAATCACTCAAGTTTTTCGTCATGGCATCGCCAAACCGATTTGAGAGAGGTCTGTCCTTGAAATGCGCTTACTCATCGCCGTTGCCGCTTCGCTTGCTCTTGCCACTCCAGCACTCGCGGATGATCACGCGATGAGCGATGCGCCAGAACTGACATTCGAGCGGGTATTCGCTTCGCCAAGCCTCAATGGATCAAGCCCGCGTGAGGCCAAGCTTTCGCCCGATGGGCGCTATCTCACGCTGCTGGGCAATCGCGAGGATGACAGCGCGCGCTATGATCTGTGGGGCTTTGATCGTGAGAGCGGCGAGTGGACCATGTTGGTCGACAGCGAGAAGCTCAGCTCAGGCCGCACGCTGTCCGAGGATGAGCTGATGCAGCGCGAGCGGCAGCGTGTCGGCAATCTCAAGGGCATCATCAGCTATCAATGGGCGAGCGATGGCAAGTCCGTGCTCGTGCCGCTGGACGGTGACCTCTATCTCGCAGGCCTTGATGGATCAGTCACGCAATTGACTGACACTGAAGAGAGCGAGCTCAACCCCAAGCTCAGCCCCCGCGCTGGCTATGTCTCTTTCGTGCGCGATCGCCAGCTTTGGGTTGGCGAAGTGGGCTCGGAAGCTACGCCGATCACTCCCAAGGAAGGCGAGAACATCCGCTGGGGCGAAGCCGAGTTCGTCGCACAGGAGGAAATGGCCCGCCTCACTGGCTTCTGGTGGGACGGGAATGATACGCGCATCGCAGTCCAGCGCACTGATGAAACACCTGTGGCGGTTGTGAACCGCGCCGCGATTGGCGCGACTGGCACACGGGTATTTTCTCAGAAATACCCCTTCGCGGGCAGCGACAATGCGATTGTCGAGCTCTACATCATGGACCCGGACGGGCAGAACCGTGTGAAAGTAGATCTGGGCGAAGAGACCGATATCTATCTCGCGCGGGTCGATTGGGGCCCGCACGATTATCTTTATGTCCAGCGCCAGAACCGCGAACAAACCGTGCTCGACATGCTGCGTGTCGATCCGAGTACCGGCGAAAGTCAGTTGTGGTTCACGGAAAGCGCAGCGCGTGATGACTTCTGGATCAACTTGGACGACAATTATCGCTTCCTCAACGACGGATCGCTGATCTGGTGGAGCGAGCGCGAGGTTTTGGGCACCTCTACCGGTTTGCTGAAGGCGAATGGACACAGCTCACCAGCGGCGAATGGGTTGTCACTGGCCTTGTCGGCGTCGATCAGGAGCGTGGCCGCCTCTATTTCGAAGGCAATTCCGATGGTGTGCTGGAACGGCATATCTACGCGCTTGACCTCGATATCCCCGGCGAATGGACGCGGCTGACCGAACCCGGCTTCGTCAACTCCGCCAGCATGGACAAGAAGGGGCAATCGCTGCTGATCTCGCGCTCTGCATCAAACCAGCCGCCACAAACCTATCTTGCCGATACGGACGGCAACCGGATCGCCTGGGTTGAAGAAAACGCGCTCGACGTGGATCATCCTTATGCGCCGTATCTGGCCAGCCATGTTGCGCCAGAATTTGGCACGGTGGCCGCCGAAGATGGCACACCGCTGCATTACATGATGATCAAGCCGGAAATGGAGCCGGGCAAGAAATACCCCGTGTTCTTCTACCACTATGGCGGACCTGGCCCGCAGTTGGTCGATCGCGGCTGGGACGGGGCTTTGGCGCAAGCGGTGGTCGACAAGGGTTATATCTGGTTTGCGCTCGACAATCGCGGGTCGAACAATCGCGGGGTCGATTTCGAACAGCCGATCTACCGCGCGATGGGCGGGGTCGAAGTGCGCGATCAGGCGAAAGGCACCGAGTTCCTTAAGACGCTTGAATTCGTCGATCCGGACAAGATTGCGATCTACGGCTGGTCCTACGGCGGATACATGACCTTGAAGCGCTTGCAGGCAGAGCCGGGCGTCTATGCCGCGGGTATTTCCGGCGCGCCGGTTACCAAGTGGGAGCTTTACGACACGCACTATACAGAGCGTTATATGGGCGATCCGCGACTTGTACCGACGGCCTATGAGGATTCCAATGCGATGAAGGACGCGACCAAGATGTCAGATCCGCTGTTGTTGGTGCACGGCATGGCTGACGACAATGTGGTGTTCGAACATTCGTCAGAACTGATCGCGGCGTTGCAAGAGGGCAATGTCCCGTTCGAGATGATGCTCTATCCCGGATACACGCACCGCGTGGCGGGCGAGAATATCTCACCGCATCTTTGGAATACCTATTTCAACTTCCTCGAACGGCACGGCGTGACTCCGCCCGAATAGGGCGCGGGGTTTCCGCCAACCATTCAAGCACCTTGGCTGCGACCTCGTCGGGAGCTTCCACCTGGGGATAGTGCCCGATTTTGGGCAGTAAATGGTGGCGTGCATTGGGCAACACGTCGCGCCATTTGCGATAGGCGTGTTCTCCGGACACCGGATCAAGTGCACCGTTGATCAGGCCGATGCGCGCTTGCGAATGTTCTAACGCGCCCACCCAGCGCGCCTCATGTTCGCGGCGATCGGCGATGTAGTGCAGCAGTTTGTGGAAGATCAGGTTTCCGTCATGCTCGTTAATGAATTCCCAAAAGCTGTCCAGTTCGGCTTCGCTCGGCTGAGTGTCTAGGCCGAAAACTTCTGAGAAGCTCTTCCCGAAACCCTTTCGGTTCAGCAATCGGCTGACGATAAAGCCGATGGGCGAAGTGCCCAGTTTCTGGATTGGCCGCGGGCGGTGCTGATCCGGAAATATGCCCCCGTTGAGGAATATCATCTGACCCAATCCGGTTGCGCCAGTACCGTCGACGTTTCGGGCCAGCAATTCCTGCCCCACCGACACGCCGTAATCATGCACGAGCGCATCCCACTCACTAACCTTGAGGTGTGAGAGCAGTGCTTCCTGAAGATCTGTTTGAAGGTGGATCGAATAGCCTGAGCGGGGTTTTGCCGACAAGCCGTAGCCCAACATGTCGCACGCGATCAGGCTGTAATGTTTGGAAAGCTCTTCCCACACAGGTTCCCAATCCCATGCGCAGGTTGGGAAACCATGGACAAGCAGGAGGGGGGGACCCTCACCGCCGGTCCAATAGGCGATCTGGTGTCCCTCAAAGGTGAAATAGTTCGCGCGACCGCGCCATTCGGCTGTATTGGCATGCATAGGTTTTCCTCTTGCTATGCAGGGCTAGTCGCGGCAGCGGGGTGTGCAAGCAATTTTATGCGACGGAGAATGTAATTGGGTTATCGGGTGGCAGTTGTTGGCGCGACAGGCAATGTCGGGCGCGAAATGATGCAGATCCTCGCAGAGCGCGAGTTTCCGTGTGATGAGGTCGCGGCAGTTGCATCGTCGCGCTCGCACGGGACAGAGGTGGAATTCGGCGACACCGGCAAGATGCTCAAATGCAGGAACATTGAGCATTTTGACTGGGCGGGCTGGGATATTGCGCTGTTCGCGGCTGGCAGCGGCCCGGCGAAGGAATATGCGCCCAAGGCTGCGGCGGCAGGCTGTGTGGTGATTGACAACAGCTCTCTCTACCGGATGGATCCGGACGTTCCGCTGATCGTCCCAGAGGTCAATCCGGAAGCGATCGACGACTATTCGAAGCGTAACATCATCGCGAACCCCAATTGCTCGACTGCTCAAATGGTTGTCGCGCTAAAGCAGCTGCACGATGCGGCGACGATCAAGCGTGTCGTTGTATCGACCTATCAGTCCGTGTCAGGCGCAGGAAAGGCGGGCATGGATGAGCTTTTCCAGCAGAGCCGCGCAATCTTTGTTGGTGACCCCGTTGAAGCGGAAAAGTTCACCAAGCAGATCGCCTTTAACGTGATCCCGCATATCGATGTCTTCCTGGACGATGGATCGACCAAGGAAGAATGGAAGATGGTGGTCGAGACCAAGAAGATTCTGGACCCCAAGATCAAATTGAATGCCACATGTGTGCGAGTGCCTGTGTTCGTTGGCCATTCCGAAGCGATCAATATCGAGTTCGAGAATGAGCTTTCAGCCGAACGAGCGATGGAAATCCTGCGTGAGGCGCCTGGCATCATGCTGATCGATAAGCGCGAAGATGGCGGCTATGTCACGCCGGTCGAGTGCGCAGGCGACGGTGCAACCTATGTTAGCCGCGTTCGCGAAGACCCGACGGTAGAAAATGGCCTGACGCTTTGGTGCGTGTCAGACAATCTGCGCAAAGGTGCGGCACTGAACGCGGTTCAGATTGCCGAACTGCTGGGCCGAACGCATTTGAAGAAGGGCTGATCGCCTAGGCGAACTGGTCTAGAAGCATGGCGTGAAGACGAAGGCCCTTGCTTGTCTCGGAAATCGCCAAGATCGACACAGGCCTGTCCTGCGTGTCGCTGAGCTGGCAGGTGCACTAAGTCAGATTTATCGCTTGCCGGCGCTCGCTCGATTGCCGCGCATCAGTAGGGTAAGCGGAGCAGCGGCAATGGTGAACCACATCATCAGGTAGAAGTCGTTGATATAGGCTACCATCGCCGCCTGCCGGTTCACTTCGGCATCGATTACTCGCAATACCGTATCACCCATCACCTGATACTGGTCGATCGTCGACACATCGACAACACTTCCGGTCGCGGCGGTCACGTGACTGCCTAGCTCTTCATGCCCGCGCTGGATGTTGCTGCCGAGGATCGCAGTCATGATCGATATACCGATCGATGCGCCCAGCGAGCGCAACAGGTTGAGCAGGCTCGATCCGTCGGTCCGCAAGCGGGGCGGGAGCGTCGCAAATGCGCTGACTTGCAGCGGGATGAAAACGAGCCCCATGCCAAGCCCCTGGAGTAGCCCGGAAATGATAATGTGGATCTGGTCTACCTCAAGCGACCAATGCGCCATCTGCCAGAGAGAATAGGCGCAAACGAGAAAGCCGATTGCGACGACCGGACGCGCATCGACGCCGTGCCGCATCAGGTATCCGGATACTTGCATGCTGATGAGAATGCCCACCCCGCGCGGCATCAGAACAATACCCGTGTCGATCACGCCATATCCGAACAGATTCTGGAGCATCGGCGGGAGCAGCGCCATCACCGCGAACATCACCACGCCGATCACGACCATGAAGAACAGCGCAATCGCGAAATTGCGATCCTTGAACATCGCGGTTTCGAACATCGGGTGGGAAGCGGTCGCGAAGTGGAGGATGACCATCCAGGCGGCTGCCGCGCTGAGTAGCGCGTAGAGCCAGATTTCGCCGGAATCGAACCAGTCGAGCTGCGTACCACGATCGAGCATCAGTTGCAGCGCTGTGAGCGCCACCGCCATCAGCAGGAAACCGGCTATGTCGAACCGCCGCTTCTTGTTCTCGCGATGCGGCAGGAAGGCAAATAGCGCGGAGAGTGAAAGGATCCCGACCGGCAGGTTGACATAGAATACCCAGCGCCAGTTCGCGCTTTCAGTCAGCCAGCCTCCGAGGATCGGGCCAAGGATCGGGCCTATCATGATCCCCATGCCCCAGATCGCCATGATCTGCGGATGCTTGCTAGGCTTAGTCACGTCGAGCATGAAAGCTTGGCTGAGAGGTGCAATGAATGCCCCGGTCACACCCTGAAGCGCACGGAAAGCCCCCATTTCTTCCAAGTTCTGCGCCATGCCGCACAGCATCGACGTGAGGATGAAGCCCGCGACTGACATGATGAACAGCTGCCGCCCACCAATTCGATCAGCCAGCCATCCGGTAATCGGCAAGGCAACAGCTGATGCGATGATGTAGCTGGTGAGTACCCAAGTGACGGTATCTACCGTTGCACCGAGCGAGCTTTGCATGTGCGGGATCGCGACATTGGCGATGGTCGTGTCAAGTATCTGCAGCAGCGACGCCGCCATGATCCCGATAATCAGCAGCCAATAGTTATCGGTATGAAGTTCGGCCTCGTCATGGGGAGGCACCGAGACGGCATTCGCGCCGCCACGCCCATCGCCACTCGCTGGTGCCGCGCGGCTGGCCATCGTCAGTCTTGCTTTTCGTTGCTGGTATAGACCGTCACTTCGCTCGAAAGGCCGGCAATCAGCCGACGCGGGCTTGGCCCGTCAATCGCGATCCTGACCGGGACACGCTGGGTTACCTTGACCCAGTTGCCGGTGGCGTTTTGAGCGGGAAGAACCGAAAACTCGGCCCCTGTACCTGCGCCGATGCTTTCAACATGACCGGCCAGTTCGACGCCCGGATAGGCGTCCAATTCTATCTTCGCACGCTGCCCCGGTTGCATTTCGGCAAGGTCGGTCTCCTTGAAATTGGCTTCGACATAGGCCGTCTGCTCAGCCACCAGAGTGAGCACAGGCAAGTTCGAGACGATCTGCTGCCCATTCTGCAACCGTTCCGCTTGCGCCACCCGCCCGGCGATGGGCGCGCGGACCTCGGTGCGGCGAAGCGCGAGTTCGGCCTCTGCTTTGCGGGCCTGCGCGGCTGCGACCTGTGGATTGACTCCAGGCACGGCAGAGCCTGTCGCAAGTCGCGAGCGGGCTTCGCGCTGTCTTGCCAGCGCCTGCTTCAGCTCTTCGCGTGCCCTCGCTCTCGCGTGTTCTGCGGCATCAAGGTCGGCCTTCGTGCTGAAGCCGCGATCCCATAGCGCCTTTACCCGCTCGAAATTTGCTTCGGCCAGGTCAATGTCTGCTTGCGCGGCGCCAATGTCTGCGCCGGTAAGGTCGGTATCATTGCTCAGTGCGATCACATTGGCCTGCGCCGTTGCAATGGCAGCATTGGCGTCGGCAATCTGCAGGAGGTAGGGTTCGGGATCGACCCGGAACAGCAGCTGACCAGCGCTAACCATGTCGCCTTCCGCGACCAGTACTTCCAGGATCTTGCCGCTGACTTCGGCGCTGACAGCAACTTTGTCCTGTTGGACATAGGCATTGTCGGTCGAGACTTTGCCTTGCAGCCCCAGCCAGTAAATCCCGGCGCCCGCAAACAGCAGCAGGGGAACCGAGATCATGATCGCAGCGCGTTTCCATCGGAATTTGGGTTTGGCGGTCACGGAATGCGCGTCGTTCTCGATTGGCTCCGGGCGCGTCTCGAAATCTGGATCAGCCTCAGCCATCGACCAGTTCCTTTTTACGTGCGCGCGAGAGGTTCTCACCGATCCGGTCGAGCAACGCGACGAGTGTTTTGCGCTCGCCGCTTGCCATCCCTGCCAGCATTTCCTCGAACATGATCTCGACAATGCCTTGCAGTTCGTTGACGATCTGCGTCGCCTTGTCGGTCAGATGCAGGATACGCGCGCGGCGATCCGCGGGATCCGATCGACGCTCGAGCCAGCCGGCATCCTCCATCCTGTCCACGATACGCGTGAGCGTGATGGGTTCGACTTCAAGCCGCTCTGCATAAAACGCCTGATTTTCTGAGGGGTTGCGTTCCAGCGAAAGCAACAGACGTGCCTGCGCTGCGGTGAGGCCTAAGTCGCGCACGCGCTCGTCGAAAAGTCGACGCAGGACGCGCGAGTTATCCGCCATGCGGTATCCAAGCTCGATTATCATGCGTGCACTTATAATAAGTATGCTTAGTATGTGCAAGCGTACTAGCGAGCTTGCCCGATCGCGGCTAGTGTGTGGCTCATGACACTGACTGCAGATCTCTATTTCAGCTTTCGTTCGCCTTACAGCTATCTAGCCATGGGGCGATATCGCGAACTGTCTGAGACTCACAATGTCGATATCGCGCTGCGGCCGGTATATCCGATCGCAATCCGCGATCCCGACATCCTGTTCACCAATGCCTTGCAAGGCCGATACATCTTCATCGATTCCGCGCGTTCGGCTCAGATGCTTCGAATTCCCTATCGTTGGCCGAGCCCTGATCCGGTGGTGCAGGACATGATGACGCGCAAAGTGTCTGACGAGCAGCCTTACATCTACCGGCTGACGCGCATGGGGCAGGCGGCTCAGAGGCGCGGCAAAGGTATTGCTTTCGCCGATGAAGTGTCGAAGATCATCTGGTCAGGTGAAGTCGATAATTGGCACGAGGGTGACCATCTGGCTGGAGCGGTCAAACGTGCAGGGCTGGATCTGGACGAGCTGGATGCCGAGGCGGCAGCTCAGGCAGAGGAGCTCGACGCGGAAATCGCCGCGAACCAAGATGCCTTGGCTGCCGCAGGCCATTGGGGTGTGCCGACGCTGGTGTTTGAGGGCGAACCTTTCTTCGGGCAGGACCGGATCAAGATGTCCAAATGGCGCATGGAGCAAAAAGGGCTGACCGAGCGATGACATCTGTTCTGACCGGCCGGTGCCAGTGCGGCGCTGTGACCTATCGCGCGAAGGCCGAGGCTAAAGGGTACGCCTGCCATTGCCTCGATTGTCAGAAGCAATCGTCAAGCGCGTTTGGCATCTCACTGCCCATGGATGCGACGAACCTGACCGTTGAAGGCGAGCTGGGCAGCTATACCAAGACCGCTGACAGCGGCGCTCAAACCGATTGTTATTTTTGTCCCAGTTGCGGCAGCCGGATCTATCATGAAGGCAAAAGCAGGCCGGGGAAGGTCACGATCAAGGCGGGTACGCTTGACGACACGTCCGCTCTGCAGTTGACCGGCCACGTCTGGGTCAGACGCAAGCAACCGTGGCTTGATCTTGGAGAGGAATTGCCCGTGTGGCTCACGCAGCCGACAGCGCCGGACGAATGGGAAATGCTCTGGAGCGGCGGACGCGAAGAATGACGGACTATTTTGAAAGCTTCGACGGCACCAAGCTTGCCGTTCACCGCACGGGCGAAGGACCGCCCGTGGTACTGCTGCACGGTTTGTTTTCCAGCGCGGATATGAACTGGATCAAATGGGGGCATGACGTAAAGATCGCCGAGGCTGGGTACGAAGCGATCATGCTCGATTTCCGCGTGCATGGGGAAAGCGAAAGCCCGACCGATCCCGACAGCTATCCGCAAAATGTCCTGGTGCGTGATGTTGCGGCATTGATCAAGCATCTGGAGCTTGAGGACTATGTTCTCGGCGGATTTTCACTTGGCGCGCGCACTTCGCTGCATGCGGTGGCGCATGGCGTGCTCAATCCCTCACGGTTGATTGTCGGCGGGATGGGCACAGCGGGGCTAGGCGAGTGGAACAAGCGCTCGGCCTTTTTCAAACGCGTAATCGATGAATTCGACACGATCGGAAAGGACGATCCAGCTTACTATTCGCGTCAGTTTCTGAAGTCTCAGGGCGTGAACCGGGTCGCGGCTCGCCTTTTGCTCGACACCATGTCTGATCTTGATCTTGCGATGCTTGCCAATGTCACGGTCCCGACGCTGGTGGTATGTGGTGAGGAAGACCGCGATAATGGATCGGCGGAAGAGCTTGCTGGCATGCTGCCAGATGCGACATTCGTTGAAACGCCGGGCAATCATTTGATGAGCGCAACCAAGCCCGAAATGGGCGATGCGATCGC
>Ga0181592_10005948_pt1 | contig 10045 bp, 7 predicted proteins | sample 071ome_20_FD_133755 | JGI IMG/M metagenome (GOLD analysis project Ga0181592, IMG submission 133755) | Coastal salt marsh microbial communities from the Groves Creek Marsh, Skidaway Island, Georgia - 071412BT metaG (megahit assembly) | ecosystem: Environmental > Aquatic > Marine > Intertidal zone...
ACCGATGACGCCATATGGATGCAGGCTTGAACCCCCACCTGCATCACCAGACTTGATCCGGCGATCAGACAAAACAGCCCTTCGTCAGACATCGCACGGGCAAATCCGCGAATGACGACAAAGCCATAGACACACAACAATGCGATACAGGCGATTGCACCATATTCTTCGGCGGCAACGGCGAAAATAAAATCAGAATGTGCATCAGGCAGATTCAGCTTGATTGTGCCGTCACCTGGGCCAACGCCGAAGATGCCACCGTCGGCAAAGCTCTGGCGCGCCTGATCGACCTGCCAGCTACCGCCTTCGAAGAATCTGTCTATGCGGACCTTGACGTGGTCAAGGCTCTTATAGGCGATGAAAAGTGCCAGCGGAGCCAGCGCCACAGCCCCGATGACAAACAGCATCGGCATGCCGGCCAGGAACATTTGAAAACCCCAGGTCATAACGACGACTACGGTCATGCCAATATCGGGCTGAAGGACAAGGATGGTGACAATCGCCGCGAGCAGGCCGGTGGAATAGATCCAGCCGGGGAAATCCTCACCCTCGCGCCACAAAGTCAATAGCCATGCCGAAACAACAGCGAAAAGCGGTTTGACGAATTCCGAGGGCTGCAGGTTGAAACCCATGATGCTTATCCAGCGGGTCGCCCCCTTGATTTCACTGCCCGCCACGATGGCCATGACCATCAATCCCATCACACCGGCCAGCAAGATCAGGCTTAAGGCCCGAATGGGGCGCGGTTCAAGCATTGATACGGTCAGCATGAGTATCAGTGAGGGAATGATGAAGGTGATTTGCCGCATCGTAAAATGCTGGGATGGCAGTTTGATTAGGTCTGCGACAGCAGGTCCTGCGGCCATCACCAGAAGTATTCCCGTCACCATCAGGATCACGGTGCTCAGCAACAACGATTTGTCGACGGTCCACCACCAGACGCCAACAAGCGAACGATCAGTACGGTCAAGCATGTGCGCCTCCCGGATCGTTGCCGACAGAACTTGCCAGTTTGCGGGCAATTCGTGTGAAAGTGTCGCCGCGGACGGCGAAGTTTTCGAATTGATCGAAAGATGCCGCAGCCGGTGCCAGCAGGATTGTTGCCGCGCTGCCACCCGCCCACGCATCGGCAAAGGCGGCTGTGGTCGCGGTGCCCAGATCAGCATGCGTGCTGGTTGGGCATTTGCCTTTAAGTGCGGCGGCAAAACTGTCTGCCGAGCTGCCAATCAGGTAGGCCGAATTGACATGATCAAGGGCATGTGCTGCGGCGCCAAGGCCATCCTGTTTGGCAAGTCCGCCGGCGATCCAGAAAATATTATCAAAGGCCATCAGTGATTTTGCCGCTGCCTCGCCATTGGTAGCCTTGGAATCATTGACAAAAGCAATTGGCCCGGCGTTGGCCACAAGCTGCATGCGATGCGCAAGTCCGGCAAAGCTTGCCAGACCCTCGTCAATCATTGCATCTGACAGTCCGAGGTGGCGCAGGATACATGTGGCAACAGCACTGTTCTCGGCGTTGTGCGGACCGGCAAGGGCGGGTGATGCATTCCGCGATGAGGGCGCATCGGCAGCGTTGACAAACTGACATGAAGCAGCCCGGCTTTTCATTTGGTCGGCCAGCCGGCGCATTAAGGAATTTTCCTCGCCAAGAACGACCAGACCAGATGCATCAACGGCATCAAGCAGGCGCGCTTTCGCCGCGATATAGCCATCCATGCCACCATGTCGATCAAGATGGTCCGGCGTTATGTTCAGAACCGCTGCGATATCAACCCGTAGAGATGGTGTCGTCTCAAGCTGGTAAGATGACAGCTCCAGCACAATGACGCCGTCATCTCCGGGGTCGGACAACAGACATGCCGCATCACCAATATTGCCGCCGACAGCGACCGGCACGCCGGCTTTTTTCAGGCAATGCCCGATAAGCGCTGTGGTGGTTGATTTGCCATTGGTTCCGGTGATGCCGACAATGCGCGCGCCGGGTTTGGCCCGCATTGCGATCTCAATTTCGCTGACGATGGGGATGTTGGCATTGCGTGCCAACGTGGCCGCCGGGTGCGGTTCGGGATACAGATGCGGAATGCCCGGGCTGATCACCATCAGATCAAGCTCCTGCCACGGCCAATCTGCCCATGGCGTTATCGTCGCACCTGCGGGAATGGTCTTGGGAACCGCATGATCATCAGACAACAGCACAACCGCACCTGCCGCCAGCAGGGCGTTGGCAGCGGCGATGCCAGAACGGCCAAGGCCGAGGACTCCGACTGTCTTATCCTGCATGTTGTGCGGAACCAGCATCAGACCTCCCTAGCGCAGCTTCAACGACGAAAGGCCGGCAAGCGCCAGCACCACGGCGATGATCCAGAAGCGGATGACAATGGTGGATTCGGCCCATCCCTTGCGTTCAAAATGATGGTGCAGCGGTGCCATCAGGAAAATGCGCTTGCCGGTGAGCTTGAACGAAGCCACCTGCAAAATGACGGACAAGGTCTCAACGACGAACAAGCCGCCGGTGATTGCCAGCACCAGTTCATGCCGCGTGGCCACCGACATCGCCCCCAAGGCGCCGCCAAGTGCCAATGAACCCGTGTCCCCCATAAACACTTTCGCCGGAGGCGCGTTGAACCACAAAAAGCCAAGCCCTGCGCCGATAAGCGCCCCGCACATCACCGCCAGATCACCGGTGCCGGGAATATAGTTGATCTGCAAATAACCGGAGAAATTGACGTTGCCTGCCAGATAGGCAATCAAGCCAAAACAGGCGGCAACGATCATTACCGGAACGATTGCCAGTCCATCTAATCCATCGGTCAGATTGACCGCATTGGATGCGCCGACAATCACCAGCATGGCAAAGGGAACATATAACAGTCCCAACGGGATCAGACTGTCCTTTAAAAATGGAATGGCGATACCATAGCGCAGCTGTTCCGGTGACAGTTCTATGAGCACCAATGTCACCAGAAAGGTAACGCCAAGCTGAAGCGCAAGCTTCATCCGCCCAGACATGCCGTTATGCGAGCGACGACGCAATTTCATCCAGTCATCGACACTGCCGATCAAGCCAAAGCTGAGGGCGATGGCAAGCACCGGCCAGAGATATGGGTTCGACAATGGTGTCCACAAGATCGTTGAAAGCGCGAAGGCTCCAAGGATCAGAAGTCCGCCCATTGTCGGGGTGCCAACCTTGGTAATCAGATGTGACTCGGGGCCGTCATCTCGTATAGGCTGACCTTCTTTTTGATTTGTTTTCAGCCAGTTAATAAACGCAGGTCCGAACATAAGGCTGATGATCAGCGCGGTTATTGTGGCACCGCCTGTCCGGAACGTGATATAGCGGAACAGGTTAAATGGCTGAAAGTTATCGGCAAGGGGAACAAGCAGGTCAGGCAGCATGCGGCTCTCCCTTGGCTGAATTTGCGGCTCGCGCCGGGATCACATCCGGGCAGGAGGTCAATTTCTCGATCAGGCCTGCGGCGACATGGTGTGCCCCCGATCCATGCGATCCCTTTATAAAGATCAGGTCGCCATCGGTTATTTCAGCAAGCACAAGCGACAGCGCGTGGCATTGGTCATCAGCAGCATGACAGGAAATGGAGTGGGTAGTATCGGTGCCGAATTTGACAAGATTTTGTGTCATCCGGTGCATCGATGCACCAAGCGTGATGATCACGCGTGGATTGAGCTTGGTGATCTTCGGGATAAGGGCCTCATGCGCGGCTTCGGTGCCAGCACCAAGTTCAAGCATGTCCGACAGCACCATGATTTGGGCTGGCGATTGTTGCAGCGCATCAAGAGCTGCCGCCATGGAGGCAGGACCGGCATTATAGCTGTCATCGATCAAGGTGATGTGATCTTCGTCGATATGGCCGCTGTGGCGTGCGCCGCGACCCGGCAGGTCGGTAAAATCGGCAAGCGTTGACGCTGCGGCCTTCACATCAAGACCGAGTGCCGCCGTTGCCGCCAGCATGCCAAGGGCATTGATTGCCCAATGTGGTGCAGTCATACCAAGGTGAAATTCGATGTGCGTATCAAGGCAGGTGGCTTGGATCTGTAGACCGGTATCATCTGCCTTGCAGTTGAGAAGTCTGAAATCGGCGTTATCATGCATGCCAAAACTGATGATACGCTCTGCACCGGCCCGCTTTGCCCGGCGCGCCAGCTCATCAAAGAATTGATCATCCCGGTTCAGAACAACTGTGCGAAGGCCGTTTAATCCATCGAATATTTCGGCTTTGGCAACGGCGATTTCCTCAAGTGACGCAAAAAATCCGGCATGCGAATCTGCAATGCGTGTAATCACCGCGACATCAGGTGCGGCCAATAATGTCAGCTGGGCGATTTCACCTGCCGCGTTCATTCCCATTTCCTGCACGGCAAAAGGGATGGACTCAGGCAGGGCGGCGAGCGTCAGCGGCACGCCAACATGATTGTTGAAGCTGGCTTGGCTGGCGTGACAACCACCCATGCGGGCAAGGATATGTGCCAACATTTCCTTGCTGCCTGTTTTGCCGACAGGACCGGTGATGCCAACAAGGCGACCACCTGCCTGCTGATGGCTGATCCGGCCCATCATCGCGAGATCGTCAAGTGCCTGCTGACAATTTTCGACAATGATTTGTACACATCTGTTGTTCGGAACGGTCGGGACCGCAACGGCGCGTGTGACCAATGCCGCGGTGGCACCATTTGCCGCCGCTGCCGCAATATAATCATGGCCGTCTGCATGTTCCCCGGTCATCGCCACAAAAAGGCTGCCTGCCGTGCATTTACGACTGTCGATTGTGAGGTTGGTGACGGTGAAATCATGATCGGTCGTCGGGTCAATTTGTCCGCCCGTACGCGCCAGAATGGTTTCACGAGTGAGAGCGGTTGAATGGCGTATTTCACGCATTGCCACCTCCGCTCTGGCTATTTCTGGTCAGCAATTTGATTGCGTTGCGGGCAACATTCGCATCGCTGAAAGGAAGGGTTTCCTTGCCGATCAGTTGAACCGTTTCATGTCCTTTGCCAGCGATGAGCAGGACATCACCGGCCCTTAGCTCGCCAATGGCATCGGCGATGGCTTTGTCCCGGCCGGCGATTTCTACCGCATTCGGACAGGCCTCAATGATCTGTTTACGGATTGTCGCCGGGTCTTCAGAACGTGGATTGTCGTCAGTCACGATAATGTGATCGGCATTTTCCGCCGCAATTTTGCCCATCATTGGCCGTTTGCCGATGTCACGATCACCGCCGCACCCAAACAGCACAACAAGACGCCCAGATGCTTCGGGCCGCAAAGCTGCCAACGCGGCGGCGAGAGCGTCCGGCGTGTGGGCGTAGTCAACAACAACAAGGGCACCGCTTGGATGACCGGAGACGCTTTGCATGCGTCCCGTTGCAGCTGTTAAAAAGGGCAGGGCGCGCAACGAATCTTGAAGCGGCAGGCCACTTGCATATCCCATGACGGCGGCGGTCAATGCGTTGAAGGCCTGAAACGTGCCGGAGAGTGCCAGCGGGATATGTGAGTCCTCTCCTTTGTGATGCACTGTCATTTCCAGCATGCCGGCCTTTGGCTCAAGCGCGGTGATATGGAAATCGGCATCCTCGGCAAAGCCAAGCGTGATTAAAACCTTCGGTTTTTCCGTCTGGTTACGGATGATCTCGGCCAGCTTGCGTCCATATTAATCGTCAATATTGACCACGGCGGTACCGCCATGCATCAAGAGTTCGGTGAACAGACGCGTCTTTGCCGCAAAATAGCGGTCCATATCGTGATGGTGATCAAGATGGTCCCGCGTCAGATTGGTGAACGCGGCGACATGGACATTCAATCCATCCATGCGATGTTGCTCGAGGCCATGGCTGCTTGCCTCCAGCGCAAGATGCGTGATGCCAACTTCGGCCAGCTTGTGAATATTCGAATGCAGAGAGATCGCATCGGGCGTGGTAAGCGAGGGCAGATCAATCATCTTGCCCTTGAGTTTGCGGGTGTCCGTGCCCTGAACACCAAGTGTACCAAGCGAGGCGGCGTCCCATGTCACACGCTTCCAGATTTGCCGCAAAAATTCAGTCGTTGATGTTTTGCCGTTAGTGCCAGTCACAGCGGCGATCATTGATGGTTGGCGTGGCCAAAGCCGGGCTGCCACCAGCGCCAGCGCACGGCGTGGATTGGCAAGTGTGATCACTGGAGTGCCAGCGTCACGGATTTTCTCAAGTTCCTTATCCAGTTTTCGGTCATCGGTGACGATCACTGCCGCGCCCGCATCTACCGCCTGTCGGCAATAGGCGCGACCATCATTTTTGCTCCCTGCTACGGCAAAAAACAGAAAGCCGCTGCGGGCTTTGCGCGAGTCATCGGTTATACCGGTAATCGTGATGGATTCCGCTTCGCTCGGCAAAGCGGTGCCGACAATATCGGAATTTAGCAGATCAGTAAGATGCAAGGGCGTTGGCCTCCTCTCCAATCTGCAAGTCAAAGAGAAGTTTCTGGCGAATTTCCGGCGATTTTTCGTCAACAGGATGAATTCCGAGAAGTGGCGCAGCTTGCTCGACAATGCGGCGAACAGCCGGTGCCGCAACCCAGCCACCAGTGGCATAGCCGCCTGAATGCTTTTGCCCTTTTGGTTCATCAACCATGATTGTCAGCACATAGCGCGGGTCATGCGTTGGGAATGTTGCAACAAATGTGGCAAGATTGGCCCGCCGGTTGTAGCGGCCATTGTCGATCTTTTCGGCGGTACCGGTTTTGCCGCCAACCATATAGCCGGGGGCTTCGGCATAATTTCCGGTGCCGTCCGGGTGCGATACCACGAGGCGCATCATTGAACGTACAGCCCGTGTTGTGTCTTCAGAAAATATACGTGTTTTCATTGGCTTGTCGCCTGGCATCCGCTTGAGCAGGGTGGGCGGGGTCAATGTGCCGTCACCGCTTGCCGCGGCCACAGCGCTGGCCAAATGAGCCGGAGAAATCGAAATGCCATGCCCATAGGACACCGTCATTGTCTCAACGCGCTTCCAACGCGCCGGGGTCAACGGGTTGCCGATCTCCGGAAGCTCCAGCGGAAGCCGGTCAAGAAGGCCAAGCCGGTCCATATAGGCGCGCTGGGTTTCTGCGCCGAACTGGTCGGCCATCTTCGCAGAGCCAATGTTTGAGGAATAGACAAGAATTTCAGAAATGTTCAGCGGGCGGCTGTACATATGAAAGTCACTGATCGCAAAGCGCGAAATCCGCAGAGGCTTTGCCACATCATATCGCTGTCCAAGGCTGACGGTGCCTGTCTCAAGCGCAATGGCAGTGTTCAGAACCTTGAAGGTGGACCCCATCTCATACATGCCTTTGGTGGCACGGTTGAATTTGGCGTCATCGCTGATCTTGCCAAGATGGTTCGGGTTGAAATCGGGCAGCGAGACCATTGCCAGAACTTCGCCGCTCTTGATGTCAAGCAAGACGCCTGCGCCGCCAATCGCCTCGAATGTGTCGATCTGTTGGGCGATTTCGCGGGATATGATGGCCTGCAGCCCGATATCAATTGACAGGGTGACGTCCTCACCGGCCATCAGGCGGGCATCCATGGATTTTTCCATGCCGGCGATGCCGATATTCTGTGTATCTACCTGACCGAGAATATGTGCCGCCGCATTGCCACGAGGATAGACACGTAAATTGCCGTCGCGGAAATAAACGCCGGGGATGCCAAGTTGCAGAATCTGCGCATGACGGCCGGGTGTCAACTTGCGGTCAAGCTCTACATAGCGGGTTTTCTTTGATAGTAATTTGGTCAGGCTGGCGACATCGTGATTTTCAATCAACGGCGCCAGTTTTTCCGCTGCTTCAGTGACGTTCATGATCTCTGTAGGGTCGGCATGCAGCACCGTCATTGGCAAATTGCTCGCCAAAAGTCTGCCCTTGCGATCAAGGATTTGCCCGCGTTCAACATTGCCGGACATCGGAATGGCTGGTGCGCTTGATGCCTCGGTGGCGGTTGAAAGCAGCACGACGCGCGTACCAATTGTTATGAACACTGCCAGCGCAACGCCGCAGCTGACGACAAGACGTCCCTCGGCAATACGCCTTGACTTTGCCGGATCGGGACGTGAGGGCAATACGAGGCGGCGCAATTTTTGCAGAATCGATGATGGTACCGAGGTTGTCATTACTGCCTCTTCTCACTTCTCGCGGTCGCTTTGGTAAAGAGGTTCAGAACAGGCGCTGCCTGATCCTTGGTAATCGGCTTGATCTGCCCCGGGGCGACAATGGTTTCCTTGAATTTCGGAGTGACGCGCATCGGGATGGCATCAATTGGCAGCACCCTGTCCTTATTGATTGGCTTCATTCCAAGCAGGCGGTCAGACAGGTCCATCACCCGCTCTGGGCGTGACAGATAAGCCCACTCAGCCTCAAGAACGGCGATTTCCCGCCGCGTGCTGTCGATTTCGGATTGCAGGAAATCCAGACGTTTTTCGCGCCTGTCGATGGTTGTCTTAACCTGATAAAGAATTGTCCCGAAGATCGCCAGCACCAGCGCGCATGACAGAATAACCCGCATCATTTGCCTCTCCTTCCGGCGTCTGTTGCCTTGAATATCGGGGCGTCGAATATCGGGGCGTCGGTGCGTCGCGCGATGCGAAGTTTTGCCGAACGGGCGCGTGCGTTTTCGGACTGTTCTTCGGTTCCGGGCAGAATGGCCTTGCGTGTCAGCACTTCGAAGGATGGCGCGGGGCCCTCGATGTCCGGCTGATGCCGCGAAGGCCGGGATGCCATCTGACTGCGCTGTGACAGAAATCGTTTGACGATACGGTCCTCAAGCGAATGAAAAGACACAACCGCCAGAACACCACCGGGCTTGAGCATCGCCTCGGCCGCTGCCAAGCCGTCTTCCAGCTCGTCAAGTTCGCGGTTGATATAGATGCGAAGCGCCTGAAAGCTGCGCGTTGCCGGGTCGATTTGTCCGGGGCGCTTTGCCGGCATCACCGCGTGGATAATCGCCGCCAATTGACCGGTTGTGGTGATCGGATCGCTCTCACGCGCTTTGACGATAGCTTTGGCGATACGCCGAGAGGCCTTTTCCTCGCCGTAATCCCAGAGGATCTGGGCAAGGCTGCGTTCGTCAAGATGCATCACCACATCGGCGGCGCTGTCTCCGGCCTTCGACATGCGCATGTCAAGCGGGCCGTCAAAACGGAAAGAAAAACCACGCTCGGGTTGGTCAAGCTGGGTTGAGCAAACACCAAGATCAAACGCGGCCCCGTCAAGGCGCGTCTCAGGGCCGAGCAATCCGCTCATGTCGGAAAAACATCCCTCATGCAGAGTAAAACGGCCATCAAACTCGGCCACCATATCGGCGCCGCGGCGGATCGCGTCAGGATCGCGGTCGATGGCGATAACGGTGCAGGCGGCAGCCTCTAGCAGGGCGCGGCTATAACCGCCATTGCCAAAGGTAGCATCAAGATAGGTGGCGCCATCTGCCGGAGACAACGCCGCCACCACCTCGCGCAACAGGACCGACTGGTGAAGCGCCTGATGGTGAAGCTGTTGTGCCGGCATTATCGCCCTCCCGTACCCGGGTCGCTCTCACTGGCGGTTCGCCGCCCGCCAAGGCGCAGGCTAGGCAATCCGCTTGTTTTGGCGCGGCTTCGGGCATCAGCTTCGCGATTGCGATATCGTGATGGCATCCAGATTTGGAAAGATCTGCCAATGCCTGCATAGAGCGCGGCATCGTCAAGCTCGGCAAAGGCAATGAAATCAGCCGACAGCATGATCCGCCCTTCGCCGTCAAGTTTCATCTCCTGGGCGCTGGAAAGCATTGTCTGCAGAGTAGCCACCTCCTCGGACAGACTGTCCATGGCGTCGATGGCATCAACGATCTGGCCGATACGTTCCGGCCCACATCCCTCAAGACATGGCTCGGTCAGGGACTTGAAGAGATAGAGAGGGTCGCGGCGACGCTCAAGCACCGCACGAAAAGGCGCAGGCACAGAGATCCGCCCCTTCTTGTCGATGCGATTTTCAAATGTGGATAAAAATAAATCCACGCGCCTGTCCCCATTCCTTGTGGCCGTA
>Ga0181592_10005950_pt1 | contig 10042 bp, 9 predicted proteins | sample 071ome_20_FD_133755 | JGI IMG/M metagenome (GOLD analysis project Ga0181592, IMG submission 133755) | Coastal salt marsh microbial communities from the Groves Creek Marsh, Skidaway Island, Georgia - 071412BT metaG (megahit assembly) | ecosystem: Environmental > Aquatic > Marine > Intertidal zone...
CCGCATCAGTCGCGCGCGCCATGGCCTGACCGCAGAGATCAACCTGCCCCGCGTCAGGCGTATCAAGCAAGCCCGCGATATGCAAAAGCGTGGATTTACCAGCGCCTGACGGCGCAATGAGCCCAACAATCTCGCCTGCATGAATGCGCAGATCCGCACCCGACAAAACACGCGTCTCATTGGGGCGACCAAGGTTATAGGACTTTTCCACCCCCTCAAGGCGCAGCACAGGCTGATCACTCATAACGCAGTGCCTCCACAGGGTTCATTCGCGCCGCACGGCGCGCAGGGAAAATCGTCACCAAAAATGACAACCCAAGCGACAGGGACATGGCGGAAAGAATATCGCCCATCTCCAATCGGGCAGGCAATTGCGACAAATATCGAACCGAAGGATCCCAGACCCCGCCCCCTGCCATCCAATTCACGGCAGCAAAAATGGGATCAATATAAATCGCGAAGGCCGAGCCAAGGGCCACGCCACATAGCGTTCCCGCCACCCCTACAGAGGCCCCGCAAATGAAGAAGACGCGCAAAATCGCCCCTTGCGTGAGGCCAACTGTTCGCAAAATCCCAATATCGCGCCCCTTGTTTTTAACCAACATGATAAGTCCCGAAACAATATTGAGCGTGGCAATCATCACGAGGATCGACAAGATGATGAACATCACATTGTCCTCCATTTGCAACGCTTGCAAAAAGGCGCCAGAACTGTCTTCCCAAGTCCACGCTGTGGCCATGGGCCCCGCTGCACCGAGCACACGGGTCACGGCCGCATTTGCTTGTTCGGGGTCGTCCAGCATCACATCGATGCGATCAACCAAACCTTCGCGGTTAAAATAGGGCTGCGCTTGATCAAGTGGCATATAGACCCGCACGCGGTCGATATCGAAACGGCCCACTTGGAAAATATAGACCACTTCAGCATTCACAATGCGCGGGCTTGTGCCAAAAGCGGTGCGCGCGCCATCGGGCGAAATCAGGCGGATTTGATCTCCAACCACCACCCCCAATTCCCGCGCCACGCCCGAGCCGATAGCGACACCTTGATCAAATTGATCCAGATTGCCCCATGCGCGTTCAGGGTCCGCGACAAGGGGCAGACTGCGCAAATCTGCGCCTGTGATCCCCACAACCTCAACGCCTGCATTTCGGCCAAAAGCGGCGGCCATGACCTGCCCCGTGACCACCGGGGCCACATGGGCCACGCCATCTAGCGTTGCAATTGCCGAAGCAATATCAGTGTAATCTGAAATCTCACGGCTCATCGCGCCTGTTGCGCTGTAATTGGGCGCACCATAGACCGAAATATGCGGGTTCGCGCCCAAAATCGTGCCAACAAATTCATGTCGAAACCCCGCCCGCACCGAGAGGGTCGCAATCAGCGCCGCCACGGCCAAAGCGATGCCAAGAAAGCTGATCCATGTCATCGCGGACACGCCCCCCTCAGCACGGCGGGCGCGCAGGTAGCGCAAGGCAATCATAAATTCAAACCGCGCAAACGGGCGCGGGGAACGCGGTGCAGGGTTGAGGGTGGCAACGGTGGTCATGACCACTCCTTCGCAAGGCTTCCTTGCCCTGATTTAGGCCTTCTTGAGGCGCTCTACAACTTGGCTCGCGTTTTCGTCAGGCGGAAACACGGGATAGATCACATCTTCGATCACCCCATCGCAACAGATCAGGGTCAGGCGTTTCAACAACACCTCCCCCGCAACCTCAAAGCTAGGCAACCGCAGCGCATCGCGCAGTGCAAGCCCCTGATCCGATAGCATCGCATAGGGCAGATGCAGACGCAGAACCGCCTCAGCCTGATAGGCGCTGTCTTGGGTTGAAAGGCCAAAAAGATGATCGACCCCAAGCGCGCGCAAATCTGCGTAAAGATCACGAAACGCACAAGATTGCGGGGTGCAGCCCCGCGCGCCGGGTATGTCATTCCACCCGTCTGGCAGCGCGACATCAGGTCGTCCCGTGCGCGGATAGGCAAAGATCACGCTCCGCCCCTGAAGCGCCGCCAGAGAGACGACCGCCCCATCAGTGGCAGGCAAAGATACATCAGGCAAGGTCATACCGCGCAAGTGATCTGCCGCACCATCATCAACAGGCGCAGGGATGGTTGACCAATCAATCTCAAGCCCGTGCTTGGCAGATGCAGACATGGCCACGCTCCTCAGCTCTGGATATGCCCGAAATGCGGGGCGTAAATCTCGACCAAGCGCGCAATCGCATCTTCTGGCTTCATCTCAACGCTTTCGCCCGTGCGCCGCGAGGTCAATTCAACCACGCCATTGGCAAGGCCACGCGGGCCAACAGTGATACGCCATGGCAGGCCGATCAAGTCCATCGTGGCGAATTTGCCCCCTGCCCGCTCGGCGCGATCATCATAAAGCGGCTCAAGACCCTTGGCACTGAGGGCGTTGTAAATCTCGTCACAGGCTGCATCTGCGGCAGCATCACCCTGCTTGAGATTGACAATCCCGCAATGGAACGGGGTCACGCCTTCGGGCCAGATGATGCCATTATCATCGTGGTTGGCTTCAATGATCGCACCCAAAAGACGGCTCACCCCGATGCCATGGCTGCCCATATGGACGGGCACACGATTGCCATCACGATCTGAGACAACAGCCCCCATTGCCTCTGAATATTTTGTGCCAAAATAGAAAATCTGGCCCACCTCAATCCCGCGCGCCACGCGCTGACGCGCTTCGGGCACTTGCGCGAAAATCTCGGCATCATGTGTTTCATCTGTGCGCGCATAGCGGCTTGTGAATTCCTCCAGCACGCTTTGGCACTGGTCGACATTGTCGTAATCAATATCCCGATCACCAAAACGCAGATCCGTGATTTCGCTGTCATAGAATACCTCAGACTCGCCTGTCTCGGCCAGAACAAGGAATTCATGGGTGTAATCGCCGCCAATAGGGCCGCCATCAGCGCGCATCGGAATTGCTTGCAGTCCCATACGTTCATAGCTGCGCAGGTAACTGACCAAATGGCGGTTATAGGCGTGCAGCGCATCCTCTTTGGTCAGATCGAAATTATACCCGTCCTTCATCAAGAATTCGCGGCCCCGCATGACACCGAAACGCGGGCGGATTTCATCGCGGAATTTCCACTGGATATGATAGAGCGTCAGCGGCAAATCCTTGTAACTGCCGACATGGGCGCGGAAGATATCAGTGATCAATTCCTCATTGGTCGGGCCATAGAGCATATCACGGCCATGGCGGTCTGTGATGCGCAGCATTTCTTGGCCGTAATCATCATAGCGTCCGCTCTCGCGCCAAAGATCGGCAGATTGCAAGGTGGGCATCAACATCGGAATATGGCCTGCGCGCACCTGCTCTTCATGCACGATCGTCTCGATCCGCTTGAGAACCTTATAACCCAAAGGAAGCCAGCTATAGATCCCCGCGCTGGCCTGTTTGATCATGCCTGCGCGCAGCATCAAGCGGTGGCTTGCAATCTGCGCCTCGGAGGGCGTTTCTTTCAGGACGGGCAGGAAATAGCGGGTCAGGCGCATAGCGATCCTCATGGATTATGGTGATGCGCCCTCTCAATCAGGCGCAATACGTTTGACAAAACCGCTTAGGCCATCATCCGCGATGCGGCAAGGGGCCTGTGGCCAAGATGCTAATGTGTGCTGTTGGAAAAAAGCTGCACCACCACAATGCCGCCCACGATCATGCCAATCCCAATGATGCCCGCAAGGTCAAGTTTTTGCCCATAAACCCACAGGCCCACCAGTGCGATTGCGGCAATCCCTGCCCCTGACCAAATCGCATAGGCCACGGCCAAATCAAAAATCCGCAAGGCCTGTGAAAGCATGACAAAGGCCAAGCCGTAGCTGATCACAACCACCACAGATGGCAAAACCCGTGTGAACCCATCAGAAGCCTTGAGCGCGCTTGTTCCCGCAACTTCGGCACATATCGCGATGGTAAGATAGATCCAGTGCATGGGTTAAGCTGCCTTCTACCCCAGAGCGGGTTAATCAAAGAAGGGCATTGGATCGATGGCTTCGAACCCGCGCCGCACCTCAAAATGCAAGAAGGACGGCGAACCAGGCCCAACCTCGGCAATGGTTTGACCGCGGCTGACACGATCCCCGCGCGAGACGGTGATGTCGCGGATATTAGCGTAAACGGTCAGCAACCCATCAGCATGGCGCAAAACCAAGATCGGCACTTGATCTGTATCTTGGGTAATCGCCGCCACTTCGCCCGCCTCAGCGGCACGCACGGGCGTGCCAACCGCAGAGGCGATATCAACCCCCTCATTGCTGGCCGAGAAGGCACGGATGATATTGCCGGAAACGGGGCGCAACAAAGCCCCCCCTGCATCTGCCACTGTGGGCGCGGCTGCCTGCGGCTGTGCAGCAGGTGCAGGTGCGGGTGCGCTGCTTGGGGTCGCGGGGCGCGGCGCAGGCGCAGTGCTGCTTGCAGGTGCGGCCGCGCTTTGTTGCGCGGGCAGCGTTTCACTGGTGATGGGGGCTGGCAAAGCTTGGCTTGCAGAAGGCGGTGGGGGTGGGGTCGAGGCACCTGGCACCGCCCCATCGGCAATATTGCCTGTGGCGGTCTCAAGGGCCAATGGGATGATGAGATATTGCCCCTCGCGCACCTCGAGATCGGGGCCAAGCCCGTTCCAATCCGACAAGGCGCGCACAGAGACGTTGTAAAGACGCGCAATGGAATAGGCCGTTTCTCCGCGTGTCACGCGGTGGCGCACAGGCTCTTGACCAGATTGCACGGCGGGCGATTGCGGGCTGCGTGTCTCAGCCGCATCAATGGCCGAGCTTGCAATCTGTGTGATGTCACGCCCCGCACCGCCACTGCCCACACGCGCATCGCGCGGCAAGGCCAAAATCTCGTTCAGGCGCAGCGGATCGTCCGCAGTGCGACCATTGAACCGCGCCAAGCTGTCCGCATCAATACCGATGCGCGATGCCACGCTGCGCACTGTGTCACCAGACCGCGCGACAGCAAGCTGATAATTGGGATAGGTGATTAAACCTTGCACATCAGGTTCAGGCCGTGGGGCTGTGGCGCTGACATCCGTGTTGGAAATTGCGTTTCCACGGAAATCAAAATCCAAATCGCTGACCGCGCCGACACATCCCGACAACAGCGCAGCGCTCAGCCCGAAGGCGAGAATATTGGTCACAGGCAAGTGGCGCGCCACCGAAAATTTGCGTTTCATCATCTGCTCTTTCAGCTTCTGGCCACTCAGCCAGAGGGAGGGCATCGGTTTCACCGCTGCACGTTCTTTACGCTCAACTATATATCAAAGATGCGGGTCGTTTCTACCCTTTGTCCCGCGTTATTGCGCGCTTTATGCCTCGGCCAAGCCTTCGACAAGCGGGACAAAGCGCACAGGCATCAATTCTTCGTAGTCAAACCCGTCCTCATGGCGCACAACCTTGATCAGGCTTTGCACCTGATCGGATTGCCCTACAGGCAGCACCATGATGCCGCCCACCTTCAGCTGCGCCAATAAGGGTGTCGGCGGATCCTCGGCCGCGGCTGTGACGAGGATACGATCAAACGGGGCTTGTTCCTCCATCCCAAAACAGCCGTCCCCTGTCACAACAGTGACATTGGGAATACCAAGCGCCGTGATCACCTCTTGCGCGGCACGGGTCAGGTTGCGATGTCGGTCGATCGTATAGACACGGCGCGCCAGATGCGACAGCACCGCAGCCTGATATCCAGACCCTGTGCCAATTTCCAAAACCTTATCACGTTCGCTCACCTCAAGGGCTTGGGTCATCAACCCCACCACGGAGGGTTGCGAGATAGTCTGACCCGAGGCAATCGGCAAGGGCATATCTTCATAGGCCCGATCCGCGAAATGGCCGCGCACAAACATGCCGCGATCGACTTTTTCCATCGCCGCCAAAACACGCGCATTGCTGATCCCCTTGGAGCGCAAGGTGAACAGAAACTGCATTTTGCGTTCGGCCAGATCGCTCATATTGGATCACTCAAGGCGGGATTTCAGATCTGACAGCGCATCATGGGCGGTCAAATCTGCGCGCATTGGCGTGATTGAGATATAACCTGCCAAATTGGCATGGGCATCCGTATCGGGCTGGGTCGGCACATCTTGCGCGCCGCCCTTGATCCACAAAAAGCGGCGCTGGTTGGGGGCGATCATAGCCTCGACTTTAAAGCTTGTTTCGCGGCGGAAGCCCTGCGCCACAACGCGGCGCCCTTTCACATCTGCTGCGGCAACGGGTGGGAAATTCACGTTATAAAACAGCCGATAGTCATTTTGATCCCAATGCGCCTGCTGCCACAACGCGCGCAAAAGATCTGCGCCATGCGCCTCGGCAGCCTCAAACGGGTTTTCAAGATGGGCATTTTGCGGCCCGAAATATTGCGACAAAGCGATTGCAGGCAAGCCCTGCAAGGCCGCCTCCATCGCACCGCCAATCGTGCCAGAGTAGAGCACGTTCTCAGCAGAATTATTGCCGCGATTGATGCCAGACAAAACCAAATCAGGCGGGCTGTCTTGAAGCACATCGTAAAGCCCCGCCAAAACGCAATCCGCAGGCGTGCCTTCAGCGGCAAATTTTTTGGGGCCAAGTTCTGCGATCATCGTAGGATGCACATAGGAGATGCAATGCGCGACACCTGACTGCTCAAAGGCAGGGGCAACCGTCCAAACTTCGCCATCAGGGCCTGCAAGATCAAATGCGATTTTGTAAAGGCTGGCCAGACCCGGCGCATTGATGCCATCATCATTTGTAATCAGAATTCGCATCAATCGCACTCCTTCACGGCTATCGTTCTGTGAGTGTTGTTAGCGAAGGGGGCGGCGCACGACAAGGGTAGAGCTGCGCTGTGAGGATCGCCTAACTGATCCGAAGCGCATGATTGCGCCGCGCCGTGTAGATCGCCGAAGCGGCGGCGCCAATAGCGCAAGCGAGCATCAAATAAATCAGCGGATAGGCCTGATCCGATTGAGACAGAATGACGCCCGAAAGCGCGGAAAGACTGGCCCCACCCGCCAACATAATCGAGCCACCAAGCCCCGAAGCCGTGCCCGCCAGATCAGGTCGGATGGACATCATCCCAGATGTTGCATTCGGCAGCACCATCCCATTTCCAAGGCCCACAAAAGTCATTGAGCCAAAAAAGACCAGTGCGGTTTTATAGCCTAAGAAAAACAGACCCAAGCCCGTACTGAGACCTGCAACGGTGATCAGTGCGCCCCATAAGATCATGCGATCAACGCCCACACGCACTGAGAAGCGCCCCGATGTAAAATTACCAAAGAAATAACCCAAAGTGGGCGCGCCAAAAAACAGGCCAAGCAATGCAGGCTCTAGACCGAAGATGCGCGCCCCCACCAAAGGAGCACCGCCCAAATAGGCAAAAAACGCGCCCGAGGCCAAAGTGCTTGATAGGCTATAGCCCCAAAAGCGGCGCGAAAGCAGCAAAGTGGGATATTGCGCGAATTGATCCCGCAAGCGCCCCTCCCCCTTGCGCACGGTCTCGCCCAAATCAGCCCATGCCAAGAGCAAGATCACGAGGCCTGCCCCGAATAAGAGCCAGAAATTGGCCTTCCATCCGAAGGCTTGCCCCAAAGCGCCGCCGATGACGGGGCCAACCATTGGAACAATCGCCATACCCATGGTGACATACCCAATCATCGAGGCCGCTTGATCCCGAGGGTAAAGGTCACGCACCACCGCGCGGCCCAACACCAAACCCACAACAACGCTGGCTTGGATCATGCGAAACACCAGAAAGGTGATGACATCTGGCGCCCAAAGGCACCCCAAACTGGCCAAGCAATAGATCACCACCCCAACAAGCATCACAGGTCTGCGGCCATAGCGATCAGAGAGCGGGCCAACCAACAGCTGCAAGGCCGCGTTCACCCCCAAATAAAGCGCCACAGAAAGCTGAACCACGCCGTATTCCGCCCCGAAATACTCGGCCATCTGCGGCAAAGACGGCGGAAATACATTCATCGACAACGCGCCCAAGCCCGTGAGCACGATCAATGTGAAAATGGATGGGGCCGTGCTGCGGTCTAAGAACCGCTGCGGAGGGATGTGAGACATAGCCCATCGCTAAGCCTGTTTGACTAAACTGTCTAGTTCAAAATCTGTGCATGGAGGCAATGCCTCTAATATTTGCAGATTTGCAAAATTATTAAAAGCAAAGCGAAGTAATTTGCAAATATGCCAGAGAAGACTCGCCCGACCACATCAGATTGCGTAAGGTCAACGGAATTGTGAGACCGCCCCATGACGCGGCACGAAGGAGGATCGCCTGATGAAGGATATTTTGCAACAGCTTGAGGATCGCCGCGCGGAGGCGCGTTTGGGGGGCGGGCAAAAGCGCATTAATGCCCAGCACAGCAAAGGCAAGCTGACCGCACGCGAACGGATCGAACTGTTGCTCGATGAAGGTTCCTTCGAAGAATATGATATGTTCATCACCCATCGCTGCACCGATTTTGGCATGGCCGAAAGCAAGCCACGCGGCGATGGTGTGATCACGGGATGGGGCACCATCAATGGCCGCTTGGTCTATGTGTTCAGCCAAGACTTTACCGTGCTTGGCGGTTCCGTATCGGAAACCCACGCGCAGAAAATCTGCAAAATTATGGATATGGCCATGCAAAATGGCGCGCCTGTGATCGGCATGAACGACTCGGGCGGTGCGCGCATCCAAGAGGGGGTTGCCTCCTTGGCCGCCTATGGCGAGATTTTCCAACGCAATATTGAGGCCTCAGGCGTTATTCCGCAGATCAGCCTGATCATGGGGCCATGTGCGGGCGGCGCGGTCTATAGCCCCGCGATGACTGATTTTATCTTCATGGTCAAAGACAGCTCTTACATGTTCGTCACAGGGCCAGATGTTGTGAAAACCGTGACCAACGAGGTCGTCACAGCCGAAGAATTGGGCGGCGCCTCGACACATACCAAGAAAAGCTCGGTCGCGGATGCCGCCTTTGAAGATGACGTTCAGGCTATCTCAGAAGTGCGCCGATTGATTGATTTCCTTCCGCTATCCAACCGCGAAAAACCCCCAGTCCGCCCTTTCTACGATACGCCCAATCGGATTGAGGAGAGCCTTGATACGCTCGTCCCTGACAACCCCAACACGCCCTATGATATGAAAGAACTGATCGAAAAGGTCGCGGATGAGGGCGATTTTTACGAGATCCAAGAAAATTTCGCGAAAAACATTATCACGGGCTTTATCCGCCTTGAGGGGCAGACCGTGGGTGTCGTTGCCAATCAGCCGATGGTGCTGGCGGGTGTTCTTGATATCGACTCGAGCCGCAAAGCCGCCCGCTTCGTGCGCTTTTGCGACTGCTTCGAGATCCCGATCCTGACCTTGGTGGATGTTCCAGGCTTCCTGCCAGGCACGAAGCAGGAATATGACGGGGTGATCAAGCACGGCGCAAAGCTGCTCTTTGCTTATGGCGAGGCGACCGTGCCAAAAGTCACTGTCATCACCCGCAAGGCGTATGGGGGCGCTTATGTCGTGATGGCCTCGAAACACCTTCGCGCCGATGTCAATTACGCGTGGCCCACCTCAGAGGTGGCCGTTATGGGCGCGAAAGGTGCCACCGAGATCCTGTATCGTTCCGAATTGGGCGATGCCGCAAAAATCGCGCAGCGCACCAAAGATTATGAGGATCGGTTCGCCAATCCTTTCGTGGCCGCAGAGCGTGGGTTCATTGACGAGGTGATCCAACCGCAATCCACCCGCAAGCGCGTTTGCAAAGCCTTTGCCATGCTTTGCAGCAAAAAGCGCAGCATGCCATGGAAGAAGCACGACAATATCCCGCTCTAGGACAGAACGGCCCATCATGTACATGAAAATCATGTTTAATTTATATTGGGAACTTCCTTTTACTGCGTATAGGATGCGTGCAAGCCATGAGTTCATGGCCAAAGCGTTGCGCGAATTCGGGAGCGAATTTGCGCCTATAACAAAGTTGAGGAGAGCAAGATGTCAGCGAGCATCAAAATTATTCTGGTTGCGGCAGGTTTGGCCAGCCTTGCAGGCTGTGC
>Ga0181592_10005952_pt1 | contig 10038 bp, 10 predicted proteins | sample 071ome_20_FD_133755 | JGI IMG/M metagenome (GOLD analysis project Ga0181592, IMG submission 133755) | Coastal salt marsh microbial communities from the Groves Creek Marsh, Skidaway Island, Georgia - 071412BT metaG (megahit assembly) | ecosystem: Environmental > Aquatic > Marine > Intertidal...
CCCACCCATACAGTTTGGTGATAAAGGCACACCTTCAGATGCCGTCCACGCCGCTTCATCAAAAGTGTGTAACGCTAATGCATGAACCTCACCCGCCAGCTCATCAGCCAACACTTTATAAACCGCTTGATGTTGTTTCACTTTATTTAATTCAGAAAAAGCCTCGCTCACCAGCACGACTTTAAAATGACTTTCAGAGCCCGCGGGTACATTGTGCATGTGACTTTCATTGACCACATCCAGAACACTGGGCCGGAATGCTTGCGTTAACTTTTCAATAATTACTTGTTCAATTTTCATACAAAACACCTCATAAACTTTAGTGAAAAATTATACTCAGTCACCCATTTAAAAACCATGTATATATATACAGATTCACATTGACTCTCACTTTTCAGCCATGTATAAATTAGCCTACTTTTAGCAAGAGGTGACATCATGAGTAAGGCACAGTCTTTAATTGAACAATTCTACCAAGAAGAACAAGAGCGCTTAGCTCAAGAATCCACCTTTACCCCAATTGATGTCAGTGTCAGTAGTGCCGATATGGCCATGATTAACACCATCTCTAAACGCTTCAATAAAGACAAAGGGGTGCTAGTTCGCGAAGCCTTAAGCCAAGCAATCCTTGATATGTTCAGTGCTCTTGAGCCAGTTGAGCGTAAAATGCTAGCAAAAGATGCTGACGAGCTGGCCAACAGTATCGCGGTTGAAATTGCTGAAGAACAAGGCTTAGCTGCTGTTGAAGAAACCGGTATCAACTGGGTTGCTCAAGACAAACAATGCATTAAAGATGAGCGTAAAGCAGAAAAAGATCAGCAGAAGCAACAAGAAGAATTAGCGGAAAAAATCCTTGCTGAAATTGAAGCTAAAAACCAACCTGCCACTGAAACGTCAGAGGCAACCCCTGAAGTAGTGACAGAAGCGCCATTTGAAAGCAACACTGCTGAAGCAACAGTAGAAGAGTCTAACGAGGCTGATGCGCCGTTTGAAACAAACTCAGAAGAACAGCCAAGCAATAATTCAATCTTTGCTTAACCCCTACCCGCTCCGTGATTTACTCATGGAGCGACCTTTCTCTTTTCCCTTTTGACGTATCTGCGTAAAATACAGCTATTTCATTGGCCATCATATAGGACTCATCATGGCGATTCAGTGGTTTCCCGGTCATATGCACCGAGCACGCAAACAAATTACCGAGATGATGCCTTTAATTGATCTGGTTATTGAAGTACTAGACGCGCGCCTACCCTATTCAAGTGAAAACCCTTTGATACCAGAATTGCGCTCAGGTAAGCCTTGCTTAAAGCTTCTAAATAAATCGGATTTAGCAGATCCCGTTCGCACTCAAGAATGGCTGGATTACTTTAACAGCCAGCCGAATACCCGAGCTATGGCTTTAACCGGTTTAGAAAAAAAACAAGTCAAAGCAATTACTCAGTATTGCCTAGAAATGCTTCCTGAAAAGCAAGAAAAAAAACAAGCCATACGTACCATGATCATGGGGATTCCTAATGTAGGAAAGTCCACCTTAATTAATACACTGGCTGGGCGTACTGTGGCCAAAGCAGGCAACCTGCCCGCATTAACTCGCCACCCTCAGCAAATTAAAATTAACGATGGCATCGTGTTATCTGACACCCCAGGTATCCTTTGGCCCAAAATCCACAATGTTAACAGTGGTTTTCGATTAGCCGCCAGCGGTGCGGTACGTGATACGGCTTTGGACTATTTTGAAGTGGCAGAATTCACTGGCAAGATGATGCTAGATTTATACCCTGAAACACTTCAGGAACGCTATAAACTCTCGGACTTGCCTGAAACTGGAGAGCAAGTGATTGATGCCATTGGACGCAAACGCGGTTGTCTTCGTTCAGGTGGCATCGTTGATATGCATAAAGCAGCTGAATTACTCATTCACGAATTGCGTTCTGGAAAACTCGGTAAAATAACTTACGAAACGCCACAGATCATGCTCAAGGAAGAAGCGGAAGTAGCTTTAGAAGCAAAACGCAAAGCAGAAGCGCTAGAAGCGAAAAAGCAAGCGGCAAAAAAAGGTCGCCGTGACTCACAACAGTAGCCGTTAAGCACAGTTATCCATCTGTTTTTATGGCGTCTCGTAACTGGGTAAAGATGGCCCACTGGTCATCTTCTTCCGCTACAATTTCAATGGGATACAGACCCGTATCGGTGGGAATAGTATTTAGATCCGCTTGTAATACGGAAGTGTCTTTCGTGTATAAAATCCACTGATTTATACCCTGACACATAATCACCATCACTACTAACGCTTGAGCGTCTTTTTCAATGGCCGCCATGAGTTTTTGATTGAAATCATCTATTTTTAAAAGCTCATTGGCACTGGGATAACCGGTTTCTTCATCGACTTCTTCAGCCGTCCAAGAAATTTGCACGCACTGGGAGAAGTCTCCACTGTTTTGCTGTTGTTCTAAATGGTCACGGTAACGAATGGTTATTGGCTCATCATTTAATGTGCCATCTGCAAGTACCCAGCGGTTTGAAAATGCCATGAGTCTTCCCTGCTTTTATTTTTAATCTTCTATAAAACTAGCAGAATATAAAAAAAATGCACAAGAGAGCCGATTGTTATGGCAATTTCTTTCTAAAGTATCATCGATTATCGAAGCGGTATTTTCAAAAAGCGCCGACCTGCTTCATCTGCTTCAGGCAAGACACCCGCACGGATATTCACCTGCAAGCTTGGCAAGATCAAACGCGGCGCTTCCAAGTTAGCGTCCCTTGCTTGGCGCATGGCTATAAACTCAGCTTCACTTTTGTCATCTGCACAGTGTATGTTGGTTTCTTTTTGCTCTTTTACGCTAACAACTGAGCGTACAGGACGGTTGTTAGGTGGGTAGTCGTGACACATATGCAATTGAGTGTCATCCCCTAGGGCAAATAAGGTTTGGATGGACTGATAAAGACTGTGAGCATCCCCGCCCGGAAAATCGCATCGCGCGGTACCCACATCCGGCATAAATAGAGTATCCCCTACAAATACATGGGTTGGCTCGTTTGGCGCAGTAACCACATAACTCATACAAGCCGGCGTATGCCCTGGGGTAGAAATGCCTTTGATGACAATGTCATCACCTAGATTCAAGCTTTCATCTGGCTTAATTAAATGGTCGAACAAAGCCTCTTGCTCACTATTAAGATCAAACACCTGATCAAAATGCTTTTGTACTTTCGTCACATGGGATCCGATATAGATTTCCCCCCCTAAGGTTGCCTTTATATATTGAGCAGCGGTCAAGTGATCGGCATGAACGTGAGTCTCTAGGATATATTGAAGCTGTAATCCCAGTGTCCGCACCTGTTTGATCACTTCATCAGAGAATACGTGAGAAGTCGCGCCCGAATTAGGCTTGTAGTCCAAAACAGGATCAATTATCGCAGCTTGTTTACTCACCTCGTCATAAACTAAGTGGCAAAAGGTTTGCGTATCTTCATGGTAAAAACTTTCTATTTGCATGACATTCCCAGTAATTTGAATGTATTTAATCTTACATTAGCAAATTCTAATTTAGCTTTCATTAAAATCTTGTGTTAAATTTAGTATAGACAGAACAATATTCGAGGAAGCTATGGAAACATTCCCCGTTGCTGAAGAAATGAAGGCTCATGCTAAAGATGCTTCTCAACTTTTAAAGGCACTGGCCAACGAAAATCGACTGATGATTTTATGCTCGCTCACTCAAGGCGAGTTAAATGTAAGCCAACTCAATGAAAAGCTGACGTTAAGCCAATCAGCCCTTAGTCAGCACTTGGCTTGGTTACGCCGTGAAAATTTGGTCAATACCCGTCGTGATGCCCAGACTATCTATTATTCCCTTCATGGCACAAAAGCCAAAGAAGTGATCGAAGTATTACAAACCATATACTGTGCTAGCTAAGAGAATTTAGGGCATGCAAACTTGGTTATTCCCATGGCGACAAGACCCATGGAATATAAAGGATGATGCGATTGCGGGTTTCATTGTCGCCATCCTCATTATTCCTCAAGCAATTGGCTATGGTCTTTTAGCCCATGTACCGCCCAGTATTGCCCTTGCCAGCTGTATTTTACCCCTTATTGCTTATGCCCTTCTGGGTCGTAGCCATGCTTTAGCCATTGGTCCCGTTGCCATTATCAGCTTAATGGTAGGTGACGCACTATCAAGTATACCGCCAGAAGACGCGTTCAAAGCCGCTCAATTGTTGGCCCTACAGGTGGCTCTCACCCTAAGTGGTATGAGGATTTTGAATTTAGGCAATCTTGTTCATTTAATTGGCCACCCCGTTGTTCATGGGTTTACCAGTGCCGCTGCCATATTAATTATTTCCAAGCAGATTCCACATATGTTGGGCACCCAATCTCTATGGGACTTAAATCTACAAACATCATCTCTCGTATTATCAGTAATCGCCATTGCCGTATTAGTACTAGGTAAGCGCATTAAGCTGCCTTACATCAATAAGCTCGGGCCATTAGCGGTTGTAGTGTTAGGGGTAATAGCAGTCATATCATTGCCAGACACATTCAAAACCGTTGCGCTCAGTGCAGACACCTCAACCTTTCAATTCACTTTTGAACTGCCTTGGCATCACTTTCAAGCTCTACTGCCAAATGCTATTTTGATTGCCATAATTGGCTTCATTGAAAGCACCTCGGTTGCTAAAAACCTAGCCCACCAACGTAAAGAAAAGGTATACGCCAATCAAGAATTAATGGGACTGACACTGGCTAACTTTGCCTCTGCATTCTCTCATGGCTACCCAGTAGCCGGTGGTTTTGGACGAACCATGGTGAATCATGATGCCGGTGCCACCAGCCCTATGGCGGGGGTGTTCACGGCGATATTCGTTGCTGGATTTATGTTACTTGGCAGTGAACTCATTGGTTTTATCCCCATGGCAGCCCTAGGCGCCATTGTAACTCTGGCTGTATGGACCTTGCTGGATTTCTCCCCTGTGTTTAGAAATTGGCGAGTTCATCCAAAGGAGAACAGCATTTGGGTAGTGACATTCTTAGTCGTGTTACTTGAGGGGGTTGAAGCGGGCATCATCAGTGGTGTTGTTATCTCCATTTTCTTCTTGTTGCGCAGCGCCTCTAAGCCTCACATTGCCATTATTGGCCGTATACCTGGTACCGCCCACTTTAGAAACGTCAAACGCCACGAAGTGCAAACCCATGATACCTTACTCGCCATTCGCATTGATGAAGGTCTTCACTTTGCCAACCAAGATGCCATTGATAACTACCTAGAAAAAGCCGTCAACCAGCATCCTCAAATTACTGACCTGCTCATCGTTTGCTCAGCCGTGAACGTGCTTGACAGTGATGGCATTGAGCTACTGCAAAAATGGCATGACAAACTTCTCGATCAAGGCAAGCAACTTCATTTGGCCGAAGTAAAAGGCCCGATTATGGATGAGCTGGAAAAACGCGGCTTTATTGAACAACTGAAACCAGGCCAAGTGTTCTTAAGCACCCATCAAGCCTTTGAAGCCCTATCTCACCCCCCTACTGTCTAACAGGTAAATACAGGGTATAATGCGGCAAATTCTTTTTGGGTAATATGATGCTGTATTTGATTATTCTTGCTGTTGCTATTGTTGTTGTGTTGAGTGCCGTTGCTATCTATTACGTGGTAAAGCTAAAACGCGTACAGAAACAGCAAGCAGAGCAAATCAAAAAGAACAAAGAAGCTTGGCAGGCTCATCGTAACGAATTAGCCAACGACCTGAAATTCATTGCTCAATCCATGCTACAAGGACAATGCGAAATCACTGAAGGCTGTTTGCGTATCGTGGTATTAATGGATCGCCTAGACGAAGATTTACAGCATAAACCAGAATTTAAAACCATACGCGAGCACTTTTCCCTAACAGTCAGCATGCCGACCCACCAAGCCTACAAAGATTTAAGCAAACAAGAGCAGTTCAAGCTGGATAAGCAACGGTACAATCTTGAGGCTAAAAATAAAGAGCAGGTTCTAGAAGAAGCCAAAATTTTAGCCTCGTACAACTTTGAAATATTAACCCCAAATTAAGTCATAGATTCCTGCCCGATAAGCCAGCATCAAGCCGCTGGCTCTTGCTGGGTAATGGGAGGTTCCTTAAAGGACTGGCTCTGGTAGAATGTTAACCAGATCACATATGTAAAGGACTCAACATGAAACACCTGTTAATTGGTATCTGTTCCATCGGTTTACTCTCAGCTTGTTCAACCCCTGCCATTAAAGACACCTCTCTTATCGAGCAAGCTGCCATTAATCTGGTAGAAAGTGGTCAACAAGACATCCAAGCCACCATAGATGAAGCTCGTACACTTCAAGTACAGGCTCAACAAGCTGATCTTTACTACTACAGCCCAAAACATATGATTCAGGCCGAACAAGAAATGGCCAAAGCAGAAGAAGCTTACAAACTAAAAAAGCCAGATGAAGAAATTCTTACCCACAGTCTTACGGCGAAAACCTTGTTTGAACGGGGTTTAAAGATCAAGCCGCTAGTTGAGCAGCATCTAGAACCGAGTTTTGCTGACCTAGCCATGCTAAAAGAGCTCAAGGCGCACATCATATTAAAAGATGATTTCAAGGATTTAGAAAATGAAGTGAAAGATCTCATCATCTTAATTGAAGAGGAAAAAACCCCTCAAGCCCTTCAAGAGCAAATTGCATTAAAAGCAGATGTGGTAAAACTTGAAATTGCCACCCTAAAAGCCAGCTATCTCATCCCAGCGGAAATCGCCTTAGAAAAAGCTGAAGATGCAGAGGCGGATGATTACGCAAAGAAAACATACGAAAAAGCGGAAAAAAAGGTTGAGCAATTAGGCCAGCTAATTGAAACCCAATATCAAAATCGACAACTTATTATCGATGCTTCAAAGGCGGCTGTTCAACAAAGTCAGCATGCTCAAAATATTGCCACAGCGGTCATACCATTATTAAAATTAAACGCCGAGACAGGTGAAGAGCACATACTGTACATAGAATCATTATTGGGGCGTATTGCTTCTGCTATCCAAGCAGAAAACATGAATCACTTAACCTTGAATAAGCAATCTATTTCACTTGCGCAAAAAGTAGAAATACTCAATAAACAAGCTCAAACCAACCAGAGTAATCCAGTTTGGGACCAACAAAAAGCCGATCTAGAAAAAACAATCAGCACACTGCAATCTCAACTAAGCAATAAAGAAACGCAAATCACCGCCATTCAAAAAGAGTTATCTTCATCCACCGCACTGATAAAAGAACTTCAAGCCGTTCAACCATCAGCAACCGCAGAAGAAAAAGCCGCCGTTGCTCAACAAACACTCAATAAAGAAACCAACCAACCAGCCCTTAACGGCATAAACGGTGAAGTAAATAATAATAACGAACCAACAACGCTTGATGGCACTGAGCAAGAAACACAACTAACCGAAGCTCAAGCCACTGCTGAAGCAACCCCAGCACCTAAAACTGAATTACCAGAGAACAGCAATACGCCAGTGGTCGTCGAAGCCGAGCCTAATGTCACTAAAGAAGTGGCTCCTGAGAGTACGATGGAAGTAGAGCAAGCTGAAGTAAAAGTGATCGAGCAAACAACAGACGATGTTGAGAGCGATGTGGTTAATGAAACGGTTACACAGGAAGTCATTACAGAAGCTGAAAATAAAACCGTAGAATCAGTACAAGAAACTGTGGAAGTAACCACCACATCAGAACCTATCACCGAAGCCATCAAACCATAATAGTGCCAAGTCACGCTAAGTAATAATAATAAAAAGCCCGTATAATATGCGGGCTTTAATTTTAGAGTGATATCCTTGTTTAAAATTGCCTTTATAGATTCAGGTGTTGGTGGCCTATCAGTCTTAGAAGCCGTTAAAGCTTCTTTTCCTAATAGCCAATTAATATATTTTGCCGATCAGCAACATGCCCCTTATGGGGATAAAACAGCAGATTGGTTGATTGATCGCACCCTCGCACTGGCAAACTTCCTTAATAATGAGCACCAACCGGATTGCATTATCATCGCCTGCAATACGGCCAGCACCCTATCTTTGCAGCCTCTAAGGCAACATATATCAACCCCCATTGTCGGCGTCGTCCCTGCCATCAAGCCCGCTGCAGAGCAATCACCAACCGGTCGTATCGGTATTCTTGCCACACCAGCCACAATTAATGGAAAATACATTCAATCATTGATTCATGAATACGCAGACCACTGCCTTGTTACGAAAGTCGCAAGCACAGAATTAGTATTGATGGCCGAAGCCAAACTAGCAGGCTACCCAATTAATATGAGTCAACTGCAAACAATCATCCAGCCGATTATCCAAAACCATTGTGACCACGTGGTATTAGGCTGCACTCATTTTCCTCTATTAAAAGACGAACTCACTACCCTTTGCCCAGATATCCAATTTGTTGATTCTGCACAAGCCATTGCAAAGCGATGCAACGCATTACTAAAACAACGAACAGATACCCTAGACACTTGTATTAATCAAAATATTTTTTATTCAAGCCAAACCGTATCCCCCCACCTATTTCATCACCTACGCAAGCTAGAGTTCCATGACGTTGTGAAAGATTTTAAATTACCCATTCTGTCTGAATGAACGCTCATAAGCGGAACGATGGTTTTAAAGAAAACCTCAGAACCACACTAAATCTCAAAAACTCCCTCAGTCAGCTAACAATATCCACTTACCCTTCATGACAGGCCAAACATCAGCTGGGTAAAATAGCGCGCAATAATAAAAACAATTGAGCGACTTATGACTTCAGTGCGACATTACCTCACCCTCGCTATTTTCCTAGGACTTACAGTCAGCCATCAAATGGCTTTCGCTGGATACTTTGGTGCAACCCAAAGCTTTAATTCCTCTGCGAGTTTTAATCAACAAGAAAACGGCCTGCAAATTAACTTTGGCAGCGATATCAATTCTTGGTTGGACCTAGAATGGAGCTTCGTCGACTATGGGGACTCAATCTATGATGACCCGCAATTTGTCTTAGGCGACAATGAAGATGAAGCCGATGTAGACCGCTTTACCAACTTTTTATATGGCTCCCAGTATGTGAACGAAGAAACTGCCGAGTTCTCTGGTTTATCTGGTTTAAGAGCCCGTGGCGTATCCGCCGGACTTAAATTTAAAAAGCAGGTAGCTTCTTGGTTTGATCTTTACGCTCGAGTCAGCCTTATGGCATGGGAAGCCCAATCCATTCCATTAAGCATTTACGCTCCTCGCGACGCGTTTGATGAAGATGGCAACGCACTACTGGACCCTAACAACACATCAGAAGCTGCCAATTTAAACCCCTGTGGAACATTAGACTTTTGCCGTATTGAGAACACTGACGAGCCTGTCCATACTTGGGCTGTTGATTTTTGGTACGGCTATGGCGCCACTATTAAACCGTTTAGTTGGTTAGCTTTGCGTGCTGAATATTCAGTGGTGACACTTAATGCCATTAATTTTCCAAAATCGAAACTTGAATCATTATCGGCAGGAATCGAGATTTACTACTAACTTAGAGTGGTATCTACTCAAAAGCTGTTACTTCGAAGTTACCAAGCGTAACAACACAAAAGGATTACAATGGCCGTTCATAGGTTCTAAAACCAAAAAAACCTAGCCACTATCGGCCATTTTTAAGGAAAGTGAAATTTTGGCACATTATGTGCATTTTCATAATTAGGATAAAGATCCTACTTAAAAAATAAAAATAACAACAAAAAAAGGATCAGTACGGTGACGTCCGACTGCATATCTGTATCACTTATTAATCCAGTTATCAGCCATGTAAAATCCTTTGGATTTGAAACGGCCCAAGCTGTTATAGATGCAGGCATTAAGCCTGATCTATTATTGGATCCTGATAACCGTATTCCTGTTGCTCAAGTTGATGCCCTTTATCAAGGACTGGTAAGGGTTAGCGGCAAAAGCGACTTGGGATTAAGCGCTGGCGCATCTTTAGAAGCTCGTTCCTACAATTTATTGCAGCACTTGCTTTTATGTTGTGGCACCTTAGGTGA
>Ga0181592_10005954_pt1 | contig 10036 bp, 7 predicted proteins | sample 071ome_20_FD_133755 | JGI IMG/M metagenome (GOLD analysis project Ga0181592, IMG submission 133755) | Coastal salt marsh microbial communities from the Groves Creek Marsh, Skidaway Island, Georgia - 071412BT metaG (megahit assembly) | ecosystem: Environmental > Aquatic > Marine > Intertidal zone...
AACAAAAAGACTTCGCCGCAAAAAATGAAAAAATCGGCCGAGCTGTTGATATTATTTGTGCATTGCAGGAATCCCTCGATCACGAACGTGGTGGGGAAATCAGCAGTAACTTGGAACGTTTATACGACTATATGACACGCCGTTTATTTGAGGCCAATAGTACGAATAATACTGAAATCATTAATGAGGTGATGGGGCTACTTGCAGAAATAAAATCTGGCTGGGAAGGAATTCGTTCCAGTTATGAAGAAATAAAAGGCCAAGGAAAAGCCCAAACCTCTACACAAGGCAACCATCTTTCTGTCTAAGGTATAGGTATCAGATTAAAAGGCCTGATAGGCCTTTTATCTGGTGAATCACGCCTCATATCGAATTTACCAATAGAATCAAGAAATTAACTTTAAAATTAATTAAAAAATGGTTTACAGGCGACGGCTTTTTTGTCACAAATAAACTATGTCAAAATTTCTAACCTATTAGTTAGGGTCTTGACTGCAATTATAATAAAAAAGATTATTTTATCGTCATTTATTTGACCGAAGGGATCTCATCTACTTTACTAGTATCAACTAGTCAAAATATCGGCAAGTAAACGGTTGTTAGATGATCACACAATCTGGGGAATGGGTGCACCATGTGGCGAGAAATTAAAGTCCTGTTGGTGGATGATAACGAGCAGCGTCAACACGACATGCACGTTTTATTGGACTTCTTAGGTGAAGAATCACTAAACAGTAAGACCTCTAATTGGCGTGAAGAAGTCGAAAAAAATGAAGACCCTACGGGAATTGTGGCTTTTCTAGTTGGTGACCCCGAGAAGAAAACATTATCAGCACTGTTTAATGAAATAAATGAATGGGACAAGGGGATGCCCATTATTTATATCGGGGATCAAGAGATTCCCACAGATTTACCTGATGACGTTCGCCGCAGCGTTATTGCCCAAGTTAAAATGCCTCCAAGTTATAATAAATTACTCGATAGCCTTCACCGAGCTCAAATCTATCGAGAACACTTCTCTCATAATCGCGTTCGTGGTGAGCGCCGTCCCGTTCAGTTATTCCGTTCATTGGTTGGCACCAGTCGCCAGATACAATATGTTCGTGAGCTGATGCATCAAGTCGCCGATAAAAGTGTTACGGTTTTGATTACAGGTGAAAGCGGAACAGGCAAAGAGGTGGTTGCACGCAATTTACACTATCATAGTGAACGACGTGATGGTCCATTTGTACCAGTAAATTGTGGTGCTATTCCTAATGAATTAATTGAAAGTGAATTATTTGGCCATGAGAAAGGCGCTTTTACAGGGGCGATTACCTCCCGAAGTGGCCGCTTTGAAATGGCAGAAGGTGGTACGCTTTTCTTGGATGAGATTGGCGATTTACCACTCAATATGCAAGTTAAGTTATTACGTGTTTTGCAAGAACGTACCTATGAAAGGGTCGGTGGAACGAAAACATTGCATACGGATGTACGTATCATTGCCGCCACGCATAAAAACTTAGAAGCAATGGTGGCAGAAGAAACATTTCGTGAAGACTTATATTACCGCTTAAATGTTTTCCCTGTTGAAATGCCTGCATTACGTGATCGCCGTGAAGATATCCCTTTACTATTAAATGAATTAATTTCTCGGATGGAAAATGAAAAACGCGGCTCTATCCGTTTTAATAGCGCGGCAATTATGTCGCTTTGTCGCCACGACTGGCATGGTAACGTTCGTGAATTGGCCAATTTGGTCGAGCGTCTAGCAATATTGCATCCTTACGGGGTGATTGGTGTACCTGAGTTACCTAAAAAATTTCGCCATGTTGATGACGGAGATGAAGATGAAACTCGCATGCAAGAGCCTGTTGTGTTGCCAAGCGAACCAGGATTAGTTGGCTTGGATACACCCGCATTATTACCTGTAAATGGTATAGATCTAAAAGATTATCTTACAAACTTAGAGCGCTCTTTAATTCAGCAAGCATTGGATGATGCTTGCGGAGTGGTCGCCAGAGCCGCTGAGAAATTACGTATTCGTAGAACCACATTGGTTGAAAAAATGCGAAAATATGGCTTGCAAAGAAAGGAAAAAGAACAAGCTGAAGAAGTTGATCATTAAAAGCCCGAAAGGGCTTTTTTTTCGTCTCTAGAAAGTTAACTACGGGATATTGGTTTAACTTCTTATGTTTTAAATAGCTTAAAGATTATCAATTGTTACTCTTTAATACTCCATCATTATAAAAATCTAAGGCGGCATACAATTTGCCATAAACCCTATAAGAACAAGAATTAGCCATTTATTTGGCTGTTAATTAGGGATTAGGTGTAGAGTCTATGACGTCTTATATTGAGAGTCCTCAAGAAATTCAGCCCAAAGAAGGCTTGCGTCAAGCATTTGAATTATTCAATCAAATGTCTCAAGAGCTAACGGATAGCTATAGCAAATTAGAAAATCAAGTGCACATGCTTTCCGGTGAATTAGCCGAAGCCAGTGCAGCTCGTATGAAAGAGTTAAAAGAAAAAGAGCGCTTAGCAGACAGATTACACAGCCTTTTGCAATTATTACCAGGTGGTGTTGTGGTGTTAGACGGCAATGGGCGGGTACAAGAAAGTAATCGCGCTGCCCATGCACTTTTGAATCACGAAGGCCTACAAGGAAAGCTTTGGCGTGAAGTGATTGCCCATTACTTTAGGCCAAGAGAAGATGACGGTCATGAAGTCTCCTTAATAAATGGACGCCGTCTAAGTATACAAACATCTGGTTTAGAAAATGAGACAGGTCAAATCGTTTTAATGACAGATCAAACAGAAACCCGTGAGCTACAGGCCAAGCTAGCACGGCATCAAAGATTGATGGCAATGGGTAAAATGGTTGCAAGTCTTGCTCATCAGGTTAGAACACCGCTGGCTGGTGCAATGCTCTATAGTCAGCATCTAGCGAGTGATGAGTTAGATGCTGAAACCCGGACAAAATTCTCAAAAAAACTCGGTCGACAGCTTAAAAATATTGAAGCACAAGTGCGTGATATGTTGATTTTTGCCAGAGGCAGTGCCCCACTCAATCAACGCATTGATCAACAAACCCTGTATCAATTGATATTAGAAACAAAGAATATTTTGTTGAAGCAATATCAGGCTGAAATTGAAATCGTAAATACACCTTCAGATTGTAAGATTCAATGTCATCAGGAAAGCCTTATTGGTGCAATTCAAAACCTTATTTCAAATGGTATTGAAGCGGCAGAAGATAATAATAAAACCGCAAAAATTTATATTGAATTAGTGGTAAAAAAAGGCAGCTTGAATATATCTGTTTGTGATAATGGACCCGGTTTAAATGCCAGTATCAAAGAAAAAATCACGGAACCCTTTTATACAACAAAAAGTAATGGCACTGGGTTGGGTTTACCTGTTGTAAACGCGGTTGTTCGGGCCCATTACGGTAAATTATCATTTTTTAATTGTGACAAAGGTGGGGCATGCTTTGTGATGTCATTGCCGCTGGATCAAAAAGACACTCAAAAGGAGTTAAACAATGAACCCATTTAGCATGTTAATTGTTGAAGATGATGCGCAATTACGTGATGCCATTGTTGATACCTTGCAACTGGAAAAAATCAAAACTTTTGAGGCTAATAGTGCTGAATCCGCCATTGATTTTTTAAAGAAGCAGACCGTAGATATGGTGTTGTCTGATATTAGTATGGGAGCGTTATCAGGGTTTGATTTACTGAATCACATTAAAAGTCAGTACCCGTCTATTCCGGTTGTATTGATGACGGCATATGGTGAGGTCGAAAAGGCGGTTCAGGCCATTCAGCAAGGTGCCATGGATTATTTAGTTAAGCCGTTTGAGGTCAATGTATTGGTTGAAACAGTCAATCAATTTAGGAACCAAACGGCAATGGGAGAAAACAATACTGGACCTGTGGCCAATGACCCATCAAGTAAGGCGTTATTAAAATTGGCCAAACAAGTTGCCGACAGTGAAGCCACGGTTTTAATCAGTGGGGAAAGCGGAACCGGTAAAGAAGTACTGGCAAGGTATATCCATCAAAATAGCCCTAGAAGATCAGGGCCATTTATTGCGATCAATTGCGCTGCAATTCCAGAAAATATGCTCGAATCCACCTTATTCGGTTATGAAAAAGGCGCCTTTACAGGTGCTTACAACAGTATGCCCGGTAAGTTTGAACAAGCTCAGGGTGGCACCCTATTACTTGATGAAATAAGCGAGATGGAAATCGGATTACAAGCCAAATTACTGCGCGTAATTCAAGAGAGAGAAGTGGAGCGTCTAGGTGGTCGCAAAACCATACCTTTAGATGTTCGAATTCTAGCCACTACTAACCGTAATTTAATGGAATACGTTCACGAGAAAAAATTCAGAGAAGATTTATTTTACCGTTTGAGTGTTTTTCCATTGCAATGGAAATCATTACGTCAAAGACCCAATGATATTTTACCCATTGCAGAGCGTTTACTACAGAAGCACGCTAAAAAACAAAATAAGCCAACGCTTATTTTTGATGAAAGTGCACAGCAAAAGTTACAACAGCATACCTGGCCTGGGAATGTACGCGAACTAGATAACGTCATTCAGCGTGCTTTGATAATTCAATCTGGGCATAGCATTACTGCCAGCGATATTGTGATCAATTTAGAATCGAATCAAACCGCACCTCAACCAGACATTTTTTCAGGTCTGGAGATTCCAGTTTCCTCTGCAGAAGAAGGTAACGGCTTAGATATGAATCAGCCTATAAATTCGGCTGCTTCTCAAGATGGACTTGGTGATAACTTGAAGCAACGTGAGTACACATTGATCCTAGATGCTTTAAAACATGAAAAAAATAAAAAATTAGCCGCTGAAAAGCTGGGTATTAGCCCAAGAACGCTGCGCTACAAAATGGCCAAGATGCGTGAACAAGGTATAGGCCTGTCAATTTAATAAAGGGTTTTTCCAGTATTAAGTTGGCCTGTCTTATGCAGATAAACCCTACAAATAAAAAATATGTCAGGAAGACGTCTTTTAAGGAAGACAGGCAGGGAAGCTGCCATTGGATGGCATTAATTTGGCAATAGCAGAATGACACCGAGGTCCACATGGTCGATAGAGCCGATATTAACAGCGTTTTATCACAACTACGCCAAGTACGTTCTCAAATACAATCGCCAAATGAAACGGATGTTTCTGCGGCAGATCGCTTAGCGCAAGAAGTGGATAAACTTCAAAACCGAAGTCAAAACTACCCAAATATCGAACCCGATCCGAATGTGCCTGATTTCCAAACCATGTTTGGTAATGCAATCAATAACGTGAATGAACAACAACAAAAAAGTTCGGAATTACGTACCCGCTTTGAAAAGGGTGACCCAACCGTGGATTTACCTGAAGTGATGATTGCAGCGCAAAAAGCCAGTGTTTCATTTGATGCCATGAAAGAAGTTCGTAACAAGCTGGTAGAAGCATACAAAGACATCATGAACATGCCTGTTTAAAAATGGCTCTAAGAAACAGTTGTAAAGGTTTATAACAATGGCAACAGAGAACGTACCGGCAGAAGCAGGAGATAACCTGCCAATGGAGTCTGATCCAAACGTGGGTGAGTCTGCCGATAGCTTTAACGAAACCCTTCCTGATGCCATGGATGCCAGTGAAATAAACCCAATTATGATGGGCTTTAACAAGCTCACCATTGTGCGTCAAATTGCATTATTAATGGGGTTTGCTGGATTATTAGCTTTGGGCATTGGTGTTGTTATATGGTCCCAAGAAACACAATACCGTCCGTTAATTAGTAACCTTGAAGAGTTTAACGCCAAAGAAATTTTACACATATTAGATCAAACCGGTATTGATTACCGCATTAATCCCACCACGGGTATTGTGACAGTACCTGAACTAGATATTCATGATGCTCGCCTTGCCCTGGCGCCCATTCTTGCTGAAGTTGAAGACACGGTCGGTCTAGAGTTGCTTGATAAAGAACAAGGTCTTGGTACCAGTCAATTTATAGAAAGTGCTCGTTATCGTCGAGGGTTAGAAGGCGAACTCGCCAGAACCATAGCCAGCTTACAAAGCGTGCGTAACGCGCGGGTACACCTTGCGTTACCCAAGCAATCTGTATTTGTTCGCGATGATCGTGAACCTAGGGCCTCTGTGTTTTTAGAAATATACGGCGGCAAGGGCTTAAAAGAAGCCCAAGCAGAAGCCATTATCAATTTGGTGGCCAGTAGTATTCCTGAACTTCCTATTGAAAACGTCACACTGGTTGATCAAAAAGGTAACTTGCTAAGCAAAGATGATAAAAGCGATGAAGATATTTTGGCTGCTAAGCAATATCAATTCACTCGTAAATTTGAAGATAATCTTGCTTCTCGCGTACAGCGTATATTAGAACCCGTACTAGGGGTCGATAATTTCCAAGCAGAAGTAACCGCCGATTTAGACTTTACCGCCGTTGAACAAACACAAGAATTATATAACCCAGATTTAATTGCTCTGCGTAGCGAACAAACCTTAGACGAAGAAAGCATAAACAAGCCGGATGGTGGTATTCCTGGAGCATTATCAAATCAGCCTCCTGGCGCTGCAGAAGCCCCAGAGCAAGCTGTCGGGGCAGATGGCCAACCAATACAGCCGTTAGAGCGTCGCAGCGAAGCCACACGTAACTATGAAGTTGATCGAACTTTGAGCCATACTCAACATCAAACGGGTAAGGTGCGCCGAGTTACCGTATCCGTTGCTGTTAATGATCGTACTCGGGTGAACCCTCAAACGGGCACCACAGAAGCGGTACCTTGGACGCAAGAAGAGTTAACACGATTAGAAATATTGGTTAAAGACTCTGTCGGGTTTAACGCCGCCCGAGGGGATAGTGTGAGTGTGGTTAACAGTGCCTTCTTAGGAGGCCCACAAGAATTAGGTGAACCAGAATTTTGGCGTCAGCCATGGTTTTGGGAAATCGTTAAGCAAGTGTTAGCCGGTGTGTTCTTACTGATTGTGATATTTGGTGTGATTCGTCCTATCGTTCGAAACCTTATCGAGCGTGGCAAAATGGATGAAAACGCAGAAATTGAAGGCGAGCTGGATGAGCTGGGCAGTGGTGATGACTTATTCGGTGATGATAAGGTAACCCTTGCAGGTGCCGATGAATTCTTGCTACCAGGGGCCAGCGAAGGCTTCGAGCGTCAATTAGATGCACTACGTGGTTTAATTGCAGAAGACCCTGCCAGGGTGGCACAAGCATTTAAGAAATGGGTGAACAATGGCGAAGGAAAATGAAAACCAACCAGCCACTCAACCTGGCCAAGAAGTTCAACAGGTTAAAGGTGAGCTTGCCAGTTTAGATCACAAGCAACGTGCCGCCATTTTATTGATGAGCCTTGGTGAAAAAGATGCCGCAGAGTTATTGAAACACCTAGGGCCAAAAGAAGTACAAGCCGTCGGCGCGACCATGGCGCAACTTAAAGACATCACCCAATCACAAGTTGAAGGTGTGGTGGCTGAATTCTTAGACAGTCTCTCAGGGCAAACTGGTTTAGGCCTAGGCGCTGACGAATATATTCGTAACATGCTCACTCAAGCACTTGGGGCAGATAAAGCCGGCGGTTTAATTGACCGAATATTATTAGGCGGAAACACTACAGGTTTAGACACCCTTAAATGGATGGAAAGCCGTGCCGTGGCCGATATTATTCGACACGAACACCCGCAAATTCAAGCCATTGTAATCGCCTACTTAGAAAGTGATCAAGCCGCTGAAATACTGTGTAACTTTGATGAAAAAGTGCGTTTAGACATCATGATGCGTGTGGCTTCTTTGCAAGCAGTGCAGCCCGCGGCATTACAGGAATTAAATGACATACTCGAGAAACAATTCTCTGGTAACCAAGGGCAACAAACCACACAAATGGGTGGTGTGAAAGTGTCTGCTGGTATCATTAACAATTTAGACAGTACGTTAAGCGCAGAATTACTGGATCAAATTAAAGAAGTAGATGAAGAAATGGGCGTGCAAATACAAGACCTCATGTTTGTATTTGAAAACCTCATTGAAGTGGATGACCGCGGTATACAAGTATTGTTGCGTGAAGTTTCAGGTGACCTACTGACCATTGCATTGAAAGGCGCCGATGAAGACCTGAAAGAAAAAATCTTCAAAAACATGTCCAAACGTGCAGCCGAGTTGCTGCGTGATGATTTAGAAGCGAAAGGCCCTGTCAAAGTCAGTGAAGTTGAAAACGCACAAAAAGAAATTCTAACCATTGCTCGTCGAATGGCAGATGCCGGTGAAATTGTATTAGGAGGTGCTGGCGGCGAGCAAATGCTTTAAAAAGCAATGCCGCTACTAGCCATAATAGAGTGCAGTAAACATGACCGAACGTCGTGAGCGAATTCCAGCTGATGAAGTAAAAGATTCCAAAAAATGGAACCTACCTTTTTGGACAGAGCCTGCCCATGTGGTGCATTCTGAAGAAGCAGAGGCAGAAGACGATGTACTGGTTGAAGACGAAGAAATTGAAGTTGAACCTTTAACCGCAGAGCAATTAGAGGCCATTCGCCAGGAAGCCTATAACGAAGGTTTAGAGCAAGGTTTAGTAGAAGGTCGTCAAAAAGGTGAAAAGCTGGGTTATGACGAGGGCTTCTTAGAAGGTAAACAAGCCGGTGAAGATGAAGGTAAAAAACTCGGTTTTGATGCAGGTTTTGAGCAAGGTGAAAAACAAGCCTTTGAAAACGGCTCTAAAGCGCAAGCAGACATTCAAAAACGATACGAAGCAATTCTAAGCAGTATTCAATCCCAGTTTGAATCGCAAAAACAATCACTTGCAGAAACCATTCCTGACATTGTGTTAACCCTTGCACAAGCCGTCATCCAAGAAGAACTGAGTCAGGGCAGCGAACATATTGTTAAGCTTGTAGAGCAAGCTTTAAATGCCTTACCTCTCGATAGTGGTGATGTAAAAATTGAGGTAAACCCAGACGACTTACCTTTTATTGAGGCGGCAATCGAGCAAGGGAAATTTGAAGGACGCGTAGTAGAAAATAAGTCTATAGAAGCAGGTGGTTGTGAAGTTCATACCCGTTATAGTTCTGTTAACTTTGGTTTGAGTGATCGATGGAAAACCATCGAAAAACAATACCGTCAACAAATACAACTGGCTCTAAATAACGAAGAGAATACAGACGATATTTTAGAACCTGAAGAAGAAAACCAAGCAGAGCCACTTACGGATTCTCAATCGAGTGAACCAATAGACTCAAATGGGCAAGACTCAATGGCGTCACCCACGCAAGCAGAGAATCAGCAAGAACCTGAGGATATAGAATCACCTACAAATATTGATCCATCCGCATTGAATCCAGACACATCGAATAACGAGGAAAGCGATGAGCCTGAAGAGCCTTAAATGGGTAAAAGAGCATGGGCAATATCATTGCCAGCCTGTGGTTTCTGGGCAGCTCACGCGTATGGTGGGTCTGACTATGGAAGCGGTTGGCTGCAAAGTGAAAGTGGGAGACCGTTGCTGGGTAGAACAAGGCAGTGAATTAATTGAAGCGGAGGTGGTGGGCTTTGATCGTGATAAATGTTTTTTAATGCCCATAGAGCCCGTTCAAGGCTTATCACCGGGGGCCAAGGTAACGCCCATATTAGATGGAGATCACATTCCCGCAGGTGATGGTTTGTTGGGTCGGGTCCTTAACGGTGCTGGTGATCCGTTAGATGGTTTAGGCGAAATTGTCAGTGACAAAAACGTCAGCCTAGAAGGCAAAATCATTAATCCAATGCAGCGTGCGCCAATACGCGAAACCATGGACGTAGGCATTCGTGCCATTAATGCGTTATTAACGGTGGGTCGTGGTCAACGTATGGGCTTATTTGCAGGCTCTGGTGTAGGTAAAAGTATGCTTTTGGGCATGATGACCCGATTCACCAATGCGGATGTGGTGGTCGTCGGACTTGTTGGCGAGCGTGGTCGAGAGGTCCAAGAGTTTATTCAAGATATATTAGGTGAAGAAGGATTAAAGCGCGCAGTTGTCATT
>Ga0181592_10005956_pt1 | contig 10035 bp, 7 predicted proteins | sample 071ome_20_FD_133755 | JGI IMG/M metagenome (GOLD analysis project Ga0181592, IMG submission 133755) | Coastal salt marsh microbial communities from the Groves Creek Marsh, Skidaway Island, Georgia - 071412BT metaG (megahit assembly) | ecosystem: Environmental > Aquatic > Marine > Intertidal zone...
CATTTTAGGACGCAGTTCTACGTTAGCTAATTCGCTGAGGTCTTCCTCAACACGCTTCAGTAGTTGCATGCCCAACTCTTGGTGAGCCATCTCACGACCGCGAAAACGCAGGGTAATCTTGGCCTTGTCCCCATGTTCGAGAAACTTAGTCAGGTTGCGAAGTTTTACCTGATAGTCTCCCTCTTCAGTACCAGGACGGAATTTGATTTCCTTAACCTGGGTTTGAACTTGCTTTTTCTTTGCAGCGGCTTTGGCTTTTTTCTCTTCATAGAGCTTTTTGCCGTAATCCATGATCTTACATACGATCGGATCACCATCTGCAATTTGTACTAAATCCAGTTCGGCTTCTTGAGCAAGTGATAGGGCCTCATTCATAGGCAATACGCCTAGCTGTTCCCCATCGGCACTAATTAGTCGGCATTCCCGAGCTTTGATGTTTTCGTTGATGGATGCCTTTTCAGGGCGTGCTCGGTTGTTTCTATTATCGCGTCTAATTGTTATTACTCCGTTCTATTAATATCTACTGTCCACGCTTGGCAACATCGTCTTCAATAAGCTTGGCAAAGTCTTCTACGCTCATTGAGCCTAGGTCTTCACCAGTACGAGTGCGTACGGCGACAGCGTTAGAAGCCACTTCTTTGTCCCCTGCTACTAATAAATAAGGGACCTTCTGTAAAGTATGCTCGCGAATTTTAAAGCCGATCTTCTCGTTTCTCAAGTCCGATTGCACTCTAATACCCTTTTGAGCCAGTATTTTCGCAACTTCTTTGACATATTCGGCCTGATTATCGGTAATATTAAGCAAAACAGCCTGAACTGGCGTTAACCAAGTGGGCAAACTGCCCGCATATTGCTCGATCAGAATACCGATAAAGCGCTCCAAGGAGCCCAAAATCGCGCGGTGAATCATTACTGGGGTCTGACGATCGCCATTAGGATCCACATATTGCGCCCCTAAACGGCCCGGCATAGAGAAGTCTAGCTGGATAGTACCGCACTGCCATTCACGGCCGAGACAATCCAACAGGGCAAACTCAATCTTAGGACCATAAAATGCCCCTTCACCTGGCTGATAGGTAAATTCTAGGTTGCTGGCGTTTAACGCATCCGCCAGCGCTTTCTCAGAATTATCCCAAATTTCTTCACTACCAATACGCTGCTCTGGACGAGTAGACAGTTTCACCGCTACATCATGGAAGCCAAACGTCTTATAGGTATCAAGTACCATGTCGATACAAGATGTAACTTCTTCAAGGATTTGCTCTGGTGTACAGAAGATATGAGCATCATCCTGAGTAAATGAACGCACGCGCATTAGGCCATGCAGAGCACCTGAAGGCTCATTACGGTGACAGCAACCAAATTCAGCTAAGCGAAGCGGTAAGTCACGGTAAGATTTCAAGCCTTGGTTGAATATTTGAATGTGACCTGGGCAGTTCATTGGCTTAATGGCATATTCACGCTTTTCAGATTCAGTGGTGAACATGGCATCTTGGAACTTATCCCAGTGACCAGAGCGCTCCCATAGAGAACGGTCCATCACCATAGGTGCTTTGACTTCATCATAGCCGTACTCAGAAAGCTTTTGGCGTACAAATTTTTCAAGTTCGGTATAGATAGTCCAGCCTTTACCATGCCAGAACACCATGCCTGGGGCTTCTTCTTGCCAATGGAACAGATCAAGATTTTTACCAATTTTACGGTGATCACGCTTTTCAGCTTCTTCTAATAGCTTCAAATAGGCTTTAAGGGCTTTTTTATCAGCCCAAGCCGTGCCATACACACGCTGCAACATCTTGTTGTCTGAATTACCACGCCAGTAGGCTCCGGCCACCTTCATAAGCTTGAAGTTTTGGCAGAATTTCATGTTTGGCACGTGAGGGCCGCGACACATGTCGATGTATTCTTCGTGGTGATATAGCGCTGGCGTGTCATCCTTGGAGATATTTTCATCAAGAATTTCGATTTTGTAAGGCTCGCCGCGCTCTTCAAAAGTATCGCGAGCGGTTTGCCAAGAGCCCACTTTTTTAACCACCTGATAATTGGTCTTAGCCAGTTCCATCATACGCTTTTCAAGCTTTTGCAATTCTTCCTCATTGATTGGGAAGTCGGCGTCCACGTCGTAATAAAAGCCGTTGTCAATAACTGGGCCGATGGCCATTTTCACATTCGGCCAGAGTTGTTTAATGGCGTGCCCTAGGAGGTGAGCACAAGAGTGGCGAAGAATCTCAAGACCTTCGTCATCTTTAGCCGTGATAATACGCAGCTTGGCGTCTTGCTCAATTAAGTCGCACGCATCAACCAATTGTCCATCCACTTCACCTGCAATGGTAGCTTTCGCCAAACCAGTACCAATGTCTGAAGCGACATCCATTACAGAAACAGCAGAATCAAATTCGCGTTGGGAACCATCAGGAAGTGTAATAACAGGCATGTTATGTCCTATATCAGTGGTGGGGCCTACAGAGCCACACATGGTGTAATGCTCGACACATACGTGCGAGATGCCGACTTCGCTTGCTTATGCAGCAGCTGTTGTACCTACCAAGTACCGCCCACTACATCGCCCAGCGAAAGCATCCGAGCATGGAAAATTAAAGGCGCACATTAAAGCAGAAATCCCCTTTTAGGGGAATATTTACCCGCCCTTGATTTAAAAAACCTTAGGTAGGTGAATTACTTAGCTTGCAAAGGCATAAGAAATACGTAAAATTCGCGCTCGTTAGGCAATCGCCTGCATCTTAGTCGCGTAGCTCAGTTGGTTAGAGCACCACCTTGACATGGTGGGGGTCGCTAGTTCGAATCTAGTCGCGACTACCAAATCCCCCGTCAATATCTCTCGTAATTTGTCACCTAAGTTAACCTGTTAGACCTGTATTTCCGTTAAAATTGCGCGTAAAATGTCCAGACTATATGCCATTTTTTAAGCATATTGACCTGATTAAAAATAATGATAATAACAAGCCATTAATCAATCATCGAATTAATGGGCAACAGGCAAATCGCTATGACAGTTGTATTGGAAAATTGGCGAAATTTTTCCCAACCTACCCATTTTTGGCAACGCACCTTACTGGCCCTAACAGGCGGCCTACTACTTGGCCTGCCTCATATTAACGGCAGTCTATATTTATTATCTTGGATTGCCTTGCTGCCCTTATTAATTGCGATCAAAGATACCAATCTTAAACAAACCTATTTCCTAGGCTTAGTTTACGGGCTAGGGCTTTACACGGTGGGCGCCTTCTGGATTGTTGACTTTTTACACCTCTTTAAAGATTACGAAGGTGTTAAAAATTACATTTTCTCATCGTTATTTTGGATTTACTGTGCTCACATGCCCGCTTGCTTGGCACTTACCTATCAGTGGCTAAGCAAAAACAGTCCAATTCCCAACACCCTGTTGTTTCCTGCAGTAACCGCCTTTTATTTTGCTTGCTTTCCTGTGTTATTTTCAGCGCAACTAGGCGAAACCCAGAGCCAATTTACAACCGCACTTCAAGCCATCGAATTCACCGGAGTTTATGGCTTGGATTTTTTAATGGCCCTATTCACCATCACCCTATTTAATGGATTACAAAACACAATCAGCAAGCAACAAATCATCATCACCAGCAGTGCCATGGTCATTTGGTTTGCTTATGGGGTGTATGCCAAAAATGCGTGGGAGACGACCATGGCTAATTGGGAGACGCTCTCAGTTGGTTTTGTCCAGCCTAATGAAATCCCCAATATAAAAACCAATGAAATATTGTCTGGTTACAGCCGGACCTATCCTCCAGAGCTGGATATGACTGAGCGTCTGGTTGAAGCTGGCGCAGAATTAGTGGTATGGCCTGAAGCCAAATACAAAGACTACATCAACAATGACATTGTTAAAAAAGCGTATCTTCACAACATAGACACACTCGACGTAGATTTGATCTTTCAAGACATGGAAGAGTACAAGGTCACTGTAAACGACAAGATGGCCATGCATAGGTACAACGCCGCTATCATGATTGATCGCAATGGCGAACAACAACCCTTATATCGCAAACAAAAGCGGGTAGCTTTTGGTGAATATGTGCCCTATATCAGCGACATTCCTATCCTTAGATATTGGGTTGAAAAATTCTTCGGAAATTTCTTAAACGAAATAGGTAAAGGCCCAGGCCCGGTCACCTTCATGAGCCAAGGCATGAAACTGATTCCACTCATCTGTTATGAGACTATGTTTCCAGAGTTTGTTGCAGATGCAGTCCCGCAAGATGCCGAAGGCAGCATTTTAGTAGGCCTATCCAGTAATGGCTGGTTTGGAAACTCTGTTCAGCCTTACCAGCATATTTATTCAGCGTCATTGCGTGCGGTAGAAAATCGAACCCCCATGATTCACTCATTAAACAATGGCCCATCTGTAGCCGTTTTACCCAATGGTCGCTTCTTGTTTATGTCCGACTACCATCAAGCCGGCGGCTATATTGTGCAACTCCCCTATTCAAAAGAAAGTGGCGGCTCATTATTTAGTCGCCACCCTTGGATCTTATTGAGCCTGATTTATGGCATCCTAATTTTTGCCATTGTATTGAAACTTCCGTTCGCAGACACAATCAAAGTCAGCGCATTAAAACTGAATAAGAATAATTATAAATAGGCCTCACATGTCAGATATAAAACCAAAATCAAACAAAAAACTGATTATTGGGTTAACATCAACGATTATTGCCGTTGTTGCTTACTTATCATTCGGTACAAACTCGCAAGTTCAAATCATTGAAAATACAGAGTCTTCTCTTAATACAGATGCCATCAAGCCGCTAACCCTAGCTGATGCTTGGCAAGGCGTAAAAATTAAAAAGACAGCTATCCCCACCGTCCAGGAAGTAAAAGATTCAATCAAAAACAATGGGGAAGATGAAGAGAAAGCAGAAACGCCCATCACCCTAGATTATGAATACATACACGAAGAAATCGGCAAAATACGCCTAACAGAAAATGGCGATGTGGTGATTGATGGACACACGTTGAATGCTTTACGCCAAGCGTTTCCTAGTAGCCGCCTTAAATTAACACCCGCCATGCTTGAAGAGCTACAAGCCATTATGAAAGAAGGTTTACCAGCGCCAGCTGGCGAACAAGCGGCTGATATCATAAAAAACTTCTACGATTATGCTGTTGCCAAAAGAGAGATGGACACCATCTATCGTGACGTAAGCACTAACCTTAGCCACGAAGAAGCACTAGCAGAAGAGAAAGTACTGCGTAACCTCTATCTAGGAGAAGAGGTCGCCAATGAATTATTTGCTATAGAAGATAGAAATTCAGAGTACATGCTAAAAGCCTTTGAAATTTCCGCAGACGAAAACCTAAGCAAAGAAGAAAAAATTGAAAAACGAAATGAGTTGAAACACTCGTACATTGAGCCTCTTATTGATAATTGGTCAGACCGCTATAGCGAATACAAAGAAGAAGCAAATAAATTAAAAGCATCCGACCTTGATCAAAAGGCGTTAAGAGCTGAACTGGACAAACTGAAAAGCGAACGTTTTAACAAAGAAGAGCTCGATATTATTGTTGGTGGCAATATAATACTGGATTAATCACATGACAAACATGCCCTCTACAAAAATTGATTTAACATCTTTTGCAATCGTATTCGCTTTCGCTTGCGTCATAGCAGGCTTAGTATATTTTCACGGCTGGGAATTCAGAACAACAGCAGAACGTTTAACCTGGCAACAGCCAGAACAAGTTAGTAACGACAAATTAATCCATCCAGATAATTATAGAATCCAGTTCGACTCTGCTGAAAAAGCCATCCGTGATGTTCAATTCGACAAAAACGGTCAGCTAGTACTCAATTCCCATACAGCTAATATTCTTGAAGCATCTTTTTCTATTGTTCCTATTGATGCAACAGAAGAAGAAATACAAAGATTCAAAATGCTCACCAATAGAGTCCATCCCTATATTGAAAGCGAACAGCTGGCTAACCTAATACTTAAATATCGAGACTATACGGCTGAGAAATTTGAGTTTGATAAACAGCAAAGTCGTCAAAAAAGCCTTGCTGAGGCAGAACAAGCACTCAAACATGAAATAAAACTCAAGGAAAAGTTTTTTGGCAAGCAGGTCTCCCAAGCACTATTTGGAAACAAACACACGCTAGCGAATTATATTATTCAAAGAAGAAAAATCTTAGCTGATAACAGCCTAGATAATAAACAGAAAGAAAAGAAATTAATCGAAATTAAAAAGACATTAGAACAACTAGAAAGTTGATGCCAAATGAATCGTAAGGTCCTATTTGAGACAGCATCTAGACCCCTTCAGTTCAAACACCCTTTAATAATAAAAATAATGAATAGGTACTCCCAATATGGCCGAACATACTTCAGGAAAAAATAAAAAAACATTAATTGCAGTCGCAATCGTAGCGGCTTCTGTAGCTGCCTATACACTCATAGGGTCAAATCAAGACATCACCGTTATTCAAAATACGGAGTCTTCCGTAACATATGACCGAATTGAGCCATTAACGGTTGCAGATGCGTGGCAAGAAGAAGCCGCAGATGCCTTAATTGAAAGCAAACAAGATAAAAACCAAGCACCTGCTAACAACCCTGAAAAAACAAACGGCTACTCATTGGATTACTCTGTGATTCATGAAGAAATTGGCAAAATACGCTTAACCGAAAATGGTGATGTTGTTATAGATGACATTGCACTGCGAGCACTGCGAAAGGCATTTCCCAGCCATCAATTAAATCACTCACCAGAAATGATGGCTGAGTTAATTGAAATCATTAAAGCAGGCCTACCTGGTCCTGCTGGCGAACAAGCCGCCGATATTGTTAATAAGTTTTTTGAGTATGCAAAATCCCAAAGAGAATTAGCAAATATTTATGGGGATACCAAATATAATACTGGTGACCAACAAGAAGCATTCAACCAAACTAAAGCATTAAGAGAAATGCACTTTGGAGAAGAAGTTGCCAATCAACTATTTGGTAAAGAAGAGAAAGAAACTAAATTCATCGCCGACACATTTGAAATCACAACAAACAAGACATTAACGGATGAAGAAAAGGCGCAAGCAAAAACTCAATTAAAGAATGATTATGTCTCTTCAGTGATTAACAATTGGGAATCCCGTCATCAAGCCTATAAAGATGCATTGAATTCACTGACAAATGAATCACAGTTTGAAGATCAAGAATTAAAGCAAGCGCTGATGGAACTTCAACTAGAACACTTTTCAATTGAAGAACTGAGAACCATCCATAAAGCAAATGTTGAGCTCTAATTTTATTCTTAAAGAATATTTAAAGTACCGACTTATCAACACTTAATATAAAAATCCCCACTCATGAGTGGGGATTTTTTCTATCTTGGTACTAACCTCAGGTTAGTCATTAAGATAAAGACAGATTAGCAGTCATCGTGATCGTAATCAGATACACTCCAATCGTAGCCATAGTTCTCTTGGCCACAAGTGAACTGATTAAAGCGAGTATCGTTAGATAAGAAGCGCTTCATCCAAGAAACACCCGCTTTACCTAGTAAAGACTCGTTACCGAAACCTGTGTTTGCACACCAGTGAGTACCACCTCTGATTTCGATTTTCGCTTTAGGCACTGCAGGAGAGAACCAGCCGCTACCTGTTTCACGGTAGAAATCATTAACATGCAATGCAGTTGGAGCAATCGCATCTAGCTGACAGCCAATAAAGAGAGCTGGCTTATCAGAACCAATAGTGCTGGCAAACCATGGCGCTTGAGGAATGATGGCTTTAACGCTGCTGCGAGTGTTACCCAGATAGATGGAACCACCGCCACCCATTGACCAGCCAACAGCACCTAACGTATTTGGATCAACCATGTATCCCACGGTATTATCATCGATGATGTGATCAAGTGCATCGCTTAACTGACCAGCGCGGTTAATTGGTTGATCTAAACCCGTAATGGTATTTAGGGTAATAACAACAAAACCCCAAGAGGCTAAACGCTCACCCCACCAGCGCACTGATGTTTCTTCAGATACAAAACCAGGAACCACTGCGATACCTGGCATACGACCACAGTCGTTATATGCGGCCTGAGAATACCAAATTGTACCATCACCGAAACCATTGGCCTCCCAAGCACTTACGTTCTTGCTTGAGACGCTATATGGGCCGCTGGCGCCTGTACGAGCAAGATTCGAGGAAGTAATATAGCTATCCGCTACACACGCACCGCCAGAAGATGGTGGTGGATTAGTCGGCGTCGACGCATTTGCGATCAGAGATAAACAAAATGAAGACGCTAATACAGCTGTTTTTATTACAGAACTGTTTTTCATTTCTTTAGACCTTTTTATAATTATCTTAAAAGAAAAATTAAAGGGAATTTGCACGGTGCAATTTTCATCAAATTGGCACGCAGCGATATTAGCGACAAGGAATTAAAAAAAATGTCTCCAGAGTTACTCAATTTTTATTTATTTGCATAAATTTTGGACAATTCTTGCAATCGAAAATTTTTGACTCAAAACAACTGAGACAATAAGTTGAGCTGATTTTTTTATAGATCAAAACTGTTATTTTCATCGAAAATTCACATACCAAGAAACACCGTCATAGGTAAATTAAGACTAATATTACCGCCTTATAAAGCGCGTAAATATGCACAGAAAAATTTAGTCATTCATAATGAAAGCTAAGATAGAAGTAGTCATTATTTACATACGCGAAATTGAGCAATGCCACTCAACTAAGGCGAGCACCTCTATTAAACCCAGTGTTAACTAAGAGAGCAGAGAAATTCAGATAAAAAAGACAAAAAAATCCCCACTAATAAGTGGGGATTTTTATTTTAATTTGAGTTAGTTAAAGACTAACTGTCAAATTAAGGACTGATTAACAATCATCATGATCGTAATCAGACACGCTCCAATCGCTACCGTAGTTCTCTTGGCCACAAGTGAACTGGTCAAAACGATTATCGTTAGATAGGAAGCGCTTCATCCAAGAGATACCGGCTTTACCAAGTAGACCTTCGTTACCAAGGCCAGTGTTTGCACACCAGTGAGTACCGTTATTGATTTCGATTTTCGCTTTAGGCACAGCAGGTGCGAACCAACCGCTACCAGTTTCACGGTAGAAATCATTAACGTGTAGGTTAGTTGGTGCAATCGCATCAAGCTCACAACCAATGAATAGCGCAGGCTTGTCAGAACCGATAGTTGAAGCGAACCAAGGTGCTTGAGGAATGATTGCTTTAACATCGCTGCGAGTGTTACCCAAGTAGATTGAGCCACCGCCGCCCATTGACCAACCAATGGCGCCTAGGTTGTTAGACTGAATCATACCACCAACAGTGCTATCGCCTAGAATGTGGTCTAGTGCAGCATCAAGCTGACCAGCACGGCTAATAGGTTGATCAAGACCTGTTACAGTGTTAATAGTGATTACTACGAAGCCCCAAGATGCTAGACGCTCGCCCCACCACTTAATTGATTCTTCTTCAGATACGAAACCAGGAACTACTGCGATACCAGGCATCTGGCCACAATCGTTGAAAGCTGCATTTGAATAGAAGATTGTACCGTCACCAAAGCCATCAGCAGCCCAGTTGCTAACGTTTTTAGTAGAAACGCTATAAGGACCACTTGCGCCAGTGCGCGATAGGTTAGTTGAGTTGATGAAGCTGCTGCTTACACACTCACCACCTGGAGTTGGTTCTGGATCAGGATCAGGAGTCGATGCCATAGCACCCAGTGATAGACACATTGAAGACGCTAGGGCTGCAGTTTTTAGAACAGAAATATATTTCATTTATTTCGGCCTTTTTTATAATTATTTTTAAAAATCCGGAGTAAATTAGAAATTCTAATTTTTGTACCGAAGTACGGTGACGATACTAGGCGACAAATTAAAGGTTTTATGTCGCGCAGGTTACTCCATTTTGATTTTTTACTAAAAAGATTGGACATTTTTTGCAATCTAATTTTTATGTCCCATTCGTTCTAATTCGATATCATGGTTTAAAGTGAGCATTTGCTCTTTAAAAA
>Ga0181592_10005962_pt1 | contig 10030 bp, 10 predicted proteins | sample 071ome_20_FD_133755 | JGI IMG/M metagenome (GOLD analysis project Ga0181592, IMG submission 133755) | Coastal salt marsh microbial communities from the Groves Creek Marsh, Skidaway Island, Georgia - 071412BT metaG (megahit assembly) | ecosystem: Environmental > Aquatic > Marine > Intertidal...
GATGCACCGCACTTCGCGCCGCAGGAAGCCCCACATTTTGAACCACAGGCGGCGCCACATTTGCTTCCGCAGGTTGCCCCGCACTTAGTGCCACAGGAAGCCCCACATTTGGTTCTACATTTCGAGCCGCAAGATGCTCCACAGCTCGCGCCGCATTTTGCAAAGATGACTTTTGCGTTTTCCATATGACTTTGTCTCAGCGTGCCATCTCTCATATGGACAACCGACTGGAACACTGCCCAATAGCCATCCTGTTCGGCAACCATGTAGTCGAGGTCTACGGTGTTGCCATCGTCATCCACAAAATCAGCGCAGGAGACATAAAACGTGTCAGCCACAAGAGCCAGATTGGTGTGAAGTTTCACAAACCTGGCGCTGACATAATCTCCTTTGACGGCATCGAAAATCAGATGCTTGCCATTGATCTTGGTCGCGTCAATGTATTCCAGCATCGCTGATTGCACGGCTTCCCTGAATTCCGGGGAATTTGTGTTGGCGGCGTTCGCTGTGCCGATGGTGGCTTTTGTTGTGTAAAACAAAACCGGAAGTGTCAGCAATTTTGCTGCATCACGTCTCGTAAATTTCATTTTCTCCTCCCAATTATCATTCATTTGAAAAGAAGTTTTTTAATTATATTTGTTAGTTTTATTTAATAATTATTAAGAACAGAGGTCAATAAAATATCCGGAGCCGCAAAATACCTGTAAGTCAGATGCCAAATTCTAGCGGAATGGTAACTTTGATAAATATGTGGCCAAGGATCAAGTTTCGAGTATCCCAGCACATCACAAAGGAGCCAAGTTGTGAATACACAGAAATTGAGGCTATTCTAACTGCTGATAAGAGCCTTAAGGTCTTATATTCAAATGAACACGACCAACGTGTACTTATGTCATAACCAGTCAAAATATAGGAACATAGATATGGACTGCAGACTTGCTCAAGAAACAGATTTGGTCTCAATCCAGAAGGTCATTAAAACTGCGTTTTCTTATGAAGAGAACAAAGTCATCATGAATCTTGCTCAAGACCTCTCCACAGAAACCACTAGTCTAGCAATCAAGTCATTGGTTGCTGAAGTTGATAATCAAGTAATTGGTTATGTGACCTACAGCCCAATATTCTTGACATCTGCTTTTGGTATCTCTGGATATATTCTTGCCCCACTTGCTGTGTCTCCAGAACATCAGAAACAAGGTGTTGGTTCAAACTTGATCAAATGGGGTATAGACATGCTCACTAAAGAAGGTGCTGGTGTTCTGCTGGTTTATGGAGACCCTGCTTACTATGGACGGTTTGGATTTAGGGAAGAGGTCGGACGCTCGTTCGTGCCGCCATACCAACTGGAACATCCATTCGGTTGGAGAGGTATGATGTTGAATGGAACTGCTGTGCCAGACGCTCCAATCACGTTTAGTTGTGTTGCCGCACTATCCAAACCAGATTTGTGGTGAAAATCTAGATGTTTAACCCCGCGTGTCTGAGGTTCAAATCCCTCCCCGCAACGACTTTATACCCATATTGCAATTGTAGGGTCTTGAGTAAATCCTGCCCCCGCAACCATGAAGACCCTGACATAAGAAGAATGTTCCTTTTCGGTTTCTTGTATTTAAGTTAGAAAAGATCACCTTTCAAATATAAGGTTGCAAATATATTTTTAACTTGGTTATTGAATAACGCCTGGTGACGAGGAACCTCCGCTGGAACCAATTATTTTTATTCTGTTGCTATGTGCGGCGTTTCTTCATGCCGTCTGGAATTTGATTCTGAAATCTGCACCGGATAAATCAGTTGCCGTTATGGCAATTTTTTTTACCAGTCTCCCTTTCGCACTTTTTGGGCTTGCTGTTGACGGGCTGCCGGGAATTGAGGCACTACCTGTAATTCTTCTCAGTGCTGTTCTGCAGACAGGTTACAATATATCTCTTTTTAAAGCTTATACGATCGGTCAGTTAAGTAGCGTCTATCCTGTCGCCAGAGGCTCTGCGCCGCTTTTTGTTTTCATTATTGGTTTTGGTTTTTTCGGATCCGAGATTTCAAGAGAGATGGTCCTCGGGATTGCCATTATATGCGCCGGTCTTATCGCCTATGGTTTAGTTCAATTATGGCGAGATAGGTCACATAATAGGGAATTGTTGCTCGCACTCCTCAATGGATTGTTTATTGCGCTGTATTCTCTTACCGATGCTTACGGAACAAGAATAACAGGCAGCGCCCTCTCGTTTCTTGGAATGATGGCCTTGTTCAACAGGGTGTTTTTGTTTGCTTACCTCTATTTTTTTGAAGCCGATTTTCTGCCGAGATTGATTTCAGGATTTGACCGCCGGTTTATTCTGGGTGGGATAGTCTCTTTTGCCTGTTATCTGATTGTTCTCTGGGCTTACAAGCATATGCCTGTGGCGGTGGTGTCAACCATACGAGAAACATCCATCATCTTTGCTGTTGCGTTAGGGGTTATCTTTCTCAAGGAAAAAATAGTCTGGGAAAAGGTTGGCTTGCTAGCAGTTGTTCTGCTTGGCCTCTTTATCCTTGCCCCGCTATAAAAAGACTCTAGCTTTTAAGTGGCAAAAAGAAGGGCCTTGATAAGGCCCTTCTTAAATTAGTTTTATCAGAATTTATTATTTGGGTTCGGTCTTGCCGTCATATCTTTTCTTCCATTCGGCAACAATTCGATCCTTATTGGCCGCTGCCCAGGCAAATTTGTTGTCGATGATCCGGGCATTGACCTCATCATAGAAGTTTGGCAACTCCGGGTCTCGCGTCACTTTGGACGGATCAGCGATGATGGATTGCCGCTGGCCAAAAAGAGTCATGCCACGGTCAAGTGTCCAGTCAATCAGCCGCTGGGAGTCTTCAAGGTTTTTGGTACCCTTCATGATAGCGACAATCTGCATTTCCCATCCGATGCCTTCTTCCGGGATAATCATTTCCATTGGTGCACCAGATTTGATGATTTTGATCGCACGGCCAGGCCAGGAAATTCCGATCGGGAATTCACCAGAACCTGCTTGCTTGCAGGGCTTAGAGCCGGAATGCGTATAAACGCCAACATTCTGGTGGAGGGCATCCATATATTTCCAGGCGGCATCCTCGCCCATGATCTGGATCCAGCTGGATACGTCAAGGAAGCCAGTTCCTGATGAGGCTGGATTTGGCATGGAGATATACCCTTTGTAAACAGGATCTGCCAGATCAGCCCAGCTTTTAGGCTTTGGAAGTCCGAGCTTCTCTGCCTCAACCGTGTTCCAGCAGATACAACCTGCCCAACCGTAGTTTCCAACCCAGTTGACTTCACCTTCCTTGTCCACATACCGCTGGTCAATGGCATCCATTCCCTTTGGTGTATACGGGTGGAACATGCCGGCAGCTTCCATATTGAGAGCAACTGTTGCCGCCATTTCAAAAAGCACATCAGCTTGAGGGTTGTCTTTTTCAGCCATCATCTTGGCAGCAAGAGTCCCGGTAGACTCTCTTACGATATTGACCTTGATATCTGGATTATCCTTCTGGAATTCATCCATGTAATATTTGAGGTTATCTGCATCGGTGCTGGAATACACCATTAAGGTCCCGGCACTGACGGTGCCGGTCAGCATCATGGATGCAAGAACGCCCGTTGCTAAGTTTTTAAATCCGCGGTTCATTATTTTCCTCCTCTATACAAGTTTACAAAATTGTTACACAATTATTACATAATAAATATATAATATTTAAAAATATAAATTAGTGTGTTCAGTGACATTGATGAGTAGGGGGAAATTAAGATGAATAAAGAGGCGACCTATTTATCAATACAAAACTTGAATAAGTCTTTTGGCCAGTTCAGAGCTCTTCAAGATGTATCCATTAAAATAAATGAAGGTGAATTTGTTTGTTTTCTTGGCCCTTCAGGATGCGGGAAGACCACTCTTCTCCGCTGCATTGCCGGCCTTGAAACTCAGACAAGTGGAGACATATTCCAGAATAATAAATTAATTTCAAACCTGCCGACATCGCAGCGTGATTTTGGGATTGTCTTTCAATCTTATGCACTTTTCCCCAACCTTTCCTGCTTTGACAACATTGCATATGGTCTTAAAAACCTAAACTGGAGCAAGGATGAAATTGGGGCTCGTGTCAGCGAACTCCTTGAGCTGATCGGCCTCTCTGACCACATCTCAAAATATCCAAGCCAGCTTTCTGGCGGGGAGCAACAGCGTATAGCTCTGGCCCGCGCCATCGCCACATCGCCAAGTCTGTTGCTATTAGATGAACCTCTTTCAGCTCTCGATGCCAAAGTCAGGGTTTATCTGCGTCAGGAATTAAAAAACCTACACCGGCGGCTGGGATTGACAACAATCATGGTCACACATGATCAGGAAGAAGCGCTTTCAATTGCTGACCGCATATTCGTTATGAGTAATGGTCATATTATGCAATCAGGTTCCCCCGAAGACATTTATGCAAATCCAGACAATCCGTTTGTTGCAAATTTTATTGGTATGACAAATTTTATCCTGGGCGAGGTGAAAGATACAAAAACGCTTACCCTGACTGGAAAGGCCATCGGTATTGATTGCAGGGGTTTTGCCAAGGGTGAAAAAGTCATGGTAGCCATCCGGCCTGAGGCTATCCAGTTCACCGACACCAAAAAGGGCAAAGATATTTTCAGTGGCACCGTTGAAGATATTGAATTCCTCGGGTCTTTCCGGCGCATCCATCTAAAATCGCCTTTGATGCCAGATCAGGTCATGATTGTGGACAAGCCCATCCTTGATCAGCCAGAACAGAAAATCAAGATTGGCACTGAAATGAACTTCACCATGTCCTCAAGTTTCCTCAATCTATATAAATGTGATCAGTGAACATGTTTGGGACAGGTTCAAACAAAATCGCATCGGATCAATCTGACAAGATCGGAAAAATTCTGGTCTATGTTTATCTGTTGCTTTTTTTCTGCTTTTTGATATTGCCCCTGTTGGCGTTAATGACGAAGAGTATGCAGAACGTCAACGGTGAATTCGTTGGTCTTGAAAACTTTGCCGCTTATCTGAAAGAACCTGCGCTCTTCAGCTCGTTTTTCAACAGCCTGTTTGTGGCCGTCATTTCAACCATTATTGTTGTTATTCTCGGGTTTCTTTATGCTTTTGCGCTCCAATGCACGTGTATACCCCTTAAGGGATTCTTCAGGCTCGTCGCATTAGTGCCGTTATTAAGCCCTTCCATTCTTGCAGCTATAGCCCTGGTTTACTGGTTCGGTAACCAGGGGGTGATGAAGGAAGTGCTGATGGGGCATTCCATTTATGGCCCAATCGGCATTGTCATGGCGTCTGTTTACTGGACTTTTCCCCATGCATTGATGATTCTCTCCACGTCGCTGTCGCTTTCCGACGCACGACTTTATGAAGCCTCCGAAGTGCTCAAGGCTTCTAAACTCAGAACTTTTTTGACGGTGACCATTCCCGGAGCAAAATATGGGATAATCAGCACAACCTTCGTGGTCTTTACCCAGGTGTTTACGGATTTTGGTGTCCCGAAAGTTATTGGTGGGAACTACAACGTATTGGCGACCGATATTTATCGGGAAGTTGTTGGCATGCAGAACTTCCAGATGGGTGCGGTTATATCTATTGTCCTTCTGATACCGGCATTGCTGGCTTTGGGGCTGGATCAATATTCACGGAAAAAGCAAACATCCCAGCTTACTTCCCGGGCTGTTGTATACACGCCCAAGCCGGATAAACTGCGTGATACCCTGCTTCTTCTATACTGCCTGATCATTACAGTTTTTGTAACGATGATGATCGGCATGGCCCAGTTTGGTGCCTTGGTAAAGTTCTGGCCCTATAATCTTTCTCTGACGCTCAAACACTATAATTTTGAAGTGGCAGGACTGGGCTGGGATTCCTTTTTTAATTCAGTACGAATGTCATTTTATACAGCTTTTTTCGGCACTATTATCATCTTCATTGGCAGTTATCTCATTGAGAAAATGCGCTCAGACAAAAGAATGCGTGATGTTTTGCAGCTGATTGCCCTGATGCCGATGGCAATACCAGGGATTGTTCTGGGGCTTTCCTATATCTTCTTTTTCAACATGAAAGATAATCCGCTGAATTTTATCTATGCGACCATGTCTATACTGGTCATAAATACCGTTGTTCATTTTTATACCGTATCTCACCTGTCCTCGATTACGGCGATCAAAAAACTTGACCCGGAGTTCGAGTCCGTATCACTGTCGTTAAAAGTGCCCGTCTACAAAATGTTTCTTCGTGTGACACTTCCGGTATGTTTGCCCACAGTCTTTGACATATTTATCTATCTATTCTGTAATGCCATGACGACGGTTTCCGGGGTTATCTTCCTTTATTCCTATAATACCACGCTTGCCTCGGTATCCTCCATTCATCTTGATGAGCAGGGCGATGTTGCCGGGGCAGCTGCCATGGCAATGCTGATCGTTTATATTTCATTTTTGGTGCGTGGCATTCATAGCCTGATATCGGTGGGGCTTCTGAAAAGGACCCAAGCCTGGCGGAACATCTGATCTTGAGGGCGTCGCGATTGAATCTGAACAGGATATCTATCCCCGGGCTGGATGCAGGTATTATACTTGCTGCATTCCCGGGCAGGACTTCAGCCAATGAATTCTCAGCAGAAGAGATGCAGCTTGTTTTTGATTATTTCGAAGATCAGCATTGTCAGTATCTTGTTTCTTTAATCCAGGATCACGAATTTGACGACTTTTGTGGCAAATCACGTTTTCAGGATGAGGCCAGCAGCCGTCCATTCACCTGGCTGCATCTGCCCATAGCGGATATGGATATCCCTGACGACAAGGTGATCGCTGAATTGACAGATCTCCGACCACGTTTTCTTGAGAGTTTAAGTGCAGGCAACTCGATTGCCATTCATTGCAAAGGTGGGCTGGGGAGGTCGGGAACAATAGCGGCGATGATACTTGTTGATCTGGGTTTTGAGCCCCAAGATGCCATTGATCATGTTCGATCCTTCAGGCCGGGCGCCATAGAGACAGATATACAAGAAAATTTTATCGCCTCCATCAACCCACTAGTAATGAAAAGCGAAAATGATTGAGTTAACCCCATCCCAGAGATTGTGCCATGGTCGGCTAGGATGGCGTTTGATACCCTTGATACAGAGCGAGGGACCAAAGACCCCACTAACCACCTTATAACCAAATGGTAATTATAGGATCTTGATTAAATCCCGCCCCCGCAATCATTGAGGCGCTATATAATCACAAAATCAAGGTGCAAGTAGCGGCGGTTGCGCACCCTATGTGTGGCGACTTACGGATAGTCATATAATTTGATATAATAATACCCTTAATCGGGGGCTAATTAATGATAGCAAAAGGTAACGTAAAAATAGGTATTGAATGGCGTTTTGGGGCAGATTGGCCTGGGGAGAGGTGTGGGGCAAAAACCCGAAAAGGCACTGCCTGCCAGCGCCCCGCCAATAAAAAGAATGGTCGTTGCAGGCTACATGGTGGGGCTAGTACGGGCCCTAAAACAGATGCTGGACGAGCAATGATTGCAAAAGCAAATACTAAGCATGGTGAATATACAAAAGATAAAATTTTAAAACGAAAAGAAGACGCCAAAAAATCAAGGGAGTTCTGGGCAAAGACGAAAATGATTGAAATTAGGCTACGTGCTGCTGGTGTTATTGATTAGCCGCTAATCTCATCCACATCATGAGCCGGACAACGGACACGCCTATAGGCGTGTGTCCGTGTCTGTCCGGTCAGTTTCATGATGCACATCGGACATGTCCGATGTTTGTCCGGACACTGTCCAGGTGTAAACGTTATTGGATTGAATAAGTTGACCTTTCCGCACTAGATTTGACCGGGCGCGTTGAAAGGCTTTTTTCCGTGCATCTATTAACTCTGTAGGGCATTTGCCAATGAAATAGGGCTGCCACTCATCACGATGCAGCGATCTGTTCACATCGTCTGGATGATCAGGATAAAGCTGGCGATGGCATTTGATAAAGTTGGCCAAATTCTCCTGATCCTTCTCTGTCAGCCGAACTGACACAAATTCTTCGTCGACTAGTTCCAATACAGCGCTTTTTACGCTCTCCTCATCATTCACCAACTCAACAGGCTGAAGTTTTAGTTTCATAGTTTTTGGCTCTTCAGCATCTTTCATTTTTGTTGGTTTAATGAAGATCGACGAGTCACGTTTTTCAACAAGAAATTCAGCATCCAGCGCCGCTTTGAGTGCAATGGAACCACGAGCACGCGATTTATCGTAGTGACCAGAATGATGGATTAGCAGAACCGTACATCCAAATTTATCTTTGATTTCGTCAACAGCAGCTACAAAGCGGCGCATGTCTGCGGTCTGGTTTTCATCAAGAGGACCGAAATTTCTACTGACCGTGTCAACCACCAACAAGCCAAGTTTATCGCCAGGTTCCAATACTTTGTTTATCTCATTGAACAGAATATCCCGGGCATCCGCCTCCGGAAGATCAACGGACGTTCTGGAGATAAAGATATCCGCATCTTCTATCGCAACACTATTTGCAACAAGCCAGGCGTAGCCCCTTTGCACCAAACCGTTGTAGCCTTCACCAGCGATGTAGATGGTTTTTCCACTCTTGACTGTCTTACCGTGAAACTCCGAATTTGTGGAAACGCTCATTGCGATATCGATCCCTATGAAGCTTTTTCCGCTGCCGGGTGAGCCAAAAATGGCAGTGAGACTATTTGCCGGGATTAGGCCTTCTACCAGGAACTCAAGTGGTTGAAGCTTGATATCTGAAAGCCTTTTCAGCAGCGGCTCTGTTGATGTTGAACTCTGATCTATGTTCAGGACAGTTGCTTTTGATTTAGCCTGATCGAAGCCCTTTCTGCGGGCGCCATCAATCATTGTCCGTAACTCGTCAATGGTCTGCTCAAGAGAGTATCCCTCACACTGAAACTCTCCTGCCCTCGCGAGGATCTCCTCATCTGTCAGTCCGTCATGAACTAATCGAGCAACCAGCCTAAGGGTGTTGTCGTGCCAGCAAACATTCGCCTGAATGTCTGCCATTGCTTTTGATACATCTAGACGTTTTGTAGGTATGCTCGTTTGTGGGGGTGGCGCTGTCAGGATATCCGAAAGTGTCTTGCCAAAAACAGGCGCAGCCTCATGAGCCTTCACAAGATCTTCAAACTCGATCATTACATGCCACCATCTAAAACTTTGAGCTGCACCATTTCTGGCACATAACCTTTTTCTAGCTTGGCTGCATTTGGGTGTGTCACGAAACCGGGCAGCCGCATGACTCGAGATGGGTTGCACACTGCCGGATCTGTACCGTACCGCTCTGCCATCTCTTGCTGAAACCTCCTCCATTGTTCAAGGTCTGAGACTGGCGTTTTCAGAAGCCAATAAAAATGCGCTCGTATGAAAGGTAACAGTCCTGTGATGACGGCAAGATCTGGCTTGACCAGAGCATTATCTGGCAATTTATCTGCGATGCCACACTCGTCAGCATCTATAAATGTTGCTGTTGCAGCGACAATTTTAGCGTCTTTAAGTGCGCGTGTTTTGCAGTCTGGCGTAAAGGGCCCGGCAGGATTAACAGTGACATGAATATTTGAGCCACTCGCATTTAGCTGCACAGCAGCCTCCAAAATTGCCGCCACTTCTTCCTCTTTTTCAGGATTGAAGCGAAGAGATTGTGAGCGATTTCCAAGAGCACGTAGCTCCATCGACAAGTCATTGCCAACCTCGCTCCATTTACATGTAATCAGCCGCAAGAATTGGTGCGCTATATCCAGATTAGGCGACAAGTTTTCAGGCATCAGCCTTATCCTTTGAAGTAGCAGCCCGTGCTGCAATCCAGGTGTCAATATCTGTCGAATGCCAGCCTATTGTCCGAGCGGTAAGTTTTAAGGGTGGTGGAAAGTTACCAGTCTGGACGAGGCGGTAAATGGTTGACCGTGAAAGGCCAGTTGCCTGTGAGACTTCGGGAAGGCGAAGAATGTGCATCGATATCTCCTGAAACGTTTATCGTTTTCAGAAGA
>Ga0181592_10005967_pt1 | contig 10022 bp, 10 predicted proteins | sample 071ome_20_FD_133755 | JGI IMG/M metagenome (GOLD analysis project Ga0181592, IMG submission 133755) | Coastal salt marsh microbial communities from the Groves Creek Marsh, Skidaway Island, Georgia - 071412BT metaG (megahit assembly) | ecosystem: Environmental > Aquatic > Marine > Intertidal...
GCGGCGGTAAAGGTTATCATACAGGAATGAATAAGGGTGGAGATATGGGTAAAAAACCTATGAATAAAGGAATGGCAGCTTTGAAGAAAGCAGCACCAGCAGTAGCCAAAAAGATGGGCTATATGCATGGTGGTATGACTAAGAAAAAAGGTTATGCAGAAGGTGGCTTAACTAAGTCTACTGGCAAAATGAATACAGGCATTAGAGGGTGTGGAGATAAGTAATGGCTGATAAAAAGAAAAACAAACCCGCAGTAACTAAACGTATGCATACTCAAGAGGCTGCAGAATATTCACTTGCTACTTCTCCACGATTTAAAACAATTGCTGCAAAGGTAGAAAAAGGAGAGCTTACTACTGCAGAAGCTTTAGATATGCTAGTTCCTAAAGACCTAAAAGGTGAAGAACGTAAAAAAGCACGTAAGCAAATTGCTGGTGCTCTTGGTACTCAAACTGCAAGGCAATTTATAACAAAAACACGACAAGAGGTTAGTGAAGAGGTTAATCGCCCAGGCGGTAAGTACGAAAAGAAACAGTCACGTAAACCTGGTATGTCTAAAGGTGGCATGGTAGATATGCGTAAAACAGGCTTGTTTAGATAAGGAAATAATTATGGCTAAGATGACATTAAGAGAGTATGCTAACGCATGGTTAAAAAACAAAGGTACCACTGTAACTAAAGCTAAAAAGAATGCTGGTAAATATAAAAGCATTGCAGCAGCTAAAAAAGCTGGCTCACTGTACTATACCGACAAGAATGGTAAAGTTCAACTAGCTGTGTATGCAGAAGATCTAAAACGTGGTATTTCACCACGTCCAAAACTACGCCCTGGCTCTAAAAAACTTAACGTAAATCAAATGACTGCTGCAGAAAAAGCAGAAGTTAAAGCAGCTAATGAAAGAAACAAAGTTGCACGAGAACAAATAGGTGGAGATGCTTCTTCTGTTAAAGCAATTGCTGCAGGTGCTGGCGTAGACAATAAACCTAAACCAAAAACTAAAAAAGAACCTACTAAGTTTGGCCCTTACTACGACACATGGCGTAAGTCAAATAGTGGTGGTATTGTAGCTTATCGTAAGGATATGGCAAAACGTGGTCTAAAGCCTCGGACTTCTGCAGGTAATAGGTAATGCTAAACAACCAAGGTAAACCAGCACGTAGACGTTCAGTGTACGGTCACAATTCTGGCACTACCGTAGAAGACGTATATACATGCCCAGCTAATTGTGTAGCTGAAGTTACCTATATTCTTGTGGCTAATGGCGATGGTGCAACTAACAGTGTTACTATCCAGTGGTATGTAGCTGCAGATGCTTATACTTCACATTTCCTAAATGATAAGAGTTTAGCTGGTGACGGCTATCATGAGTTTGCTGATATTGATCTTGTCCTACAAGCAGGTGATAAGATACAGGTACAACCTAATGCGGCAGGACACATTGACAGCATTGTTACTGTAACTGAAACCTTTGTCCCTGTGGGATAACGGGGTTGCAATATTAGCAATAGTATGTTATAACTATATGTGTAAAACTACTCTCCGTAGGCAATAGTGCCACTAACGGAGATAAAAATGTTTAAAAAATTAGTACACAAAATTCAAGATATGCAACAAAGACGTGCAGACTATTATCTACTGATGAATATGTCTGACCGTGAATTGAGAGACTTAGGAATTGGTCGATCAGAAATAAGGCAACGACTTTATGGCGAAACAACTTACTGAAAAACAGCAAGCATTTTTAGATGCACTGTTTAATGAAGCCGAAGGCAACCCTGCAAAAGCACTAAAGATTGCAGGGTACGCCCAAGGCGTGTCTAGTACGTCTATTATGGCATCTCTTAAAGCAGAAATTGCTGAACGTACACGTGACTTTATCGCACAAAATGGGCCAAGAGCTGTTTGGTCTATGATGCACGTAATGCAAAACCCCACCGACTTGGGCAATAAAGAGAAGATGGCAGCGGCAAAGGACTTCCTTGATAGAGCTGGCTTTGTAAAAACTGAAAAAGTCGAAGTAAAAGCCGAAAACCCTTTGTTCATCCTGCCTCCAAAGACAGATGAAGACTAAAACTTGGAAGTTACCTAAACCACAAAAAGTAGATGGTGAGTATGAATGGGTTCCTGTAGTAAGAATTGGTAGAACCATACCATTTGGCTATAGACAAGACCCCAGTGATGATGATATACTACTGCCAATACCAGAAGAACTAGAGCTTTTTGAACAAGCTAAGAAGCATTTGAAAAGATATAGTTACAGAGAAGTAGCTGCTTGGTTAAGTACATCCTCTGGTAGAAATATCTCCCATGTAGGTTTGTATAAGAGGGTAAACCTTGAGCAAAAACGTAAGAACGCAGCTAAAATCCAAAATTTCTATGCCCAGCGGTACAAAGAGGCAGCAGAAAAGGCGGAAAAGCTCGAAAAAACAAGAATCGGTGCAAGAAGAAGGGTTGATGGTGGAGGCAGTGCCAGCGACTCCGAAGCCAGAGCCGATTGACGTAGAACAAGCTCAACGTGAAATTATCTTTGAGCCAAACCCAGGTCCACAAACATCCTTTCTTTCTGCTACAGAACAAGAAGTATTGTATGGTGGTGCCGCAGGTGGTGGTAAATCATATGCAATGGTTGCCGACCCAGTTAGATATTTAAATAATCCACAGGCAAGAATGCTTCTTGTCCGTAGATCGACAGAAGAACTACGAGAGCTTATCTCAGTATCTAAACAACTTTACCCCAGAGCAATTCCTGGAATTAAGTTTATGGAAAGAGATAAGACTTGGGTAGCCCCTAGTGGAGCTACACTCTGGATGTCTTATCTTGACCGTGATGATGACGTTATGCGCTATCAAGGTCAGGCATTTAACTGGATTGGTTTTGACGAATTAACGCAATGGCCTACTCCCTATCCTTGGAACTATATGAGGTCACGTCTTCGTTCAACCAAAGCTAGTGGGCTACCTTTATATATGAGGGCCACAACCAACCCTGGTGGTCCAGGACATGCTTGGGTTAAAAAGACTTTTATTGACCCCAGCGCACATAATAAACCTTTTTGGGCTACAGACCCAGATAGCGGTGAAACAATTACATGGCCAAAGGGTCACAGCAGAGAGGGTGAACCTCTTTTTAAAAGGAAGTTTATCCCTGCAACTCTGTTTGACAACCCTTTCCTGTCTGACGATGGGATGTATGAAGCCAACCTTTTGTCTCTACCTGAGCACCAACGTAGACAATTACTTGAAGGTGACTGGGACATCAATGAAGGAGCTGCATTCCCTGAGTTTAGTCGTCGGCTTCATGTGGTAGAACCCTTTGAGATTCCACATAGTTGGCCAAAGTTTCGTGCATGTGACTACGGCTACGGTTCTTACACTGGTGTCGTTTGGATTGCAGTAGCCCCCGATGAACAATTAGTTGTTTACCGTGAAATGTATGTCAGTAAAGTTCTGGCAACAGATTTAGCTGACATGATTCTGGAAGAAGAAGTAGACGAAAAGATACGTTATGGAGTTCTTGACTCTTCTTTGTGGCATAAGCGTGGTGATACTGGCCCTAGTCTTGCTGAACAGATGATTGTTAAAGGATGTCGGTGGCGTCCTGCAGATAGATCAAAAGGATCACGTGTAGCAGGTAAAAACGAAATACACAGACGTTTACAGGTAGATGAGTTTACTGAAGAACCGAGAATGGTAATCTTTAACACTTGTAAAAATCTTGTTGCACAACTTCCATCTATACCTTTGGATAAAAACAACCCAGAAGATGTAGATACAAACGCAGAAGATCACCTTTACGATGCCTTAAGATATGGCGTTATGACTAGACCAAGAAGCGGATTGTTTGATTACAACCCAATGCAAAGCTCAGGATTTCAAGCAAGCGATCCTACCTTCGGATACTAAGGAAAAAACATGGAAGAAGATGACATCTTTGAAAACGAAATGGCAATGGACTCTATCGAGTCTCAAGCTATTGAGGATATGAAAGAAGATACATATTCAGACCCACTTGCAGGTAGTGTTGTAGGTCTAGTTAAAGAACGTTATAGTAAAGCATCTACTGCACGTGAAACAGAAGAGCAGCGTTGGGTCAAAGCTTATCGTAACTACCGTGGGTTGTACGGACCAGACGTACAGTTTACTTCTACAGAAAAATCACAAGTATTTGTCAAAGTTACAAAGACCAAGGTACTAGCTGCCTATGGTCAAATTGTGGATGTATTGTTCGGCAACAACAAGTTTCCAATCACTATTGATCCTACAACTTTACCAGAGGGTGTGGCAGAGTCAGTAAACTTTGAATCTAACAACAACATGACTGAAGCTAAGTCTCAGTTTGGTCCAGAAGATACTAAGTTGCGTCCAGGTGAAACTATTGTAGACTTGCGTGAACGTCTTGCTGGTATGGAAAACAGACTAGCCCCTGTGATGGACAAGTTGCAAGAAGGTGAAGGTAAAACTCCTACAGAAATTACTATTCACCCTGCAATGGTTTCAGCTAAAAAGATGGAAAAGAAAATCCACGATCAGCTAGAAGAGTCAGGTGCAAACAAACAACTACGTGTAGCAGCATTTGAGTGTGCCTTGTTTGGCACAGGCGTTATGAAAGGCCCATTTGCTGTAGACAAAGAGTATCCTAACTGGAATGACGATGGTGAATACTCACCTAAGTTTAAGACAGTGCCACAAACTTCGTCTGTATCTATTTGGAACTTTTACCCTGATCCAGACGCAGCAAACATGGATGAAGCAGAGTATGTCGTAGAACGTCACAAAATGTCTCGTTCACAACTACGTGCTTTGAAAAACCGTCCATTCTTCCGTGCAAATGCTATCGACACTTCGATCTCTATGGGTGAATCTTACACAAAAGAGTGGTGGGAGCAGGTCATGGAAGATGACTCTCAAGAGTCTCGTTCCGAAAGGTTTGAGGTTCTTGAGTTCTGGGGGAACGTAGATACAGAAGTTTTAGAGGGACATGACGTAGACATCCCAGACGACTTAAAAGATATGGATCAAGTATCTGTAAACATTTGGGTCTGTAATGGTCAAGTTCTCAGACTTGTCATGAATCCGTTCACCCCATCTATTATTCCTTATTATGCAGTGCCATATGAGGTAAACCCGTACAACATGTTTGGTGTAGGTCTAGCAGAAAACATGGACGATACACAAACATTGATGAATGGTTTTATGCGTATGGCGGTAGACAACGCTGCACTGTCAGGAAACATGTTGATCGAAGTTGATGAGACTAACTTAGTTCCTGGTCAGGACTTATCAGTATATCCTGGCAAAGTATTCCGCCGCCAAGGCGGTGCTCCTGGTCAGGCTATCTTTGGTACTAAGTTCCCCAATGTATCAAACGAAAACATGCAAATGTTCGACAAAGCAAGGGTACTAGCAGATGAATCAACTGGCTTTCCTTCCTTCGCACATGGTCAGACAGGCGTACAGGGAGTTGGTCGTACTGCCTCTGGTATTTCTATGCTCATGTCTGCTGCTAACGGCTCTATCCGTAACGTAATCAAAAACGTAGATGACTACCTACTAGGACCAATTGCAAAAGCATTCTTCCACTTTAACATGCAGTTTGACTTTGATGAAGAGATCAAAGGTGACATGGATGTAAAAGCTCGTGGTACAGAAAGCTTGATGGCTAACGAAGTACGTAGTCAACGTTTGATGCAGTTCTTACAGGTTGTACAAAACCCTGTACTAGCACCGTTTGCTAAGATGGACTACATTATTCGTGAGATTGCAAAAGCTATGGACCTTGATCCAGACAAGCTAGTGAACTCTATGTCTGATGCTGCAGTACAAGCAGAGATTCTAAAGAAGTTCCAAGAAGCTAATCCACAACCTCCACAACCACAAGTTGGACCTGATGGACAGCCAATAGCTCCACAGGGCCAAGGAGCAGCCCCAGGAGTGCAGGATACTGCTGGAGGCGGGGGTGGTAACATCGGAATCGGTACAGCCCCTCAGCCAGGAGAACAGGGCTTCTCAGCTAACACTGGTGCAGCATGAGCCTAAAACTAGTCGTAAATAATAAAGATTCTTGGGATGCAATGCTTGAAGAGATTAGCACTCGGATAACGTTTGCACATAAACAACTAGAACAACGTAACGAGCCAGAGGAGCTTTACAGGCTTCAAGGTGAGATTCGTGCATTAAGATCACTTCAAATGCTTCGGGAAAAAGTAAATGGCTAAAGTTTCTTCTCAGATGTCCTCTATGCTACCTGCAGCAGATGATGATACTCGTTCTACAGAAGAGTACCTTGAAGCTAACAAGCCTATGGACATTAGCAGTGTCCCTGCTTTTAAAAGACCATTAGATGCCAGTTCTAACGATCGGCTAGTTGGTGAAGATGACGCTGGCAACCCTGTGTATCGTACAATGTTGGGTAATACATACACTGTAAGACGTAACCCAGATCAAAGAACAATTAAGACTAAAATACAAGAAGATGTACTACCTGCCGTAAAAGAATATCTTGCAGACCCTACAGCACCTACAGCAGATCAAGCTATAGCTGCTGCAAAAGCTATTGCAGGGGATGCTTGGGAAACTATTAGCATTCCTGGAGACTTACTTTCAGGAGAAAAGGGTGCATCAGATGTAACTCTTGGAGAAGTGTTTGAGCTTACTGGAGGTACTGCAGCAGCATCTACTATGTTTGATGTCCCTGGTGGTGCAGATACTTTACGTATTTTTGGGGGACCAGGTGCTAAGTCTTATGGTAATGCAAGCTTACTTCGGGCCGAAAGATTACGTGCTGCAGGTGCAAGTCCTGCTCAAATTGAAGCAGAAACAGGTAGAGTTAGAACAGGTACACCTGAAGACTATTTAAATAATAAAGGAAAAACACTTGCAGATCTTAGCCCAGAGTATAGAACTTAGTAGGTATCCGAGATCATATTGAAGGTTTAATTAAACAGATTAGTACTGAAAATTCATCTTCTGCTGCATCAGAAATAACTAAGTATCAAAGAGAGCTTGCTGAAATCAATGAAAAAATAGCAAAAATTGAAAAAGCAAATCCAGCTGACGAATCAGGTATTGTTGTAAAACCCCAAAACCCTTTTAAGTTTGAAATAGATGACAGTCGCATAGAAATTAAAAATGGTGACGGTGCCCAAACTTTAAAAGAATCTACTAAACATTACCCTATAATTGTTAGGAATATTATTCCTACTCATAAAGAATTGTTTGATGAGTATCCAAATTTAGAATATGTAGAGTTTTATGTCGATCCTGATCTTGGAAACGGAGCACATTTTGACCCTACAATAAGCAGACAGGGTGCTATTGTAGTTGGTCCAAAATATCCAGGTTTAGGCAGTCCTAATAGTAAAAAATTTAGGCAAATGTTTTTTCATGAGTTACAACACGCAACTCAACATCAAGACTTTAAAATAGCAAGTCTAGAACAGCTCGGTGGTAGTCCTACAGGATATGGACAAACTTCTGTAAGACCAGATAGCTTTTATAAAGGTAGGAAGGTATTAGAACTTTTAGAACAAAACCCAAATCTTGTAAGATTAAGAGATGAAATACTGGAAATATTTGAAGCTGAAAAAGGTACAGGGGCTTTAGATGCAAAGTCTCCAGATTTTACCTTTCCAGGTGTAACCCCCAATCCAGCTAAAGTTTTTGGTGATGTTAATGTAGCTAAAAAAATGGCTCGTAAAATGAGAGAACTAGAGTCAGAGCTTTTTAAAGTTTATATGAAAACTGCTTCAGAAACAGAAGCTAGACTTGCTGGAAGACGTGCTCAAGATATTGTTACAGTGGGAAGTGGTCCTAAACCTAGAGTAACTTCTGATTTAGCTAAAGAACGCAGAATAGAGACTAAAGAAGAATATCAAACAGATACTCCTAAAAGTGATGCTGACAAGAAAAAACAAAATATTAAATTAAAACTTGGGGCTATGACAAATGAAGAGGTTCTAAGATACGCAACTGGCGCAATTAACTTTGCAAAGTATGCGAAAGGTATAGATAAAGAACTTGTGGGTTTTGATGCCCATAGTGTAACTAAAACAAACTATTCACCTTCCAGTGATATTGGATTTACACCTCAAGCACTAGGGTCTGTAACAGGTAACACCAAAAAAGTATTTCGTGGTCACAAAAAAGGTGAATCCATAAATGCTAATGTTGACTCAGAAGGTTTTACCTTCTATACTGACGACAAGAAAACAGCAGATTCCTATGCAAGTGCATTTAAAGACGAAGGCACTGTTTCTGAATCCGAGATTGATTTAGGTAATTCTTTAAAAGGTTCTCCTGTAGAAGTAAGAGAAGCTTTAGGTTTAGAGCCAAGTGCAAGTTTTGAAGAGTTAGCTAACAAAGCTAAAGAAAGTGGTTATGATTCAGTAGAAGTATTACGTAACCAAAAAGGCGATCGTCCTTTTTCTGAATACCTTGTTTTTGATAGACAGAAGAATAACACTGCTACACCAGAGGGTGCAAACCTTACACCTAAAGACTATAAGTATGTTGTAAGTAATCCTGGTGGGGATTGGGTGAAGAAAAAACAAGAACTTGCAGAAGAAGCATCCCAACGTTATGGTGGTGGGGGTAAGATGCTTTCTGGACCTATTACTGCATCTTTAGGCAGTGACTTTAAAAACTCTTCTATGTTTCTAGATACAGAGTTTCTTTCTACGATACGTGGAGCTGCAGATGAAAACAGACGTGCAGGAGATCGTAGGTTTGATTCTTTAAAAAGTAAGGTTGATAAATCAGGGTTTGATCTTCAGCAGCTAGATGAAGATTTTCCTGAAATGTCTGAAGGTAATGCTATTGTAATTGGTGTTAATCATAAGGGACAAGCTTATATACTAGAGGGTAACACTAGGGTTGCTGTAGCTGCTGAAAATAACATACCTAGTGTAAGAGCTGAAGTAAAATACTTTAATGGTGCTGAAGATGTAGACAGCCCATTTTCACCAGAAAACATTATAAAACATGCAGAAGCACCAAGACAATTTGACAAAGGTGGTTCCGTCATACCTAAACTGAGACCAGGTTCAGATAGGAGAACTTCTCCCAAACCTCGTTTAAGACCTGATCCAGAAAGACAATATGGTTTAGCTGATGTAGAGTTTCGTGCAGACATGGACCCCCTGTTGTCTAAAGATCCTATTGCTAGACTTGGTTTTGATGTTTCTAGGTTTAAATACAGTATACCTGAAGGTTTAGATAATGCTTTCTACACATCTAACTATTCTACTGATGAAGGTCTTCATACAGAATATGGCATCACTTTTGAACCCGATACTGTTAATTATGGTCCTGACTTTGGCTCTTCTAAAGAAACTATTGCGCATGAAACAAGGCACAGAGGCTTAGCACTACTTAGAGAAATGTTTGAAGAAGATCCAGAGTATTTTTCTGAACGGTATGGTAGAGAAGCTACAGTGTTGTTAGATAAAGATCTTGTAAATGAAGAACTTTTAACAGAGCTTTTTGATAACCCAGATGCTACATATGTTGCACCTACTACTGGGGAAGAAAAAAACCTGGAGCCTACTATTCAATATGTTGAACCAGATACACTGAGAAGAATACGTGAAAGAGGTTCTTTAGGTCCAAACATCCCTAATGCTGACATTATTAATAAAGGTATTGTAGGTTTACGTTTTGCTGCAGAAGATATGCTTAAGGAAGCTGGTGAACCTACTGGGTATGTAGATATGTCTACAGGTTCAAAAACAAGATCAAGTAAAAAATATAAACCAAGCTTTTTTCAAAAGCTACGGAAAAAATTAGGTTTTGCCGAAGGAGGCGCAGTAGGTGACATGAACAGACAAATGGAATTATTCGCCCGAGGCGGACTTAAAGATGACGGTATGGACATGGACCCTGTGTCTGGTAACGAAGTACCTTCTGGTTCTCTTGCAGAAGAAGTTAGAGATGATATTCCTGCACAGTTATCAGAAGGTGAATATGTAGTTCCTGCTGATGTTGTCAGATACTACGGTGTAAAATTCTTTGAAGATTTACGAGA
>Ga0181592_10005974_pt1 | contig 10018 bp, 11 predicted proteins | sample 071ome_20_FD_133755 | JGI IMG/M metagenome (GOLD analysis project Ga0181592, IMG submission 133755) | Coastal salt marsh microbial communities from the Groves Creek Marsh, Skidaway Island, Georgia - 071412BT metaG (megahit assembly) | ecosystem: Environmental > Aquatic > Marine > Intertidal...
GAATGCTTAATCTCGGCGAGGCGCATCTTACCAATGAGGGTGAAATCCCAAGGGGTGGTTATTATAGATACAAGACCAACCCAGAGATGGAGGGCAACTGGTTAATTAGCGGCGAGATAAACATTAACAGAGTTTTGTCTGACGCTGAGGTTAAGAAGTTAAATAGAGACGCCGGTAGAACTCCAGACTTACCAAGAATAAAGAAAGGCTTGGGTAACAAGTCAGGCCCAAGATTAGACCCAAGAGATGTCGTTTACTCAAGAAAGAGTGCGCCTAAAGCTGTAAGCAACATATTCCCCACGGCTGTCAAAAGGTTTAGACCTAGCGATCCGCGTACACAGGTTGACCCTACAGAGACAGTTCTTGTCAGTGATTTCCAAGAGTACATGAAGGATGAACCATTCAAAAAGAATATGGTTCTCGTTAAAAATTATGACGATCTTCGCAAGGATAGAAATCTTAGGACTGACGAGCAAAAGGGTTTAGCTTTTGTAGACCACATTAAGAATAATCTTCTTTACCTTTTTGATTCTGTGCCTCCTGATGTCAGGACTAGATCTTCTAAATGGTATGACGGCGCTAATAAGTTAATGCAAAAGCTTGCCGATAAACACGGCATTGATTTGTCTCAAGCGTCTGCTCTTGCTGCTAATCTATCTCCACAGAAAGATTGGTACATGAACGCCAGCCTTGCAGAAAGAACTGCGGATATATTCTTTGAGAAAGCTGACGAAACTTTTACTCCAGAGATGGAGAAGAAAGCTAGACAACTTTATGTAGACGCAAAGTCTGTATCTGCTGACAAGAAAAAAATTAACAAGGCCATACTGGACGGAATTAAGGGCAAGTCTTTATCTGATCTCAGGGCTGAAGGAGCTGACTTTGTTGATCAGGCTATGTGGATTCGTACCTACGACCAGACCTACAATAGCCCTAGCTATAGAATCATTTCTCCAGAAGGTGACTACCTCCAATACGCAAAGACTAAGACCGGGAAAAACGCTCGTATCGGTTGGGGGTCTTTCACTGAGATAGCAAAAGGAGTCAAGGCTCTATCAGATCCAGATTTAAAATCTATTTCTGAAAGTCTTGGTGAAGCTAACAAAGTAAGAAACTTCTACAATAACATCTATGATCCCTCTTCAGAGCTTGGGTTTGTGACAATAGATACCCACGCTGTTGGCGCTGGTCTGTTGCGTCCAGTGAGTGGAAAGTCGCCTCAAGTAAGCGCAAACTTTGGAACTCTAGTAGGCTCCTCAAGCAGTGCTAAGACGGGCTATAGAGGTCTCTATCCTTTTTATGAAGAAGCTTACAAGCAGGCCGCAGCAGAGCGCGGTGTTCTTCCAAGGGAGATGCAGTCTATAACTTGGGAAGCTGTGCGCGGTTTGTTTTCTCCTTCTTATAAGGCAAGTAAAAAGAATGTTGAGTTTGTCAATAGTGTCTGGAAGGATTATAATCGCAAGAAGATTGACCTCGATGAAGCCAGAGAGAGGATATTAAATCATGCCGGGCGTATCACAGATCCCGATTGGACAAGATCCGATAGTGGACAAATTGCGGAAGATGCAACTTCCAGTTACGAGAGCCAACTACCTAGCAGTGGCGTACCCGGACAGACCGGACAACTTCCCACTGGAGGCGGAAGAAGAGGCGATGTTGCCGCCAGAACTACAGAAGAATCAAACGTCCTAGCGGCGCAGAAATCTGAGGCAACAAACAAAGAATCGCAAAGACTCAAGGTCAGGAATCATGTTGATGTTCTTGAGTCCAGAAGATCTCCCGGCTCCGTGGCATCCGCCACTACCTACGAAAACCTAAAGACAGAAGCAGAGAACAGAGCGTACAACGCTGGTGACTATGCTTCTCCTATGTCCTTTGAGACTCCCACTTACACCTACCAAGAGGCCGGTCTATCTGGGCCAGCCCGTGGCTTCCTGTATCAGGTGGCTGACAAGTTACTTGGCCTCAAGATGGTTGAGGATTCTATCAACCGCAACAGAAGGAAGGCGGGGCAGAAAGAGATACCCACCCTAGCGTCTCCTTACAAAGGCGAGGAGCGCGTTGCTGGCATAGTTGGTGGTAAGGTAAGGGACTTTGATTTAAATGAGCTACAGCCTTTCGTACAGGCTATGGTTGATAACGATGTCTCTCGAAAGGAGATGGATGATTTCCTAATCCTGAGACACGCCATTGAGCGCAATGCCAGAATCAGGAGTATCAACCCTGCTATTAGAGAAGCTGGGGCCGGGATGCTAGATGGGCAGGCGCTGACTGACAGCTACGTCAAGTCTAAGATGGCGTCCCTCTACGGTATGGAATGGAACGATGCGACCCGGTCTTGGAAAGGCGGTAATGCCAGAGCGCAAGTTCTGAACTCTCTTGCCAGCCGGTTTGATACCTTCACTCAGGGTACTCTAAAAGAGCTGCGTGATGGTGGCCTGATCTCTGCTCAAGATTTCAATACCCTGTCCAGATACTATAAGTATTACGCCCCACTCAAAGGCAAAGTGGTTGAGGACGATGTGTCTTCAGAACTTTCCCAAGGATCTACCGGGATAGGTGGCAGCTATACCATTGTTGGTCAGGATGTTAAGACCGCTATGGGTAGACAGAGCGAGGCGTTCTCACCCCTGTCCACAGCTATCTCCGACAGAGAAAGGGCTATAGTCAGGTCTGCTAAGAACAAAGAGATTGGTCAGAATCTGGTTCGCTTGATACGAGCTAACCCTAACCCAGAGTTCTGGGAAGTCATAGACAAGAACAATCCAATCTACAAGAGAGCGTTCAAGACTAGGTATGTGTACGCTGGTAACGACCCATCGATCCCGGTTGGCACAGTTCGATCCGATCTGTCTGGCGTCAAAGACAAGAACGCTTGGTTCAAGAAGAAGATTGTAGAACCTTCTGCGGCATCACCCATCCTTCGTAATGATTTGCTTGGCGTCAAGATGGACGGTGAGCAGGTATACATAGATATTCGCGGTGATGACAGGCTCAAGAAATCATTGATGAATCTTGATGCTGACACTATGGGTTTCCTGACTAAGACTTTAGGAAAGGCAAGTAGGTTCCTGTCCTATGTCAACACAAGTCTCAACCCTGAGTTTGTTGTCGGTAACTTTGTTAGGGATATACAGACAGCGATAAACAATATCGTTGGTGAGCAGACTATGGCGGGAGGCAAGGCGCTGAACACCAAGGGTCTCAAACGTGCTGTCATAAAGGACACTGTACCTAGCATTAAAGACTTCTATAAAGGCTACCGCAACAGCAAGAACAGAACAGCCGAACAGATTAAAGACTTTGATGAGTATATAAAGTCCGGGGCCAAGACAGATTGGTTTGTTTCCAGACCGCCAGATCAGGTATCAAGCAACATAGATAACCTGATCGAGATGCAGAAGGGTACGTTCAGCGGTAGCTTCAGAAAAAGATACGAAGGCGTCAGAGACTTTGTTGATGACATCAACTCTGCTGTTGAGAACGGTGTTCGTTTTGCTACCTTTAAAAAGGCCAGAGATTTATTTATTGAGAACCGCGTTCCAAGAGAGGAAGCTATAGCTAGGGCGGCAACTCTTGCCAAGAACCTGACCGTAAACTTCAACAGGAAAGGGGAAGCAGGTAATCTTCTCAACAGTCTCTACATATTCTTCAACGCTTCAGTTCAGGGTACGGTCAACTTTGCCCGTGGCTTGAATGTGTTCGACCCAGAGTCATCAAGAACCAAGCAGGCTATGGTTGGTTCTATGATTGGGTTCGGCGCTTTGATAGCGTACATGAACTCTCTCCTGAGTGATGACGATGAAGAGTCTGGGCGATCTTATTACTCTCAGATCCCGGCGTTCGAGAAAGAAAGAAACATCATAGTCATGAAGAACATCTTTGATCCTGACGCAGCACCCGATCAGTACTACAAGATCCCGTTGCCCTATGGATACAATGTCTTCCACGTTCTCGGCACGGCGATTATAGATTCTATGACCGGCGCTCAGTCTAAAGAGGAGGCCGCTGCTTCCTTGGTCACCTCGTCACTAGGTTCTTTCTCTCCTATAGGTTTTGGCACTTCAGATAATTACTTTAACTCTATAGTGAGAGGAATTACTCCGAGTGTCGGACAGCCTTTTGTGGAGATACTCGCTAACGAAAACTACTTTGGTTCTCCGGTCTACTCGGAAAGCCAGTACGGTCAGGATATTCCAGCTAGTCAGATGGCATTCCGCACTACACCTGAGGTATTCAAGCGGTCTGCCCAGATGCTGAATGCAATATCTGGCGGTGATGAGAGCGAGGCTGGCATTTTAGATTTCTCCCCTGACACTATGAATCACCTATTCAAGTTTGCTCTCGGTGGTACAGGAGCCTTTGCTGTAAGAAGTATGAACGCGCTGGAGAGAGGTCTTATGGATCTTGATGTTACGCCCAATGACGTTCCTTTTTACAGGAGGATTGTCGGAGAGGTTAATGACTTCGACCAACAGACAGACTTCTATGACAGAAGAGACACTATTGCTGCTAAGTACAGACAGTCCCAGATTGAGACAGGTGTAAACAGAAGGAACTATGTCAGACAGAATAAAGACTATCTGCGGCTTCGACCTGTAATGAACACTGCTGAAAGAAGAATAAGGGCTTTGAATAAGAGGCTAGATATGTTGCAGCAGAAGGCAGCTAACTCAATGATTGATGCTGTAACTTTCGCCCAAGAGCAGGAGAAGATACAGGATGAGAAAGCTGCCATCTACAAGCAGTTCAATCGCAGGTATGATTCTCTTATTGGCAGGAACCAATAACAGTAAACTCAGATAGCGGGATGTAGCAGCAGGGGTCTATGTCCTGCCAATCTCCCCGGTCTCTTCTTCCCCCCATAGCCACTTTGTACTCGCAATGCAGCAGGTCACATCGGGCTATCTTGTCTGTCCATCTGACTATCAGGAAAGTCTCCTTACCTGACGCACCAAACAGCAGTTTTGACCACATCATCTTCGACAAACTGATCATGAATGTGGGGTATTTGTCCATTTCAAAGGTGCGACACTTCAGTTCCAAGAAGGCTCGGATCTCATTGTCTCTCTCCGCCACATAGTCTAGGTGATACTGTAGCGGCAGCTTATGTAATTCGCAGTTCCATCTGTTAGAGATCTCGTCAGCAAGCTGACTCTCCCTCTTCAGATCCTCTTCCGTCTCGTACATTTTTCTCGTCATCTAACCTCTCCAAAAGTATTTCCAAAAGCTCCTCGATATTCTTCATCTTGCCAAGCACGATCTGTGCTTCTTCTTCAGAGCTAAACTTGATTGTAATTTCCATTGGCATTTCTCAAGGGAGGAGGAATAGAGAAGCCCATCTCTCCTGCCACAATTATCAGTTGTTCTATCAGCATCCCGTAGGTCTCGGTGTTGGTGTCGGCACTGCGCTTTGCTGGCCTTCTCCTGTCACCGAACTTGGTTGCCACTATCTCTGACCCAAAGCATCTGCACAACAGCTCATCGTGCATCTCCTCCTCTGTAAGGCCGACAAATTCTCCGAAGGCTCTGGCCCACTTCCTGTAATAACCTTCCTGAGATCGGCTCCTAGAGTCTCTGTGTCGGGATACTTCAACACAGACACCCTTGTCGCAACGCTTAAGTAGCTCCATCAGCTCCTCAATCCTGTCTGGTTCGGCGTGTGCAGCCATCACCATTATCCTGTCGAGGTCTTCAGGTGTATCTATCTTGAACTTCACAGCTTGATCACCTCGTCATTGACCCGTCGTATCAGAGTCTTGATTACAAGATATAGAAACTGCTCAGACTGATCGATGTCTCTCATGTACTGGTTGTCAAAGGTACTGACATCATACTGGTCAAACTTGGAATGACACTTCACACACAGGTCAGCGATACAAAGGTCATGCCCCTTGATGCCTTTGCCTTTTCCGAATGCGTGTTGCCTCATGCCCGAGTAGTGTGCAGCAACCACGGTGTCATCTCTGACACCGCAGTTGACACAGCTTTGCCCTTTGGCAGCAGCAAGTAGCTTCTTAGAACGAATGTTAGAAGGGGATGTCATCGTCTATGAAGTCACTTGAAGGTGTTGGTGCAGCTTGTGGGGCTGGCTGCTGCACTGGAGGCGGAGGTGGAGGAGCAGGCTGATACTGCGGCTGCGGCTGCTGGTATTGCTGCTGCGGCTGCTGCTGTTGCTGTCCCTCTGGCTTGTAGTAAACCTCACTACTGATAGAGATGTATGGCGCACCTCCTGCCTTTGGGGTTTTCTCCCAAGCAGACAGTTGGATTGTCATCTCTTTGCCATCCTTCGCCATCTGAATCAGAAGCTTCATCATCTCTGGGGTGAGCTTGATGTTGCCTGAATAGTCTGGCTTCCGCTTGTAATCTGCGGATGCCGCCTGTGTGTTACGGATAGAGCAGACCTGACCCCCGTCTTGCTTTATCCAGAGACCCCCGTCTTTACTCTGAGGGTACTGAGTTTTCTGCTGTTGCATTGTTTACTCCTTGCTGTTGAACAAATTTCTTTGTGTGACCGCTGACCCAAACCTTAAAGCTTGCCTTGGCTTCAGGGTCTAAACTTTCGGCCACATAATTGTGAGCATTCAGCAGATCAAGAATCTGCTTCTTGCTTGTTGCTTGCTCGATCTCTCTTTCAAGCTGCTCCTTTGTCAGGAATGTAAACTCCTGATCATCTTGCTCAGAGATCTGACCGGGAACAGAATCATCCATCCCGCCGTCTTTCTTTCTCCAGAGCTTGATGCCAAGACCATACATACCCAGACACTTGACTAGGCATCTCATCCTACAGTCTTGTATCTGTCTGCTTGTTGGATTGACCAAGGACTTCTTGGCTCTACCAGACTCCATAACCGGGAGCCACATCGTGCGTTCGACGTAGTCCTCATGCGTCATGTCATCTGACAGGTGAACCCTGACGGTGCAGTTAACCATCACTGTGCCGTTGGGGTAGTGAGTCTCTGGGTGAAACTCATAGAAACTGTTTGGATATCTTGTGACAAACAACGCCCAAGCATCCGCCCAGCTTAGGTAGCTGTTACCGTCATAACCTTTCTCAAGCATTCCATCTAGGTCAAGACTGTAAAGCTTATCCCATATCTCTCTTACACTAGTTCGAGACACGCCCACTCTCCTTTATCAACTTAGCTATCTCATTGGCGCTAAGTTTGTAGAAGAGAGAGACGCTTAGGTCTATCTTGGTTCTGACATTGTTTACAAATATCACTACCTTTTCCCCCTCTATTACAAGCTTAACGGCATCTTTTTTAAACTGACCCATAATGCCTATTGCCTTCCTGAAGAAGTCTTCATCCCGTTCAATCATTTGACCTCCATTGATCACAGAATCTAGCGACCCGGCAATAATCCTGCTGACATCTGGTTGACTCTCCCGGTCTGTGTTCAACGAAAAGTTTATCCGTTGAGTCATCACAGAATTTGGTGGCGTCCTCCTCGTTGTCGAACAGTTTGATTGCCCTCTTCCTGCCCTTCTTCATTGCCGCCCACTTCTCTCCGCGCAGCCAGCGTTGCTTATCAGTACAGTGTGGGATATCTCCTCCCAACATATCCTGTAAACGTGCGTCAGCGTGTTCGTCCAGAAGGGTTTCGACAATCCTGTTCTGTTGCTCCTCATCTCTGATCGGGATATCTATGGTGACAATGGGGGATTGAGGATACTCTGCATTGTTATCCGCCTCCCGCTGTTTCCAATCCCGAAGCACTGCAATGATCTGTAGGTCAGCGACACGCAGCTTCTTCACTGTGCGTACCAGCCAAGCATAGCAGTTGAGTTGATCGACCCACTCTTCTTTGCCATAGATTACAGACCACACTGATGTGCATTTGTAATCGGCAATAGAGACCGTTCCGTCAGGGTTCATCTTCTGGACATCAATGGCCCCAGAGACTTTCCAATCTTTGAACGTGATGTGCAACCGCTCTTCCAATATGTAATCGTCCGACTCTTCAGCCTCGAATATATTGTGAACAGCAGTCCCCAGAACAGACCAGACTTTGTCACTCACATCCTCGGTCAATTCATCCCAGTGTTTCTTTCTCAAGATATTTATCCGGGGCGAATCAATCATAGTGGTCACGCTAATCTCAGCGTCACCCATTGAGTAACTGTCTTTGGATAGTGCCTTGTATACAGGCTCTGGCAGGTTGTGGTTATTGGTTATTTTCATGTGATCCTGAAGACTCTGCAACCGCCTTCTTCACGATGCACTGTGTACCGCTTGCCGTTAGCTTTGTTGTTTTTAGTACTGGCCTGCGACCTCACGTTACTCTCAGACATATTGTCCTCGGGTACGAACACACTGTCCCCGGTCTCCATCTTGTCGAACGGTATCGGAGAGGATGCTCTCTTCGGTACGGGTATATCTTTTTCAATTTCTAAACTCATGCGGTATTCTCCATATTGAATACTGTCAGAGAAGTCAGGGAGGTTGCCTGACTCCTGCTGATCTAGAACATAACTACCAATCTTACTCATATCAAAACCTCCAGAGGCGATACTAATGTTGCGTAATATTGATGTCAACGCTAATATCATTTATGAATGTTGTGTCAAAGGAGAGCCTGCATCCAAGGCTAACAGTCGGCGCTTCGTTCAGATAAAGGGCAGGCCGTACTTCATCAAGTCAAAGAAGGCTCTGGATTATGTGAAGACCTTTGAGGCTCAGGCTGAGAAGCTTGAAGAGTTGATTGAGTGTGATGTCGCTGCCCACATAACCATTCATTACAAGTCACGCAGGCCGGATCTGGATGAGTCAGTCATCCTCGATTGCTTACAGGGGGTTGCATATAAAAATGACAGACAGGTCAAAGAGAAACACATCTACTGGGCGCTCGACAGAGATGAACCCAGAGCCGTCATTAGGCTCGTTGCTATCGAAGGAGATAGCGCGTAAGCTTATTGATCGAAGCTTGCGGGATCTTTGTTTGGCGGATGAGGCAGAAAAAGCTTTAGAGTTTTTTGTCTCGGACGATCTAAATAAACACTGTGTGGATGCCGGGGTTGATGCCGATTGGGTCAGAAAGTCGGCGCTTGAAATGGCAAAGCACAGTAAAATACAACGTCAATATTTATTGAAAGGGATACTTAAGAAATTGAAGGGGTCAAGATGGGGGTCATCGAAGAGGTCATAGAGCAAATCTATGACGATTGCAGGATTGTCTGTCCGAAGTGTGGGCATGACAGGAAAAAGAAAAACGTCAAAACTTTGTCGGTCACCGTCAAGAATGACGCCAAGCTATATCACTGTCACCACTGCTACGCTTCTGGCGCAGTCAGAATAAAGTCACTTTACGAACAACACTCTCAACCTAAAGTTGTTCACATCCAAACCACTAGGGACAATGCCGTGCTAGAAGAGTTCCTTTCAAGCCGGGGCATCCCTATGTCTGCGGTTCAGACTGAGGTTATTACTGGGGAAAAGTATTTCAATGGCGGCGGTAACCTACCGGCTGTCGGTTTTGTGTACGCATCTGGGGCTGAAAGGGCCGTAAAATGGCGCTCTACTGAAGGTAAATACTTTACCCAAGACGGTGCTGCCAGATGGCTATATGGTATCGAAAAGGTATCAAAAGAGGACAATCAACTGGTCATTTGTGAGGGTGAGGTTGATGTGCTGGCGCTGTCTGCTGCTGGGGTGACCGCTGTGTCCTGTCCTAACGGAGCGCCACAAAAGGTTAGCAATAACAAGATAGACCCGGAGGAGGATGGCAAGTTCAGCTACCTCTGGGACGCCAGAGAAATCATCACGACCATCCCCAAGATTGTACTGGCTACCGATGGTGATCAGGCTGGTGAGGCTCTGGCTGAGGAGATAGCGAGACGGGTAGGCCGGGCTAAATGCTGGCGCGTAACCTTCCCTGAGGGATGTAAGGACAGTAATGATGTGCTGCTAAAGCACGGCTCTGAGTTCCTGTCAGACTTGATAGCTAACCCCACACCAATGCCTCTGAAGGGCGTGTATTCTGCACAGGACTATGCCCTTGAGGTTGAGCATATCTA
>Ga0181592_10005977_pt1 | contig 10016 bp, 10 predicted proteins | sample 071ome_20_FD_133755 | JGI IMG/M metagenome (GOLD analysis project Ga0181592, IMG submission 133755) | Coastal salt marsh microbial communities from the Groves Creek Marsh, Skidaway Island, Georgia - 071412BT metaG (megahit assembly) | ecosystem: Environmental > Aquatic > Marine > Intertidal...
GTTCGGTGGCAAACGTCAGTGGCACAACCCTTACTTTAAATAGCGCTAGCCTTGGCTCATACAGTGTCACCATCCAAGTATCAGATGGCTTAGAAACGGATAGCGAAACCATTACTTTCACTACCTATGCAGAACCAAGCATTGATATAGGCAGTTCTTCACTAACACCGACGGACAGTCTAAACATTTCCGATGGTAATATTGATATAGACCTAAGCAATGTAGGCAGCACTTATAGCTATTCACTGGATTTTGAAGGCAGCAATGCGAACTCATTATTAAGTGCAAATGGCACTACCCTCACGCTAGGAATGCCAAACTCTGGCGCGTTTGCAGGTGAATATACCCTGACCTTTACCGACTCTAACACAGGTGAAACCTATGACTTTACCCTAGTGCGAGCACCTCGATTAATCTTATCTGCCAGTAAATTGCTAGCTAATCAATCAGTGCAAATTATTACCATTGAAGGTGGAGTTGCAGGTACTACCTATACTCTTGGTAGCAGTGAAACGAACTTAAGTTTCTTAGTAAATGGCTTGGTCGATAACGTCACAGAAGCCGACGACGATGCCGCTAATTTTAACCCAGCTAAAGCCGTATTAGTCACAAATGATGTGATCACGAGCACTCCTGTTACGATTGATGTAACGAGCATCTATGAAACCGTCAACTCAAGTGGCGTAACACTGGAGCCTGCACGCATTCATGTGGTTACTGTTGAAGACTCTAGCGGTAACGCATTATCGCAAGCCAGCTTAACCCTTGATACCAGTACCTTAGGTGATTACAACATCTATAGCAGTTACACCGCTAACGCCAACGGTGTTATCACTCTTGTATTACCTGAAGATGGCATTGATTACACGGCCAGTGTTAGCTTAAATGGCTACAGTGATAGCAATGCCACATTAGCCGCCAACGCCCTGTCACAAACGGTGGTTCTAGATGAGATCATTAACCCAATGCGTTTAACCGGCAACATCACAGCCACTGGTGATGTTAGTTTTGCTAATGAATTACCTGAAGTCAGCATAACGCTCAATAATGGCAATGAAGTCACCTTAACCGTCTCTAAGACTTCCAACACCACTGCTGAATTTGACCACACTCACAACCTAGCTCAAGGCTCAGTAACACAACTGAGCGTCAGCCATACTGACGCTATAGGAGTGATTTTCAGTATACAAACCGAGGCCAATTTGAATTTCGAAGTCTTCTTGGATTCTGCAACACAAACCATTAGCAATGACCCAGAAAAAGTCGGCTCTGGTGGTGGCAGTCTGGGTTTGGGGCTGTTAGGGGTATTAGTATTACTCACTCTATACCGTCGCCAAACTAAGTCATTTTCGTCCTAATTTGATGAATCCCTCGATAAGCACCTATCTTAGGTGCTTATCATTATAAAATGCCGTTCAACCCAACCAATGCGCTTGCTATGCCTCATTTTTAGGTATTTTTGCTTTGCCTTAGCTACTGGGGGTTTTACACTTGAGCCCTTAAGGAGTGGATTATGAAATTGGTTCTATTTTTAGGGGTTTTGGTTGTTGCAGGGATTTGGATTTATTCATCCAATCAAGCACCTGTTGTTTTAGGCCCGCAAACGGGTAATCAAACAATCCATGGCATGGCAAATGCTGATAAAGTAGCCTCATCACATAATCATGAAACCGCTCAAGCTGTAAAGCCTCCGCAAGAAGCCTCCCATGCTGAAAATAAAGAAGCTAACAAGACTGTTTCCCACTTTGACCAGCTTTCTCCTGAAATCAAGCAAGCGGTTAAAGACAAGTTATTGCACAGCGAGCCTTTGGATATTACTAAAGACAACAAGGGTAGAACGGTTTTAAAACACAACGGCCGTTTTACTCAAATGCCAGTGGCCGTCAAAAACGCAGATGGCTCTGTTACCATTAAAGAATATTCCCACATACCCGATTCCAAGTAGATGTAAACATGACACATTTAAAGCCTTTTATTATTTTTGTATTTAGCTTGGTTGGGGTTCAAGTCAGTAGCGCCTTTGCAGACACCTGCCCTGATAGTCACGCCAATGTTGGCCCAGTTAGCCAATGTACCGTTGTGGGCAGTCGCTCCAGCATTCAACTGAATTTTATTACTGGGTTTAGTTCCACTTCGAGCACTAATCCCATTGACGGAAACTTTGGTAAAACCATAGGTGAACAGCGTCGCCTTGCTTATATCAAAGCTGCGGAAATTCTTGCTGAGCATATCCACTCCCCTCAAGTCATTGAAGTGAATGCGCGATTTACAGACTTGGAATGTAGCTCAGATTCAGCCGTTTTAGGCAGCGCCGGCGCCATTGGCAGTGTGGCATTTGAAGAGAGTGATGGCGTAGCTGGCATACCTCTGGATACGTTTTTCCCCATTGCTTTGGCAAATGCCATTTTTGATGATGATATCTTTCCAAACGAAGCGGATATTGAAGCGGAGTTTAATAGCCAACTTGGCTCATTAAATTGCTTGAGTGGGGTTGAGTGGTATTACGGCTTCGAAGAAGCCTCTGGATTCGATATTAACTTTTTAAGTGTATTACTCCATGAAATCACCCATGGTCTTGGCTTCGCGTCAATGGTTAACCCGTCTTCCGGTGCAAAACCCACCGATCAATTTGGAACCATTTTAGATGATATTTTTTCAAATTTTTTGTATGACGATAATCTAAATGAAACTTGGGATAACCTAGGTAACATTGAACGTCGGGCTTCTGCTATTGGAGATAATTTATTTTGGAATGGCGTAAAAGCCAACCAGCAAGCCGTGGGCGTGTTGACGTCGGGTTATTCTAACGAAGAAAGCAGTGGCGGCTTTAGCTTAGGGGATCGTATTAAGATGTACGCACCCTCTGAGCTTGAATTAGGTTCAAGCGTCAGTCATTTTGACAGCCGTGTAACACCCAATGAGTTAATGGAACCCAACTTAGAAGATACTACATGTACCATTGGTTTAGCCTATGGCGTGCTTGAAGATATTGGCTGGGATATCACCTACCCGACGAGCGGTTTTCAGTTGAATCATCGTTGTCGCTCTTTAAATAGTGGCAATACGCTCACTAGCTATCAAGGTGATGAAACGATCTTTATTAAACCAATCAGTGATCATGCAATTACTGAGATAAGTTTGACCTACCAAGGCGCAGATAAAAGTGAATTCATCACACCTGTGACGGGAGGCTATTTAATTTCTCCGCCGTCAGGCGAGTTTGCAGGGACATACACTCTAACCATAAAGAATGGCGTAAATGCAGATATTACCATCACCATTGAACGACCTTTGCTTGTCGAATGGTCAGCTGGAGCGTTACTTCAGGGAGTCAATTATAAGCTAACGGTTTCAGGGGGTGCAGCCGGTCAAGTGTATGACCTATCGTTTGACCCTAGCGATGTGATTACGGTTAAAAACCCACTAGGGGATAATATCGTCAGTATAACCGCAACGAATGATTCTGAGCTTTATAATCCGGCAAGTGGATCAGTAAGCACTGATAATGTTCAGGCAGTAACCAGTGTCACGGGGGCGGTTAGCTCTCAAAGCAATACTTATAATACCGTGGAAAGTAAAATAGAGGTTTATCCTTCTATTGAATATAACTTAACCGTTGTGGATTCGGACTCACAAAGGATTGCCAATGCAGATATTCGCTTGAGTAATACAACAATTGTGAATTTATTAGGGCTTGAAACGGATTACCAAACTAACTCTCAAGGTACTCTTTCTTTGCTACTACCAGATGTCGACGGCACCACATTTTCTATTAGCATTAGTAAAAATGGTTTCTCAACACGTTCATTTTTACTCAGTAACCTACAAACCACTCACACATTTTCACTAAACGAGATATTCAATAATGTTGAGGACGATGATGTAATACCAAAAGCAAAATCATCCAGTGGATTCGGTAGTATGAACCTATTCTGGCTATTACTTTTTTCTTTTGCCGCATTTAGACAAAGATCATCAAAGCTAATTTAGACTTTAAGCATAACCTACAATGATTTAACCGCTGAAAACAAAAAGCCCCCTGTAACCGAGTGACAGAGGGCTTTTTTATTCTTTAATCAATTAATGATTAAAGTACGTTTAGCAATTCCACTTCAAACACAAGCGCGCTGTGCGGAGGAATGGCACCTTGGCTTCCTTGAGCGCCATAAGCTAGGTCGCTAGGAATGTATAAGCGCCATTTTGAGCCTTCTTTCATTAACTGAAGCGCTTCCGTCCAACCGGCAATCACACCACCAACAGGGAACTCGGCAGGCTGACCACGCTCAACAGAGCTATCAAATACACGACCATCAATGAAGGTACCGTGGTAATGAGTGCGTACCGTGGACTCACGTGTTGGCTGAGCGCCTGAACCTTCGGTGATGATTTCGTACTGTAGACCACTTTCTAAGGTGATTACGCCGTCTTTTTTAGCATTTTCCGCAAGGAAATCTTCACCAACTTGCTTGGCTGCTTCTGCTGCTTTTTGTTGAGCCGCTTGCATTTCAGCTTGAATCACTTGATAAGCTTCTTCGATTTGTTCTTGAGATAGCGGCATTTCAGCGTTAGCGCTTGAATCTTGAATGCCTTTTAGAACGTTATCTAATGCAAAACCTTCAAACTGGCTGCCTTTTAGTTGATCGCCCACTTGGCGACCAATTAGGTAACTAACTTTTTCAGCAGGTGTGTCTAATTTCATAATATTTCCAAATGTTCACCCTAGGGGTGAAAGTGAATTCGCGGCGCACTCTAACATATTCAGCTTAATATTTCAGGTTGAAGGCACTAGAAAGTCACCCTGCTAACCCATGATAAGCTTCAAACCAACAATTAATGTGATGATTTCATAAGCGCGTTTAATCCATCCCGAGCCCATTTTTATGGCGTAATGAGCGCCCACATAACCACCCACTAAAGAGCCTAACACCAATGCTACCAGCCAGTCCCACTGGATTTGTGCCATGAACCCCATGGTTAAGGCGCCACTGGCGTTCCAAAACAGGCCCACCGCAATGAGCGTATGCCCCACGGCTTGCTTGTAATTTAACCCAAACCACTTCACCAGCCACATGGTGGCAAATAAGCCAGTACCTGCGGATAGGGCTCCGTTCGCAAAACCAATCACAGATAACCCTAAGCCCCCTAGGATCCAACCCATGACATGGCGGTTTTTTTCTTGATGGTCCATACCCAATTGGGGCTTAAACCACGAGTAAAGACTCAGACCTAACGTCATGATGCCTAAGGCTATCTCCGCTAGGCGATCATCCACGCCAATAATGATATAAGCACCCAACACCACCCCAGGTATACCCGACGCCAGCATAAATAGATTTAAGCGCCAACTAGTGTGCCCTTCTTTGACGTTGCGAACGGTGGCACCTAGGCCAAGGGCCACCGTAGCCACTTTATGGGTCGCCAGAGCCACGGAGAAGGGCAAGCCCATGAAAATCAGCACAGGCAATTGGATAAGACCAGCCCCACCACCAGCAAACGCCGAAAAAATATTGGCTACAGTACTGATCAAAAACAGTATAATTTGGTCTAACATTACTTATTCACTTATAAGGGAGCCTAAACGCATGTCGTCATATGCCCTGTATTACTACGATCAATGCCCGTTTTGCCAGATGGTACTACGCTCATTGGACCAGCTGCCTTTGAAGGTTGACTTAAAAAACACACTGACCGACCCGAAAAACCGCCAAGACTTGATCCAAGGCGGTGGTCGTAGCACGGTACCTTGTTTAAAAATCACCGATGAACAAGGGCAAGAGCAGTGGATGTATGAATCTCGAGATATCGTTCAATATTTAAAAAGCCAAGTCTAAAGCAAACTCTTTAGACCAGCTTTTTCTGCTTCAGCAAGCGCTCTACTGTTTCAACAACCGCTTGCGTATGGCTATCAATCTCTAGGTTGATGGCCTCACCCACTTGAACCTGTTGATACGTCGTCACACTCAGTGTTTCAGGAATCAAGTACACACAAAAGCGATCATCTTTCACTTGAGCAATGGTTAAGCTACAACCATTCAAGCCGATATAGCCTTTATCAAAAATATAAGGTTTATGTTCTTCTTTCAGTTCGAACCACACTATGCAGTTGTTTTCTGGGCGTTCAATTTCAACTACCTTGACCATGCCATGAACATGACCACTGAGCTGATGCCCACCAATATCATCACCAAACTTAGCGGCACGTTCTACGTTGACAAGCGTGCCCTGCTCTAAAAATTGTAAATTGGTGAGGTTCAAACTGGCCATCATCACATCAAATGTGACCTTACGATCAGCAATACTGGTCACGGTTAAACAGGTGCCATTGAGAGCTATGCTGGCACCAATATTAAGCCCTTCAATCATATTTTCAGGCAATGTGAGGGATAGTGTCCATAAGCCTGATTTTTTCTCGATTTCATCAATTTTAATGGCAGATTGTACAATTCCAGTAAACATGACTTTTTTCCGAATTAAATGGGGTTATTATGAACTATACTAACGGAAGTTTCCTAAGAATCTTTTATTGATAAGCACCAGATGATAACAAGAAAAAATGATAAAAAAGTTGGTTTAGTTTTATCAGGTGGTGGAGCCCGCGCAGCCTATCAAGTGGGGGTATTAAAGGCTATTGTGCGATTGTTACCCCATGAAAGCCCCAATCCATTTCAAATCATCAGTGGAACCAGCGCGGGAGCTATCAATGCAGTGGCATTGGCCAGTTATGCAGGTCATTATCGCCAAGGAGTTCGCCATTTAGAGCACATATGGAAAAACTTCAGCTGCGATCAAATTTTTAAGAGCGACTTTATCAGCGTGCTTCAGTGGTCTAGCAAGTTTTTACTCAATACATTTTTTGGGTATCGCTCTGGCGAGCCCGTTTCTCTACTTAATAATGCGCCGCTTCGACAATTACTCAAAAAAGTGATTTTGTTCGAGAACATTCAAAAATCCATTGATAACCAAGATTTGCATGCCTTGGCGATTACCGCCTCGGGCTATGCCTCTGGGGAGTCAGTCAGTTTTTTCCAAGCCCATAAAGATATAAAAAACTGGCAAAGATTACGCCGAATTGGGGTGCGCTCCAGACTGAGTGTTGATCATCTACTCGCCTCTTCCGCCATACCTGCCGTATTTCCAGCCATACAGATCAACCGGGAATATTTTGGTGATGGTGCCATTCGCCAACTGGCCCCAATCAGCCCATCATTGCATTTGGGAGCGGACAAGATTTTGGTCATAGGTGTCAGTGGTCAAGCCCATAAACGAAAGCCAAGAGAGCCTATGAAGCACTATCCCAGTATGGCAAAAATCATGAACCATATGTTTAACGCTGCTTTCTTAGACAGTATGGAAAGTGATGTAGAACGGCTCTCTCGTATTAATAACACCATTAGTAAAATACCCCCTAAAGTCATGGAATCTGAGGGCATAGGATTAAAAGCCGTAGATATTCTAGAGATCAATCCAAGTGAATCCATTGATGACATAGCTGCCCGTCACGCAAGAGAGCTACCAAAAAGTTTACGATTCTTTTTAAAGGGCTCAGGCACAACCCGTAAAAGCGGTGCCGGTGTATTAAGTTATTTACTATTTGAAAAAGGATTCTGTCGTGAGCTTATTCAATGTGGTTACGACGATGCCATGAAACGAAAAGACGATATTCTTAAGTTTTTTGATGTAAATGAGGTACCTTAGTACTCGCTTAATTCATTGAGCTCTTTGACATCTCAAGCTAGCATGCGTGGAAAAACAAAGCTTGATTTTTATGCGGCCACTCATTTTCAGCATTATTTTCTTATTCTTCCAATCTAGTGCCATAGCCTACCCTAGCCAAAAAACCTTCGGCATAGGTTCTGGACATACATGGACTCAGGCTGTTTTCAATGACGGCAATCGAGTGTTGGGGAGTACTCAAGAAGCTCCTTCTTATACATCCGTTGAAAACAAGCAAATTCCATGGCGAGTATTTTATGCTAGCCGTTTCCTTGAGCATTATGGGTTTGAGTTTGGATTCGTTAACTTTGGGGGAATCCAGTTCAACAAAACGCTAACAACGACGGATACGAGCACAAACAACATCATCTCCACAAGCAAAAGAAAAGCAAACATTCAATCTCAGGGGTATTATTTACAGCATATTTTTGAATATCCAGCCTCAGATTTTATGCTAGTTAACCTGAAAGCAGGCATCATCATCGGAGATACGCAGTATTCTGAAATAGAAACATTAACTGTAAACAGTGAAGACACTGGAACAAGCACCCTCTTACAAGTCAACAGAAGCCGTGAGAACCTAATAGACCTATTCTTATCGACAGGCATGCATTACTTTATTAATGAAAGCTTGTCTTTATCACTACAGCTCGACCGAATAAATGTTAACCACAATGCTGAAAAAGAGTCATTTACACAATGGTTTACAAGTACATCGATACAATATCACTTTTGAGAAAGGAAAAAGAAAATGAAATCGTTAACAGTCTTTTTTCTTATGAATTGTGTTTTATCACTCAGTGGCTGCGCATCATTATTTAACGGGCAAAGCCAAACTGTCCGTATCAGCACACACCCAGAGGCTGAAATCTATGTTAATAATGAATTTATAGGAAAAGGCGAAAGAACCCTGAATTTACAAAGAGATGTAGCCCATCAAATAAAGGTAAGCTTAGGTAATTGCGAACAAGCCTTTAAAACAAAGCGATCATTTAATAAAACTGCGCTCTTAGGTTTATTCATAGATTTCGGATTAGTCAGTATTCCCTTGGATTTTACCACAGGCGCCGCTTGGAATATTGAACCAGAGCAGTTTCATATGCAGCCAGCATGCATGAAAAATTCTAACTAAAACATTTACACATTGAAACGAGCTCAAAAGTCCGTTTTTAATTTACGATTTCCAGTAGTTTTTTGACTGGACCATAGGTCTTACGATATATATCTGTCGGACCAAAAATTTCTAACGCCTCTAAATGCGCTTTTGTAGGATAGCCCTTATGTTTCGCTAAACCGTATTGTGGAAATTGTTTATCCAGTTCAACCATATCATGATCCCGTGCCACTTTCGCCAAAACAGACGCCGCAGATATAGATGCCACTAACGCATCACCTTTAACAATTGCGGTACCTTCGCATGGCATATCTTTGGGCAATCGATTTCCATCAATCAATGCGTGTTTTACAGAAATATCCAAGCCTTTAATTGCACGAGTCATGGCGAGCATTCGGGCATTTAGGATATTGATCTCATCAATCTCTTGAGGGGAACAGCGGGCAATAGAGTAAGCTAAAGCTTTCTCTTTAATAATTGGAAACAGTTTCTCGCGTTTTTTTTCGCTCAGCTTTTTGGAGTCGTTCAATTCAGGGATCGGGTTCTGTGGATCTAATACCACTGCAGCGGCCACAACATCTCCGCATAATGGTCCGGCCCCTGCCTCATCCACACCACAATAGAGGATACCTAGATCAATAAGGTGCTGTTCTTGCTCAAGAATGTCCACTTACTTCACCTTATTAAGCCAAGGATTGCTTTCGCTGCTGCTTCATCAGCATTCAATTTCAGCTGTAAATGAAGGCGAGTAAACTCATCTTTTAAATGTGCAGAGGCAGAAGAATTATTAATGAAATTTAATACCGCATTCGCCAATTTTTCTGCGGTAGCATCCTCTTGCAATAACTCAGGTACGAGCGCTTTTCCTGCTAAAAGGTTGGGCAAAGAAACAAACGGTTGCTTAAGCATACGCTTTACTAAAAAGGCAGTCATCGCCGACAATTTATAAGAAACAACCAGTGGCTTTTTAAATAGCATCCCTTCTAATGCCGCAGTGCCTGACGCCATGAGAATAGTATCTGCTGCGGCCATGGCTTCTCGAGACTGACCATGCAGTAACTTCACCGATAAATTTTCATAATCTGCTAGCATTTGCGAGATTTGCTGATAACGCTCTTCATTAGCTGCTGGGATGAGAAATTGAATACCTGGGATCTGTTTCTTTAGAAGTTGAGCCGCATCTAAAAAA
>Ga0181592_10005979_pt1 | contig 10014 bp, 6 predicted proteins | sample 071ome_20_FD_133755 | JGI IMG/M metagenome (GOLD analysis project Ga0181592, IMG submission 133755) | Coastal salt marsh microbial communities from the Groves Creek Marsh, Skidaway Island, Georgia - 071412BT metaG (megahit assembly) | ecosystem: Environmental > Aquatic > Marine > Intertidal zone...
AACCGTGGGCATTGTGGTAACTGACCAGAAGGCCGTCGGTGGCATCCAGATTTCCGCCAGCCACAACCCGGCCCGCTACAACGGTCTCAAACTTTTCTCTGCCGCTGGCCGTGTTCTGCCCGCCACTGCTGGCGACGCTGTGAAGAGACGGTTTGAGTCCCTGCGCCGCACGCCGCCGACCGCCGACCCAACAACGCCGCCAGGCCGAGTCATCCCAGTCGATGGCATTCCTTGCCATCTTGAGCGGGTGCTGGCCCTTGTCGACGTTGGTGCGATTCAACGCGCCGCGCCGCATGTCTGGATCGATTGTGGCCACGGAGCCGGCAGCCGGCTGGCAAGACCGCTGCTGGAGGCACTTGGCTGCAAGGTCACGATGGTCGGTGAGCCTGCTGACGGCCAGTTTGAACATGAACCCGAGCCGACTGCCGAGAACCTCGCTGACTGGCTTCCCCGCATTCCCGCTGCCGGTGCCGACATCGGATTTTTTCAAGATCCTGACGCTGATCGGCTGGCGATTGCCACCGGAACCGGCCACTACCTTGGCGAAGAACTGACCCTGGCTCTGGCGGTCGATGCGGTTCTGGCCAAGACGCCTGGACCGGTCGTCACCAACTGTTCGACCAGTGGTCTTGCTGCCCGTCTGGCTCAACGGCATGGCGTCTCCTGCACCTTGTCGGCAGTCGGTGAGGCGAATGTTGTCGACGAAATGCTGGCCCGGCAGGCCGTACTTGGTGGCGAAGGAAACGGAGGCGTGATTGACCCGCGGGTTGGACTGGTCCGTGACTCATTCGTGGCAATGGCCTTGGTGCTTGAGCGAATGGCCGCTGGTGGCAGCCTTGTTCCGCTGGAAAGCCTGGTGGCAGCCTTTCCGTCACTCATCATCAGCAAAACCAAGGTTGAGCTGCCAGCTTCCTGGTCGGCCGCTGATTTTGCTCAGGCTTTTGATCGGATCGAAGCCGCCTTTCCCGGAGCGGGTTGCAGCCGGCTTGATGGCATCCGCATCGATTGGCCGGAGGGCTGGCTGCTTGTCCGTGCGAGTAACACTGAGCCGATCGTGCGGATCGTCGCCGAGTCAGAAACTGCCACAGACGCAAACGACGCCATCGACCGGGCCAGATCTGCCCTGCTAGCCGGCTAACCCGGCCACGCCCCCAATCAGGCGACGGCGATCCCCCGGTTTCCACCGGGGGCTTCCAGAGCACCCACCACGCAAGCCGCGAGCGGGAGCGAGCGGACAGGCGCCTTCGCGGAACGCCGCCTTACCGCCTTGGCAGGTCAACTCCCATGGCGGCCATGAGACGCTGCATGTCCTCCCAGACGTCTCGCTTGGCGGGTGGGTTTCGCAGCAAGTATGACGGATGGTAGGTGCAGATGACGCGGCTACCGTGATAGTCAAACCACTGGTTTCGTAACGCACCAATCGGCTTGTCTGTTTCGAGGAGAGCGTGTGCCGCACTCGTGCCGAGGCAGCAGATGAACTCAGGCTTGAGGAGGGCAAACTGCCGCTCGAAAAACGGCCGACAGTTGGCCACCTCGTCTGGCTGAGGCCGGCGGTTCCCTGGTGGCCGACACTTCAGCACGTTCAGAATAAAAACCTCATCCCGTGAGAGAGTGCAGGCTTCAATGATCTTCGTCAGCAATTGACCGGCACGCCCCACAAAAGGCTCCCCGCAGGCATCCTCATCTGCCCCCGGGGCCTCACCGAAAAAGCAGAGCCGTGGAGCAACTGGGCCAATACCAAAAACAGTCTGCGTGCGTCCCGCTGCCAACTCGCCGCACTGTTGACAGGCCGCCACCTCGTCACGCAAGACTGCGAGCGCCTCCTGAGCGTTCAACCCGCTGGGCTGCTCGGCAGCCGGCCGCGACGGGGCCTGCCGTGCTTCCACTGATTGCTGCCGCCGTTTGGGCAGACTCGTCACACCGGCGAGTTCAAGACTTTCCAGCCGCTGTCGTAAGGCCCGCCTCGACATTCCTGCCGACCTCCTCTCAACGGCGTTACAGCGCCCGTCGAAACCGCTTGGGGCCCCGCTTCTTGCCCAGCAGCGGCGCTGCCGGCTTGGGAGCAGGAGCCGGTGGAGCATCGGCGGCAACTGTACCCGCCTGAGCAGGCTGAAGCGGTGCCGCGGCAGGGCTCGGATCGATCGCAATAAACCCTGGAATTTCTGCCCGCTTCAAGAGCTTGTCGATTCGCATTTCAATCCGGGTCAACTGCGGCCCCTCCTCTGGAGAGACAAAGGTATAGGCTACGCCCTCGCGGCCCATGCGTCCGGTTCGACCAACCCGATGAACATAGTCATCGCAGAACTCGGGAATGTCGTAGTTGATGATGTGCGAGACACCCGAAACATCAATTCCACGGCCCACCACATCGGTTGCCACCAGCACCCGCACCATGCCTTCACGGAACTGCCGCATGACACGATCGCGGACATTCTGTGCCAGGTCACCGTGAATACAGGCCACACCGTCGCCTGACTCTTTCCGCCGCCGCTGGAGTCGTTCGTGGATCTTGTCTGTTCCGCGTTTGGTCCGACAAAAGACAATCGCCTGCCGTGGATCCTCCCGCTCAAGTAGCTTTTCCAACAGGGAGAACTTCCTCGTCGGTGCCACGGTGAAATAAAACTGCTCAATGGTTTCGACCGAGATCTCATTGGTTGAAAAGTCGAGAATCTCAGGCTCGTGCATATAACGGGTGGCAAGCCGTGCCACCGGCGGAGGCACCGTCGCAGACAAGAGCAGCGTCTGTCGACTCTGCGGACAGCGACGGAGAATCTTCTCGATGTCGGGGCGGAAGCCAATGTCGAGCATGCGGTCGGCTTCATCGAGGGTGACAATTTCCAGGTTCCCGAGCATGAGCGTGCCCCGACTCATATGATCGAGCACGCGGCCGGGGGTCCCGACCACCACTTCCGGGTGCTTGGCCAATTTGTCGATCTGCCCCTTGATCGGCTTGCCACCGTAGACCGCCACGCAGTGCAGATGCGATCCTGCCGCCAGCTTTTCAAATTCATCTCGCACCTGGACAGCGAGTTCGCGGGTCGGCACCAGCACGATTGCCCGCACACCCTTCTCACGGCCAGGCGAGGCGGTCAACCGCTCCAAAATCGGCAGCACGAATGATGCCGTCTTCCCAGTCCCGGTGCGGGCCTGCCCCAGTACATCGATGCCGGCAATTGCCCGTGGGATCAGTCCCGCCTGCACCGGGGTCGGCTGCGAGTAGCCCGCCCGACGAACCGCCTCTAGGGTGGTCGCCGAAAGCCCCAGGCCATCAAACCCAGAACCATCGCCCTGTGGCACGACAGCAGGGGGCGATGGCACTCGCTGTGGCTCTCGCCCTGTCTCTTGGTTTTCCGTAGCCCCGCGGTCATCCATGCCGGAGGAGGGTCGTCCGCCGGACCGGGCGGGGCGGCGCCGCCGGCGTCTAGGCCGGGGCTTTTCTTCAGACGTCACTCAATACCTTCCATCGTGTGGCCGCTCACGCCTCATCATCTGCTCAAACACCAGCCGAGGCTCGCGGTGCATCGACCACCTGCAGGAGATCCGGATCCATCCGGGACAGCACGGGTGTCGGGAACGCGGCGCCCAAAAAGTGGCGGCGGAGGAGTGGCGGGGAGCGGCTAAGCCTGCAAACTCCGTTCCTTTAACTGCCTGAACAATACCATACAGACGAACAGGCCGCAAACGAAGTCCTACCGCAGCCCCGTGGCTACGGCCCGCAAAAAACCCCTATTTAGGAGCGTCTGCCCCAAGAGGTCCAGGCTGCCTCAACGGTCAAAGAACTTCTTAATGGCCCAGACTGTGGCGGCTCGGCCAGCTCGGGCAATTGAACGGGTCAGGGGGATTCGCTTGGGGCAAACGGCCACGCAATTCTGGGCATTCCCGCACATCTGAATGCCCCCTTGGCCAGTGAGGGCCTCCATCCGCTCATCAGCGTTCATGCCTCCAGTCGGATGCCCATTGAACAGGACCGCCTGACTGATGGCATGTGGGCCGACAAACTGCTTGTCATAGGCTGCCTGCTTGCGGCCTTCAAAGGCCTCTTCCGACTCGTCCTCACGCCGGTTCAGTTCAATCTTGTTGAACTGCGGGCAGGCCTCCATGCAGCAGCCGCAACTGATGCAGGTGGTAAGTGGGTAGGCGTCTTCCTGCTCCTCGGGGGAAATCCGTGGCCCCGGCCCATGGTCGTAGGAATCATCAACCGGCACCCACGCCTTGACCCGCTGCAGGGAGCGGAACACCCGACCACGATCCACCGACAGATCGCGAACCACAGGGAACTTCGTCATCGGACGCAGTTCAATCTCACCCGGTGACTCTTTCAGAAGGTTGTCGACCAATGATGAGCAGGCCATCCGCACGCGACCATTGATCAGCATGGCACACGACCCACAGACTTCTTCAAGGCAGGCACAGTCCCAGGCAACTGGTGCCACCCGACGACCGTCTTGGGTTTTTGAAAGGGCGGCAATCCGCTGGAGCACACTGATGACGTTCATGTTCGCTTCATACGGAACAGTGAATCGCTCCCAGTAACTCTCCTCACCCGGCGCATCTTGCCGCAGCACGCGAACCCGGATTTCCCGCGGCTGATCGACGGGGGTGGCGTCCTGCCCATTCTGTGCCGACCCAGCATTGTCAACTGCCCGAATCATGGCTTCCTCCTCACCTCACTCGAATTGTTTCTTTATCAACTGCTGACCGCAATGACGGCTCGAACCAAGGCCCAACCTTATGTCGATGCCCCAACTGCTGTCGCACCCGCTTCTGTCGCTGCCTGACGTTCCTTCCAGACCTGTTCGATAACTTCGCCACCGACCAGGCCATAGAGGCGGGGCCGAGGATGGATCAGCGTGGTATCGATATCTTCATAGGTAATCACGGGCTCTCCGTCTGCCCCATGCGTGCCAATACTCGACTTGAGCCACTTGCGGGTGTTTGCCTCAAACCGGTCACACCATTGCTCTGCCTCGGCACGCTGCTCGGCCGGATCAGTAGCCGCAATGCCTGGCATGGCAAACTCAGGCTTGAAGTGGGCCCCACGACATTCATCTCGCTGGAGCGCGCCCTTGAGAATCAGTTTGGCGATTGGAAACATATCGCCGACTGCCTTGCAGAAGACCACGTTCTGGTTGGTCCAGTTTCCGGTATCAGACAGGCTGCATTGCCGCCAGAGTGCCTCAAGCCGGCCAACCTCGCTGTAGGCCTCGGCCAACTGGTCATTGCGACGCACGACCGTAGCGGCTCGGGTCATTACATCACCGAGGCGGTTGTGAATTTCATATGGGTTCGACTCACCTGCCGGCCGCGACAGGATCGCCTGATGCCGGTCCTCTTGTCGCTTGACCGCCGAACTGAAGAGCCGGCTACTGTCTGCCCCGGAGCGGCCTCCGTTCAGAACGCCTGAGGCACAGAACAAACCACTGAAAATGCACGAGAGCAACGAATTGGCACCGAGTCGATTCGCGCCATGATATTGATAGTCACATTCACCGATGGCGTAGAGCCCCGGGATATTGGTCTGCTGATTGCGTGGCGATCCTTCGACGAGGCCGCCTGTTTCGCTCTTCTCGTAGTCAACCCAGAGACCACCCATCGAATAGTGGACCGCGGGGAAGATCTTCATCGGCTCATCACGGGGATCGACACCCTGGAACTTTTCGTAGATCTCGAGAATGCCGCCGAGTTTGCGGTCGAGGGTCTCACGGGGAATGTGTGTCAGGTCGAGATAGACACAGAGACGATCTTTCTCGACTGACAGCCCATCGGTTGTGCAGATGTCGAAGATTTCCCGAGTCGCGATATCACGCGGCACCAGGTTGCCGTACTGCGGGTACCGCTCTTCAAGAAAGTAATATCGCTCTGCATCCGGGATATCCTTGGGGCTCCGCGAATCCTGCGGTGTCCGTGGCACCCAGACGCGGCCGCCTTCACCCCGGGCGCTTTCACTCATAAGCCGCAACTTGTCGGCCCCGGGCACCGCCGTGGGGTGCACCTGAATGAACTCAGCGTTGCCATACTTCACGCCCGCCTGGTAGGCGCGGCTGACGGCGCTGCCCGTGCAGATGGTCGACATGGTCGATCGGCCATAGAGCAGCCCGCAGCCGCCCGATGCCAGAATGACCGCATCGGCGGGAAAGGCACGAAACTTCATCGTGACCATGTCTTGGCAGACAGCCCCCACGCAGCGGCCCGAATCATCAACCACTGGCTCGAGGAAGTCCCAGAACTCCCACTTGGTGACCCGGCCTTCAACTTCCCACCGCCGCACCTGTTCATCGAGTGCGTAGAGCAATTGCTGGCCAGTCGTTGCCCCTGCGAAGGCGGTTCGCTTGTAGAGCGTGCCGCCAAAGCGTCGTTGGTCACGAAAGCCTTCTGGCGTGCGATTAAAAGGCACACCCAGCCGGTCCATCAGGTCGATGATCCGCGGCGCCCATTCAGCCATCTCTTTCACTGGCGGCTGATGCTGGAGGAAGTCACCGCCGTACACCGTGTCGTCAAAGTGCTTCCACTCGTTGTCGCCTTGCTGCCGAGTAACGGCATTAACACTGTTAATCCCCCCCTGCGCACAGACGCTATGGGATCGCTTCACCGGCACGAGGCTGACAAGATCAACGTGCACGCCCAGTTCAGCCAGCCGCATCGTTGCTGACAGGCCTGCCAGACCTCCACCGATTACCAGTATTCGTGGTTGCGCCATTGGTCAGTCCCTCTCCTCAGTTTGCGTGCCGGAAAGATCCTCGCTCCGACCACCCGTAAGGGCGGCGTTTTTGAACAGTCCACCCGACTCACTGGCATCGGCGTGGGCAGCGTCGCCCTCAAGCACCTGCCGAGCCCGATCCATGCGAGTTTCGATCTCCCGGGCCTTGTCGACGTCGATCGAACGCATGCCAACAAGAGCTCCCAGGCCAGCTCCACCAAGCCCCAATCCAACAATCAGGCTGAGCCAGTTGGCTCGCCGCATGGCTGCTGGGCTGGTCCATAAACCCCAGGTAATGCCGAGGCTCCAGAGTCCATTGGCAAAGTGGTAGACCGTCGAGATGATCCCAATGGCATAAAGCAGTGCCACTAAAACAGGTTGGAGTGCGACGGCGGCCGAACTGGCTGCATGATGCGGATCAAACTTGCCCCCTCCAAGCGGCGCGCCCATCCAGTGCAGTTGGATGATGTGCCACATGATGAAGGCGAACGTGATCATCGCGGTCGCCCGCTGCAGTGTGTAGCGGACATTGCCCATGTAGTTGTACGAGCCGACGTTCGGCATACCGTTGGCAATGATCACGAAGCCCATGACAGCGTGGAAGATCATCGGCAGGAAGATAAACAGCCACTCAACTGCCGGCAGCAATGGCCCCAGCGAGTGAATCAGGTCAACCCGTGACTGGAACGAGGCTGCCCCGCCTAGCACCGAGGCATTCGTTAAGAGATGGACCGTCAGGAAGGCGCCAACCGGAATCAGGCCAGCCAAGGAGAACAGGCGGTACAACAAAAACTGATGACGGCCCAGAAACGATTCGTCCGACGCAGCGGTGGTGGCCACAACATTCCTTTCAAGCAATCGGCTTCACTTCGACGAAATGCCGAAGACCTGACCAGAAGGATACACAACTGCCGCCACCCCTCAGCTGGCGGGGAGGCGGTGTCGATCCAAACTGCTTCGTGGTAGCAGCTTCTCTCCACCACCCGGGATCAACGCAACGGTCAAACACATCCATCCGGTCTAATCAGGAGTATAGGGTGTCGGTTTGGCAGGGCAACGGCTCGAGGCCGTTTGGCGAGGACATTTATTGCGTCTTATACTTGCAAGAATCCTCGCACGATCGGCGAACTGGAGAACAGCAGGGTGCCAAAACCCAGGATCATCGTGACCGGCCTGCCTGCAGGCTCAGCGGCAGAATCGGCCCCCGCCGAGATAGCCGACCTGTTTTCACCGCAAGCCTGTGATCTGGTGAGGGTCGAAACCGCTAAAGAAATGGCTGCTCTGCTCACTGGCGACCCCGTGTCGGCCGTGATGCTGGCAGGCCCGCTGGCCTCTTCCGCCGAGACCGTCCTGGCCCTGCTTTCCAGCCCAGCAGTCCTCGATCATTTTCCGGACGGGGTCGCCCTGCTCGACACCGCAGGCGGCGTCCTCTGGGCAAATCTCCTGCTACGGGAATGGTTCGCAGACCGCGATGGCCCAGCCGTCAACTTTCTGACCGCTCTTGGCTCCCCAACCTGGGTTGATGGCAGTGGTGATCGCCCGCTGCCAGCTGACTGGCTGGCTTCTGAGGCTGACGCAGGGCGTGGGGGCATCACGCTGCGGACCGCTGACGACCGCTTTCTCCATGTGCATGCCTCACCGATTTTTACGATCTCTGCCCCACCCCTGAAGACACCTGCCATCTTGCAGTCAGGCTCTGCCCAAGGTGCTGTCGTAATTGTTCGGGACGTCACGAAGACCATCCTTGAACAACAAAAACGGGCGGCCATCCATCAGGCGGGCCAAACCCTGGCTGACCTGTCACCAGCGGAACTGGCTGACATGACAGTCGATGAGCGGATTGAGCTGCTTAAGAGCAACATCATTCATTATGCGAAAGACCTGCTGAAGTTCGACGTGCTCGAGATCAGGCTGCTCGACCGTCAGACCAGCCGGCTGGAACCGCTCCTCGCTGAGGGCATGCAGCCGGAGGCTGAGTCCCGGGTGCTTTATGCCCGGGAAGAAAATAATGGCGTCACCGGGTATGTGGCGGCCACTGGTCACAGTTACCTCTGCGATAACACCATCGAAGATCCTCGGTTCCTGGAAGGCTGCAAAGGCGCCAAGAGTTCGATCACCGTGCCCTTACTCATGCATGCCGAAGTGATCGGTACCTTTAATGTGGAAAGCCCCGAGCCTGGCGGCTTCACCGACACCGACCTCCAGTTTCTGGAGATTTTCTCTCAGGATGTGGCCGCATCGCTTAACACGCTGGAACTGCTGGTCGCAGAAAAGGCCAGCACGGCAGCTGAGAGCATCGAAGCGATCCATGGCGCGGTGGCCTTGCCGGTTGATCAAATTCTCAACGATGCCGTCAATATGATGGAGCGGTACATCGGCCATGACCCCGATGTGGTCGAGAAGCTGCGGCGAATTCTCCATAACGCCCGTGACATCAAGCAGGTGATTCAGCGGGTTGGTGAGAAGATGACTCCGAGCTATGCCCAGACGCAGGGCCGAACCACCGGCCAGCGGGCCAGCCTGCGGGGCCGGACCATCCTGGTAGTCGATGCCGACGATGAAGTCCGTGCGGCCGCCCATTGCCTGCTGGAACGACAAGGCTGTGTCGTCGAGACGGCCCGCGATGGGAATGAGGCGGTTTCCATGGTGAAGGCTGCCGGTGATCTTTCGTACGACGCCATCATTGCCGACATTCGGCTGCCTGATATGAGTGGGTATGACCTGTTGATACGGCTCCAAGAGGTGCTCACGACGGTGCCGATGATCTTGATGACAGGGTTCGGCTATGACCCCGGGCACTCGATTGTCAAAGCCCGTCAGGCAGGCGTCGACATGGTGCTATTCAAGCCCTTCCGCCTCGACCAGTTGCTGGAGACGGTCGAGCGTTGCGTCGCCCAACGGCCGGCGGCCTGCTGAGGCACAGACGGGCGATTGCTTCCGTACCGAACCATTCCGCTCGTTTCCACTCGCGGCTTTCATACACGAGCGATTGTTTCAACTCGCGGCCTTAGTAGTGGTTCATTCCTATTCCCAACCGTGGCTTCATTGACGCACGCTAGAAAGCCCCCGGTGGAAACCGGGGGATCGCCCACGAGCAGACGAAGCAGTGCGTCAGATGGTGCATTTCGTGTTTTTGGGTGATTCGTGTCCGCTCGCTCCCGCTCGCGGCTTACTTCGCTGGGGAAGCTGGGCCCCCGTCGGGGAAAACTGGGGGATTGGCGTTGGCTCCTGATCAATGAACGCCGGGGGTTGGGCTTGACCCCATTTGCCGATCGCGGCTACTTCTCCCGCCAATCACCACATTCATGCTCCTCGAC
>Ga0181592_10005982_pt1 | contig 10012 bp, 6 predicted proteins | sample 071ome_20_FD_133755 | JGI IMG/M metagenome (GOLD analysis project Ga0181592, IMG submission 133755) | Coastal salt marsh microbial communities from the Groves Creek Marsh, Skidaway Island, Georgia - 071412BT metaG (megahit assembly) | ecosystem: Environmental > Aquatic > Marine > Intertidal zone...
AGCCAAGATGCGATCGGGTCCGTCCGGGATTTCATTGAACGTCAGTACGGGGAACCGTATCTGCCGAAGGCGCCCCGTCTGTACACTAGCAAAGAGGCGGCGCAAGAGGCACACGAAGCGATTAGGCCGACGGATGTCCGCGTGTCGGCGACCCAGTTGAGCGGGCAGGAGGCAGATGCGGTCCGCCTCTACGAACTCATTTGGCGCCAATTTGTGGCTTGCCAGATGGCAAACGCGCGCTATACCAGCACGTCAATTACGGTTGGAGCCGGCGAGTATGAATTGCGGACTCGGGGTCGCATTTTGCGCTTCGATGGCTTTACTCGAGCGCAGCCTCCCGCGGGTCAGTCAACGGACGATCCCGTGTTGCCCGATTTTCAGGTCGGGGATGATCTCGCGTTGGACCAACTTGAACCCAAGCAGCATTTCACTAAACCCCCTGCGCGTTTTGGCGAGGCGTCGCTCGTTCGAGAGTTAGAGAAAAGAGAAATTGGTCGACCTTCAACCTTCGCGGCCATTATCTCAACGATTCAGGATCGAGGTTACGTGAGTTTGAAGAACCGTCGGTTCTATGCCGAGAAAATTGGTGAGATTGTCACAGACCGGCTTGATGAGTGCTTTCCCAATCTATTGGACTACGGTTTTACCGCTTCGCTTGAGCAGAAGTTGGATCAGATCTCCAATGGTGAGATCGAATGGCTCAATACTCTGAACGAGTTCTATGGCGACTTTTCTGAGCGCTTGGATCAGGCTGCGGATGATGAGCATGGCATGCGCGCGAATAAGCCCTCGTTGATTGAAAAATCCTGCCCTACCTGCGGGCGCCCCATGAATGTGCGAACCGGGAGCACTGGGGTGTTTCTAGGGTGCTCGGGCTACGATTTGCCGCCAAAAGAGCGCTGCAAGCAGACCATTAATTTGATTCCTGGCGATGAGGTGGTCAGTGCCAATGCCGACGATGAGGCTGAGTCGCGCATTTTAATGAAGAAGCGACGGTGTACAGACTGTAGCTCGGCGATGACTGAATACTTGCTGGATGAACACACGAAGCTCCATCTTTGCGGAAACAACCCCGACTGTGCATCTTTCGGCTTTGAAGAGGGTATCTTTAAGATCAAAGGGTATGAGGGGCCGACGCTTGCCTGCGATAAGTGCGGGGCTGAAATGCAACTGAAGACTGGCCGCTTCGGAAAGTATTTTGGCTGTACGGGACAGGTCGATGGTGCGCCGTGTAAAAATACTCGAAAGTTGCTCCGAAACGGCGAGGCGGCACCCCCAAAGATGGACCCTGTGCCGATGCCTGAATTGCAGTGCGAGAAGGTGGACGATACCTATCTACTGCGTGATGGTGCGGCGGGGCTGTTTTTGGCCGCGAGTCAGTTCCCCAAAAATAGAGAGACGCGAGCCCCTTATATTGACGAGCTCTTGCCGCATCAAAATGAGATCGACCCTAAGTACCAATTCTTGATGAAGGCGCCGCAGGAAGATCCAGACGGTCGCAGGGCATTGGTGAAGTTCTCAAGGATTGAGAAGCAACACTATGTGGCTTCGGAGTTAGAGAAAGGCAAGGCATCGGGTTGGCGAGCCGATTATGATGAGTCCTCTCAGACTTGGGTAGAACGCGTCGTTGAGGCCAAGTCGTCTCCAGGAAAACGCCGAAAGAAATCAGCCTGATTTTTTAGGGGCATGCGCTGCCTCACTGCAATGCGCATTGAGGGCCTCTGATCGGAATGTTCGATTTAGTGCCGTATGACACCGACTGCGAGCCCCTCAATAGCGAAGTCGACTTCTCGTAAATCCACTTCAATCGGGGCGTAATCCTGGTTTTCAGGCTCCAGCACAATTTCGTGTGCTGCTTTGCCCTTGCGAAAGCGCTTCACGGTCACTTCGTCGTCAATGCGTGCCACTACGATGTCCCCAGGATTGACCGATTGTGTTCGATGCACCGCCAGGAGGTCGCCATCTAGAATGCCGCATTCGATCATGGAATCGCCACGAACCACCAACATGTAATCGGCACTGGGTCGAAAAAAGGTGGGCGGAATCTCACAATGCCCTTCGATGTGTTCCTGCGCCAAAATTGGATGACCAGCAGCCACACGGCCAATAATGGGGAGCCCCTCAGAATCGGGAAGTTTAATGCCTCGCGAGGTGCCAGGGATCATCTCGATGGCGCCTTTTCGAGCAAGCGCTTTCAAATGCTCTTCTGCCGCGTTGGCGCTTTTGAATCCCAATTTTTGCGCGATATCCGCCCGGGTCGGAGGATAACCGGTGTCTTCGATGTGCTGTTTAATCAACTCCAACACTTCAGACTGACGGGGGGTTAATTTCATCATAGCGATGCTCCGCAATTTAGGGCTGTTTATCTATACAGGCTGGCAGTATATACAGTATTCAGCAATAGACAACCCTTTGAAACCTATCTGGAAAATTGATTTTTGCAGGCAGATCAATGTAGGCTTCTGTTCCTTTATGGCAGGTGGAGGCCCGAAGTGCGCCGTTTCATCACTTCTAATGTCCCTAGCGGTCCCGTGCTTAAGCGTTGCTTGAGCCTAGCTATGATGAGCTTGTGCTTGACCGCATCCGGATCTGCGCTGGCCGCATCGGCTAAAATGATGTGGGTGCTCGCGAGTTTTGTTGAAGCGGATCTGGCCGTTAAAGAGGCGACTCAAGCCCATGAGCTCACAGGTCAAATCACGGCAGTTCAAGAAGCCAGAGTCGGGTCAAAAATCTGGCATCGGGTCCTTGTGACCCCGGCGACGGAATCGAGCAGCGAGGCTCGACTCACATCGCTCCTCAGAAGCGCCAATTATGATCAGACGTGGCGCGTGTGGTTAGGTGAGGCCGATGTGGGCAAAGTGACGTGGTTCGGTGGTCAACCCAGCGATTTTCCCGATCCCCTGGACACCTCGCTTGAGGGAGCGCCTGAATTGATCAGTGACGAAGACATGCTGGCAGATTTAGGGCGGGTACTTGACGATCGAGAACGACGTCCAGCGGCGGTCTCGATGGGCGCCGATCTCACAGAGTCATCGCGGCAAAAGGTCGACCAGCTTTTGGCACCTGATGTGGATTACCACCCCATTCGATTGCGCACCCAACTCTAGGGTGCGGTTGCCTCAACCGCACGATGTCCCATTGAATCCCACCACGTCGGAATTCTTACGTGTCCTATTTTGAAACTTGGTTAAATGAGCTCCGAATCTGGGCTCAGGATCCCTTGGTCGTTCAAGTCTTTTTTGTGGTGTTCTCAACCGCCCTTGCCAGTTACTTCCTTCACCGGGTCATGTCTGTCATTAATAGAAGAGCAGAGGCCTCTCAAAGTGTCTGGGATGACGCATTTTTAAGAACGGTGTCAAAGCCGTCGCAATGGCTCATTTGGGTGATGGGGCTTTCTGTTGCCGCTGAATTGATCGCAGAACATCAGAGCCAATCCCAACTCGAGATGATCGCCACGCTGCGATATCTCGCGCTCATAGTGCTGATCACGCTCTTTGTCATCCGTATGGCAAAGGAAATCGAGAAAGGCTATATCGCGTCTGGTGGTGACGAAACCACGGTGACGGCCATTGCTAAGCTGGCAAGGATTTCTATCGTCATTACGGCCGTGTTGATGGTGATGCAGTCCTTGGGGGTGAGTATTTCGGGGGTTTTGGCCTTCGGAGGCATTGGCGGTATCGCGGTTGGGTTCGCGGCGAAGGACCTCTTAGCAAACTTCTTTGGTGGGCTGGTGATCTATATGGATCGACCCTTCAAAGTGGGGGATTGGATTCGGAGTCCTGATCGAGATATTGAAGGTACGGTGGTCAAAATTGGTTGGCGATTGACGGAGATCAGGACCTTTGACCAACGCCCGCTGTATGTGCCGAACTCGGCCTTTTCGACCATCGCTCTGGAAAACCCCTCACGGATGTTGAACCGCCGAATCTATGAAACCATCGGCATTCGCTATGACGATATCCAAGAGATGAACGCCATTGTTGCCGCGGTGAAGGCGATGTTGCAGGCTCATCCAGCCATCGCCCAAGACAAAACCATGATCGTGAACTTCAATGCATTTAATGCGTCCAGCGTTGATTTCATGGTTTACACCTTCACTAAAACCACCAATTGGGTTGAATTCCACGAGATTAAGCAAGCCATCCTGCTGGAGATCGCGGGCATCATTCGTGATCACGGTGCAGAAATTGCCTACCCCACGCAGACACTTCATTTTGCAGAGCCTGTCGGGATCTCGGCGTCTGAGCCTACAGAGGGAGGGCCTGCCAAATGACCCAAATGCTCTTCTATAAGGACCCAAAGCCGTTATCGCCCGCAATACACGGGGCGTTGAGAGTACGACAAACACCTCAGCGTTTCGGGTTCGCCAAACGGGTGAACTCGGTGCTCTGTGCTGGCGTTGAGTTCGCAGAAATTGCCCATGAGTATCCCATTGTTTTTGCTGAGGGGGACCGTGAATGGGTGCCGATCGTGTTGTTTGGCTTGAAGGCCGGTGAAAATCGTTGGGTCGACGACAGTGATGCATGGTTGGGTCAATACGTTCCCGCCTTTGTCAGACAGTACCCCTTTGCAATCGGTCGAGGAGAATCTGAGCAACCGCTCGTGTGCGTGGATGACAGCAGTGAGATGCTGTCGGTGGAGGAGGGCACGCCCCTGTTTGAGGCGGGTCAGCCGTCACCGCTCGTGAAGCAAACTGCCGAGTTCTTAAGAGAATTCCATCAGCAAATGGAACGGACTAAGCAATTCACAGCAAAGCTCGCAAGCTTAGGACTGCTCGCTGAGGTGAAGGCCAGCGTGAACGGCGCGGATCATGCCACCATGAGTCTCGGTAAAGCGCGCGTTGTTGACGAGCGTAAGCTACTCGAACTTGAGGACGAGCAAGCACTCGCTTTGTTCAAAAAAGGTGAGCTGGCCTGGGTTTATGCGCATCTTTTGTCACTCGGCCATTTGCGCCGGTTGCTCACAAAGCAACTTCAAGCGACGGCGTGAGGCAAGGTAGAACCGAAAGATCAGGGTGACTGATTTCGTTGCGCTCTAGGGCCCCGCTGGGCTTGTTGGCTTAAAAAGATGAAGCCCCTTGCGGGATGAACGCCTCGGTCACAGCGATTGGCGGGTGTCCAGTGGTGTGACCAGAATGAGAACGCCCAGCGCGGGATGGTCCAAGTAATGGAGTTCGCCGGATCGAAGGCGCCGCTTCTCACTCAGGTGAAATCTCGTATCCGCTGAAAACGTGCGGCCACGCTCTGCGGCCTCAAACAGATCGGGGAATTGGGCTTTGAGGGGTGAGGGCATCGTGGTCGCGGGTAGACCCCGCTGGGGCGAGAATTGTGTGAGCCACAAATCCGCATCCACATGCAGAAACCGCTGACGCCTTAGAGACAAAGTCCCCTCAAGTTCGAAACGATCACCGAACTGCTGACCACCCTGAATCAAAATTGGGGTGGGTGCCTGATCGATGGGCTGCTGCCAACTTTGATGGAGGAGGAGCGCATAGAGGCTGCTTCGCCGAATTGATCGAGCCGGACCTTCTAGCTGCCGTTCATTCGCGCTGACCTCGCTGAAGGCATGGGGCTGGTCTGGAAAAAAGGCCGCTTGCAAGAGGGCATCTCTCTGATCTCGACGCAATCGGTCCCGCTCCAGGTTAGGATCAGTCGCATCTTGATTTGCCCCCAGATTGAGCTGCTGGAGTCTGCGTCGATAAAGGTTGGCTTTACTCTCGCTGGCCAGCAGGAACACAGGCGTGGTTGCGTTCATGCTGGCGCTTGATGAATCCGAACCCTGCTGGGTCTTTGAATCTTCCGCTAACATCACGGCTTGCGACCAAATGAAGGGTCTTCGTGGCTCAGTGAGCGCTGGCGCAATGGCGATGAGGTTGCTGGGCCAACTCGCGGGCGTGCGGTTCTGATCGACGGCATTGGCGTCGAGGGCAGCCTCCACGTTAAGACGTTTGAAGACGATCACCTCGATTTGGTAGTCATCGGCCGCTGCCATCTCGGTCACAAAGGCGAGCACGCCTAACAAAAGGCGGGCCGGCCAGCGAGTCAAGCCAAGGCTAGGGGTTGGCGTGAAGTCTCTCTGGGTTGCGTCAAGCGCCCTTAGACTCTGCAATGGATGCCGAAAGTTGGCCAAGAAAATCCTCGAGGTAACCAAACCGTTGTTCGCGATCCGGTATTTTATCCAGAATGCTAAGTTGATGTGCAGAGGCCATTTTGTATTTCGTTGGCGATGACTGAATGAGGTGAATGATCTGAGCGGCAGGCACCTGGGTGTTATTGCCGAACTCAATGTGACCCCCGTTGTCGCCCATGTCGATGCGTCTGATCCCGAGTGTCTCAGCCGTTATTTTCAGTTCCGTCTGCCGAATCAACCATTTCGTGGGCTCTGGGAGCAGGCCGAATCGATCGATCATTTCTACGCTGAGTTCCCTCAGCTGATCATGGCTCGTGGCATTCGCGATCCGTTTGTAGAGGATGAGTCGCATGTGAACATCGGGCAAGTAATCGTCAGGGATTAGCGCGGGCGCGTGCAGATTGATTTCTGTGCCACTTCGAAGATCCAACTCAGGGTCAATGATCTTGCCCTTCTTGAGGCTGGCGACGGCACGATCGAGCAACTCCATGTAGAGCCCAAAGCCAATGCTGTGCATGTTGCCCGTCTGAGATTCGCCGAGAAGCTCGCCTGCGCCCCGGATCTCTAAATCGTGGGTGGCGAGAATGAACCCGGCGCCCAGGTCTTCGGCTTGCTCGATGGCCTCAAGACGCTTTTCTGCATCCTTGGTCATCATGGCCGGCTCGGGTGTCATAAGGTAAGCGTACGCCTGGTGATGGGATCGTCCCACCCGCCCTCTCAATTGGTGCACTTGGGCGAGGCCTAATTTATCGGCTCGGTCCATGATGATGGTGTTTGCATTGGGAATATCAATTCCGGTCTCGATAATGGTGGTGCATACCAAGATGTTTGCCCGTTGATGGTAGAAATCGGACATCACTTGCTCAAGTTCGCGCTCGCGCATTTGACCGTGGGCAATGCTGACCCGAGCGGCCGGCACCATTGCGGAAATATCGTCAGCCACGCGTTCAATATCTTTGACTTCGTTGTGCAGGTAATACACTTGACCCCCGCGCAGTAACTCGCGTTGGATGGCTTCACGAACAACCTGTTGGTCGTGGCGCCTAACGAACGTCTTGATAGCCAAACGGCGCGCGGGCGGTGTCGCAATAATGGATAGATCACGAATACCCGACATGGAGAGATTCAGTGTTCGAGGAATCGGGGTCGCAGTGAGCGCCAGAACGTGAACGTTGGCTCGAAAGCGTTTGATTTTCTCCTTTTGGCGCACGCCGAATCGGTGCTCTTCATCGATGATGAGAAGCCCAAGATCCTTGAAGCCCACGGTGTCCTGGATCAGCGCGTGGGTGCCGACAATGATGTCGATCTTGCCAGCCTGCAATCTTGCTAACGTCTCAGTCTGCTCTTTTTTAGTCTTAAAACGAGACAGACTTTCGATCACCACAGGCCATCCGGCGAACCGGTCTTGGAATGACTGATGGTGTTGCTCAGCGAGCAGTGTGGTTGGGACGAGTACCGCGACCTGGTGCCCTGCTTGGACGGCAAGAAAGGCGGCTCGCAGAGCGACCTCAGTTTTGCCAAACCCGACATCACCGCAAATGAGACGGTCCATTGGGCGATCCCGGCACAGATCTTTGATGACATCATCAATCGCGGTTTCCTGGTCGGGGGTTTCTTCAAAAGCAAAGGCCCGAACAAACCGCTCAAATTCTTGGTCTGGAGAGGGAAAGGCGTCGCCTTTCTGAGCCTCGCGTTTGGCGTAGATCTCGAGCAGTTCAGCAGCCACATCTCGGATTTGTTCAGCGGCTTTTTTCTTGGCTTTTTGCCAGGTATCCCCCCCGAGTTGGTGCCACGGCGCGAGCTCGGGGTCTGCGCCCGAGTACCTAGATATCAGGTGGATATCGCTGACGGGCACGTAGAGTTTCGCGTCGCTCCGGTAATGGATGCTCAAGAACTCATAGGGCTCGCCACTCACTTCCAGGGTCACCAAGCCCTGGTAGCGTCCCACGCCATGATCGATATGCACCACCGGATCATTTAGGTTGAGCTCGGTGAGGCTTCGGACCACAAGCTCCGCGGCATGCTCGCGTTCCTTCTGACGGCGCCGCGCTTGCAGCACGCGCTCGCCGAAAAGCTGCTGCTCGCCAATGAGTGTGATGCCAAGTTCGGTTAACCTGAGCCCTCGATCAAAGGGGGCGGTGGCGAGCGCAAGTGGAGTCGACGAAGACGTGAAATCTTGCCAGTCCTCGACCATTTCCGCGGGAAGCCCACTTTTCATGAGCGCCCCATCAATCATTTCTCTTCTGCCTAGACTCTCGGCGGCAATGAGGACGCGATCGCCCGCTTCTAGGCAAGCGCGCAAGCGATGAAAGGGCGTATCGGATTGATCGTCGACCGCGAGATTGGGCGCCTGGGTGGTCGCGAATTGCAGTCCCTTGGTTCGATCAGCCGCGGCGGTGTCCACCCGCAGGTAGTGAGCCATCCGCTCGAATAGTTCGTGTTCCTCGAGCAGTAATTCGTTGGGGGCGAGAATGGGACGCTCGATGTCGTAGCGCAGATTCTCGTATCGATCGTTGGTGTCCAGATAAAAGGCTTGCAGCGCATCGGTGAGGGGCTCATTGACGATCAGCGTGTTGCTTGAGAGGTAATCAAAGAGCGTTGCCATCTCATCAAAAAATAGCGGCAAGTAGTATTCGATGCCAGCCGGGGCTGCGCCGCTAGAAACGCTCTGATAAATGGAACACGCTTTCGGCTGCCCGCCAAAACGCTCGTGCCAGGCATTCTGAAATCGACGAATACTCTCTTTGCCTAGCGAGAACTCGCGTGCTGGCAAGCTTTGCATTTCGCTGACGCGATCGACTGAGCGTTGGGTTTCGGGATCAAACGTTCGAATAGATTCAATTTCGTCATCGAACCATTCAACGCGATAGGGTGCGTCGTGTCCCATGGGGAAGAGATCTAGAATCGCGCCTCGAATGGCGAATTCACCTCGATCTGAGACGGTCTCGACCGGGCGGTAGGCTGATCGCTCAAGGAGTTGTCTCAGTTCAGACAGTGAAGCGGTTTGCCCGACCGCCAGGTTCAGATGATGACTGCTAATGAAGTCTTTGGGCGCGAGCCGAAAGAGCAAGGTGGTGACTGGGACGATGAGGATGTCGGGTGCCTCGCCGCTTCCCGCGCCAAGCACGCCTAAGCGCTCTGAGATAATGTCCTGGTGAGGCGAAAAGGCGTCGTAGATCAGTGTTTCCCAGTCCGAAAATCGCGCAACTCGGAGGTGAGACGGAGCAAAGAACCGAATTTCTTCAAAGCTTTGTTCGGCGCTCTGTGATGTGGCCGTAATCAATAAGATGGGTGTCTTGGTCTGCTCGGCCAGTTCCGCAATCGAAAGGGATAAGGCAGCGCCCGAAAGGCCGCTCCAACGCGCCACGTCGACTCGGGCCTTGGGAAGGCCTTGCAACGCATCGTGTAAGAAAATTGACGCCATGAATGGATCGCTGGTTTTCTGGATCTAGGATTGGGTTTCGTTGTTCGCGGCGGATCGGATGACCTGCGGAGGCCGATTTTACGTGAATTCTTGTGTTCGCGCAGAGTCGACGTCGGGGGGGTGCGCCAGCGCAATGTCGCACAAGCAGTGAATTGAGCAACGTAAGGCGCTCGCTGATAGAACAGCGGGGGCGCATCGATGCTCGAGTGCTGATCCCCCTAATCTAAGTTCTGAGGCGCAACAGTCATTGCGAAGAACCACCCTTAACTTCATAATACGCGGCCGAAATCGCCTCTTCGCGTAAGCTTAATCTAAGCGATCAACGGTCGGTTTCCATGCGATTTTCAGGGTTGAACCGGGACAATGTCCGGCAGGGCATGGTCTCGAACTGACAGTTTGGAAGGGAGAAAGCCATTGGTTAAGCCAACACTAGAACGAGCGTTTGACGATTGGAAAGAA
>Ga0181592_10005985_pt1 | contig 10011 bp, 10 predicted proteins | sample 071ome_20_FD_133755 | JGI IMG/M metagenome (GOLD analysis project Ga0181592, IMG submission 133755) | Coastal salt marsh microbial communities from the Groves Creek Marsh, Skidaway Island, Georgia - 071412BT metaG (megahit assembly) | ecosystem: Environmental > Aquatic > Marine > Intertidal...
TATTAAGAAGATGGTTGGTAAAACCAAGATCGACATCCGTGCCAAGTCAAGGGACGGTATATCAAGTGTCGCCTTCCGCTTTGACGTACGTGCTTGAGGGGGTATAATACTGGTATGGCAAAGCAAAACACACACCTAGAGCACTTAGAGGATGACATCCTGAACCAGGGATCTGCAGGAGGCAAGAATGCCATCGCATTCCTGAAGGAACTTGGCAAAATGCTGACAGAACCCACCTCCAACGTTCGCATCACAACCAAATGGGATGGAGCACCTGCTGTCATCTTCGGTAAAGATCCTGTGTCGGGTCAATTTTTCGTGGGTACCAAAGGAGTCTTCGCAAAACTTCCTAAGACTTGCTTCAGTGATGCAGATGTTGATGCATATTACAGTGGTGACCTTGCTAAGAAACTCAAGACCTGTTTGAAGTTATTGCCCAAACTGGGTGTCAATAATGTAGTGCAGGGTGACCTACTATTTACTGATGACAAACAGGCACGTACTATTAAAGGTAAGAAAGTAATCTCCTTTCAACCCAACACTATCACTTATGCTGTTCCTGCTGGTACCCCTCTGGGAGACAAGGTAGCAAAAGCAAAACTTGGTATTGTTCTTCACACTCAGTACAGTGGTGGTCCTCGTCTTCTTGATATGACACCTTCTTTCGGTGTTGATGTTTCCAAGATGCAAAACATCCCTGGTGTGATGGTATTCTCCTCATCCTTCCAAGATGCTAGTGGCGCATCTAAATTTTCTGATGCACAACGTATTCAATATGATGCTGCTGTTCGCAAAGCAGAAGGTTCATTGAAGCAAGCGTCTGTTTTCCTTGACATCCTCAAGCAGACTGGAGATGGTAAGTTCCTTTTGTCCGCTATGTTTAAGGTGTACTTTAACTCTTTCATTCGTCGCGGTCTAACATTCTCTAGTGCTGCAGCAGTCGCTAAAGGATTTGAAAAGTTCTACAGCGATGCACTTGACAAGGAAATTGCCACCAAGAAGCAGGCAAGTACCAAAGCAAAGTATGAAAAGATCAAAGCAGATGGTGTGCGTTTCATCCGTTCTCAGTACCGCGCTATCTATATGACTGTTGCTTCCTATATGAATTTGATTGCTGCTAAGACTCTAGTCATCCGTCAACTGGAAAAGGTCAAGTCGATTGGTACCTATATAAAGACGGATAGCGGTTATCGGGTCACTGCACCTGAAGGATTTGTCGCAATCACCTCTGGTTCTACTCTCAAATTAGTTGACCGCTTGGAGTTCTCCCGCGCCAACTTCACAGTAGAGAAGAACTGGGGTTAATAAATATAAAAGGGAAACAACGAATAACAAGATGAGATTCGCTAGTTTTATTACTGAAGCACGTACAGTCGCTGGAGAAGCGGCAGCAAAGCGTGGTTTGCAACACGTCGGTCACGGTTACTACGCTGATCGTACTGGTCAAATTGTTGCAAAATCTGAGGGTGGTCAGCGCCTAGTAGCGGTCAGTCCAGAAGAAGCAGCGCAGGCACAAGCAAGTGCCGAGAATGGTGCTGCTGAGGATGAGGGTAACGCAAGTGTCGAAGACCTTGGTGCCATTGCCATCACATTCGGTCGTTTCAATCCCCCCACAATCGGTCACGAGAAACTGCTTGATACAGTTGCGTCGATGTCTGAAGGTGGTGACTATAGAATCTATCCTTCTCGTTCGGTGGATCCTAAGAAGAACCCTCTTGAACCCAAGGAAAAGATTAGTTATATGAAACAGATGTATCCTTCCCATAAGGATAACATCGTAAATGAATCTGACAAGGGGAACATTTTTAATGTCTTATCAGCAATCAATGAAGAGGGATACTCTTCTGTTACTATGGTTGTCGGTTCTGATCGCGTTGCTGAGTTCAGCAATCTTCTTAACAAGTATAATGGCACAGCATACAACTTTGAAGAACTCAAAGTTGAATCTGCAGGAGAAAGGGATCCTGATGCCGAAGGGGTAGAAGGTATGTCCGCATCTAAGATGCGTGCATTTGCTGCTGAAGGCAACCTCGCTGAGTTTGCTAAAGGTATTCCTGGTGGTAACGAACAACTGGCAAGCAACCTGATGAATGCTGTTCGTAAGGGGATGGGTATCGTTGACCAAGAACAGCAAGTAGAAGAAATGTGGAGCATTGCTCCCAAACTTGACCAGCAAGGTCTTCGTGAAGCATATGTTGCTAAGGAAGTATTCACTCTGGGATCACTTGTAGAGCACCTTGACACTGGTGTTCGTGGTGAGATTGTGTACAGAGGAACTAACTATGCAATCTTTGAAGATGAGAACGGATGGAGATTCCGTTGCTGGTTGCAGCACCTCAATGAGGTAGCAGAGAAGCATCATTCTGCAGACGATGGATCTGGTAACACTTGGAAGGTTGGTACTGATACCTATCGTCAAGCAGTACAGGATATGACTCCTGGGCAGTCGGTGAAAAAGTTCAGCGACTTCCGTAAGTCTAAATAGTATTATCAAAAAGAAGCCTAGAGATGGACCCCATTTACGCCGCGAAACTACTTAAGTATTCTCCTGCAGATGTACAGTCTGTGACATACGTTGTTGAGTATGCATCACATAACTGTGAAGATGTGAAGGAGATTCACGAATATATTGAGTCTAAACTGAAGACTGACAGACTCATCGAGATTGCCGACATCATTCTTGAGAACAAGAATATGGCAACTATCAAGGCGAAACCTAGTGCTGCTTCTGGAAAGATTGATAGCGTTAAAGAAAAGCAAACTACTGAGGGACCTGTAACAGCAACCCAACGTTCCATCAGTACAAAAGCATCTGACGCTTCCCCTAAGACCGAAGAGGTCATTAAAGAAGAAGAGGCAGACCGCCTGAGAGACCGTCGTATGGAAAGAGGCGGTGTTGGTGGAAATCAGCGTTACGGATCTAGTGCTTCCTCTAACAAAGGAGCAAAGAAGTATGACCCTGCAGCAACTCGTGCAGCGCAGAAGAAGGCAGTTGATATGGTTCGGGCGCAAATTACGGCTCAGTACGGTAAGGGTGCGCTCAAGAATTCATTCGTTCCAGAGACGGATGGAGAGAACCTTGAGGAGACAACTAGCGTAGACGAAGCATACAAGGAAATCGATAAGAAAAAAGAGAACGCAATGTATCGTCGTGCTGGTAACCTGGCACGTACTTCTCTGTCCTCCAAGGGTAAGAAGAAGGAAGATGCACAGAACAAGTCTGCAAGAATTGTTTCTGCTATTGCCCGTCAGAAAGAGAATGAGCGTTTCGCTAAGATGGGTGACGAGAAAGCACGTAGTAATTACAAAGAAGAAGTTGAGAATGTAGAGGAAGTCTACAAGGGTAAGCACGGTCAGTCCGACAAAGAGTATGCTGACTCACGCTCGCAGGGTGGTAAGATGGTGTCTGGTGACTCCAAGCAATCGGGTGCTGAATACACACACGGTCGCAGAGTCAAGGCAGCAAACCCTGGTATGCAACCTGACGTAGGTGGCAAGACCAAACCCAAGTCCCAAGGTAAGATGGACAAAGGCACTCGTGCTGACCTCCAGTATCGCAAGGCAAACCTCAAGAAAGAATCTGTGTTTGCTGGGAACTATGAAGGTCCTCTCTATGCACCTCACCCTGATCTGGTAGACGAAGGTCTGAAGAATGCTCGCAAGAACATCGGTATGGATCCCAACAAACCCTCCTGCTGGGATGGTTATGTTGCTAAGGGTACCAAGATGAAGGGTGGTAAAGAAGTTCCTAACTGCGTCAAGGAATCTGAAGAGTGGATCTGGGATCTGGTTGATGAACTCAACGAAGAGTTTGATAACCTGACTGATCTCGATCTGCAAGATCTGATCATCGAAGCACTGGTCGATCTGGAACTTGAGGGTGACATTCAAGATTTGAATGAAACTCTTGAGATGTTTGAGGGTTATGAACTGCTGACCGAGGATTACTATGCAGATGCTGCAGCAAAATCTAAGGCAAACTCCAAGACTCCTGCTGCTAAAGCAGGTCGTCGTGCACTTCGCGTACAGAAAGTCAAGAAGGCAGCATCTGCTGTTGGTTCTGCTCTGAAGAGTGGTGCATCTAAGGCAGGTGAAGCAGCAAAGTCTGCAGCATCTAAGGCAGGTGAGGCAGCAAAGTCTGCAGCACCTAAGGTCAAAGCAGCAGTCAAGACTGGTGCTAAGAAAGCAATCGGTGCTGCAGGTAAGGCAGCAGGTCACGCTGTTGGTTCTTACCAAGCAGCACGTATCAAGGCAAAGCGTGAGGCACTGAGCAAGTCGAAGTCTTCTGGTGGTGATTCCAAACCCGCTGCAAAGTCTGGTGGTTCTGATAAGGACGCTGAAACTCGTAAGAAGGGTGAGGCACTGCTTGATAAGATTCGTTCTTCGGGTGGTAAGAGCAGCAGTTCTTCCTCCTCTAGCACAACCTCCTCTGGTGCTTCCTATTCTGGTGGTTCCAGCAGCGGTGGTGGTTCTTCCTCCTCCTCTTCCTCTGGTGGTTCTTCCTCCAGCGGTGGTACCGAGAAGAAGTCACTCCTGCGTCGTGCAGGTAGTGCCATCAAGCGTGGTATCAAGAAGGTAGTTGGCAAGACTGCCCGTGCAGTATCCAGTGGTAGCGACAAAGTTGCTAAGAGACTGGGTGAAGAGAAGACTCCTGAGCAGCAGGCAAAGTCTTCAGCACTTGCTAAGTCGAAAGAACTCACTAAGCAAGGTAAGCACAAGGAAGCTTCTGAAGTTTTCAAGAAAGCGTTCCCTAATTTTGGTAAGTGATTATGAACTTAACTGAAAAGAAAACCAAAGTTATCATCAACCCTAAGAAATCCGATCTAATGAAAGAATCCATCCGCCAACTGCTTGAAATGGAGTTGGAAACTCTGAAGGAAGCAGCAAAGAAAAAACTTGATCCCGTAGGGAAAGAGGACAAGGACATCGACAATGACGGTGACCACGACAAGTCCGACAAGTACCTGCTGAACCGTCGCAAGACAGTTGCTAAGGCGATGGGCAAGAAGACTCACATCTGCGCCAAGTATGTTGAGCACGCTGACTACGGTCTCTGCACCACTATTCCCGAGCGTCATACCCTTGAGGAAATGGCAGAACCTGATGTCGAAGGTAACACTCATTTTGTTACCCACTACGACATCGTAGATGAAGCGGGTCAGATCTTTGAGCACGTTGCTATTGAAGATCTTGAAGTCGTAGTTGCAGAATCTCACAATCACTAGCCTATATAGGATAGAGTTTCTATCCTGAGGTTAATTATGCTGGCATTTCTGCTTCCCCTAGCATCTAAAATTGTAAGAGATGCTGTATCAAACATCCCTGATAATGAGGAACTTGGCGAAAAACTTATCGACCTTTGCTTGGTGATCCTTAAGAAGGCAGTTACCCTGACAAAGACCGATATGGACGACCAACTACTTGCAGTGGTTGAGAAAGCAATCAAAGCAAGAAACGAAGAGTGATAGAAAGGGAGGGTAACACCTCCCTTTTTTATAAATAACTAATAGGCAATTAACTGGAGTAAGTAACAATGTCTCTTTACGGGAGAACTGACGCAGCAGCGAATCAAACCAAAGTGGCAGCCACCCGTGGGAACGGCAGTGGTTCTGCTTCCGAAACTATCGTTTTCGTTGACGAGACCGAAGCAGGTCTGAGCGAGAACAAAGAGCGTGGTCTCACCTCACCTGGTTGGTGGGCATATCGTACATACACTGATGCATCGGGCAAGACTCGCCACAAGGCAGAGCACCTGATGGTACTCAGCAATCCTGACACCAACGCTAACGAAACTCTGTCTGACGACACCATCGCAGCAGACGTTGCATCGGCAATCACCATCAGTGCACAACCCACAGCACAGACATCTGCATCTGGTGCAGCAACCTTCTCGGTTACCGCAAGTGCAGACGCTGGTACCGTGGTCTATCAGTGGCAGCGTCAAACTGCAACTGGTACCCGCTGGAGCAACATCAGTGGTGCAACCAGTGCATCCCTGGCACTGACTGGTCTGACCGCATCCGAAGACGGTTACAAGTATCGTGTGAAACTGACAAGCACTGCTGGTGCAGAAGAAGTTATCTCCGACAGCGCAGTTCTGACCTTCGGAACCTGATAACTTGCTAATATATTATGAATTTTAGTAATCTCAATGCGGACAACTTTATGATGTTCGCAATGAAGCATTACGACAACCCCCAGTCTGTGACATATGATGACTTCTTAGAAGATATGATGCGCTTCAAATATTTGAAGCGCCTTTTTGGAAGATATATCAAGACTGGGGTGTTGCGTAATCACCTTATACTGAATCATCTAATCGTTCTTTTTAATGTATTTGGTGATGCAGCGATTCCACTGCTTGTTTTTAAGTTAGAAAAGCAATACTGGGATATTCTAAAAACCTATCTGGTTTATATCAATAGGTATCCTGAAAGTGGTTGTGGAACTTTAGATTATGTTGAAATTGATCCACATATAAGTAAACAGTTGAGTAACATCTGATGCCTGCTAAGTCTGTAAAACAAAGAAGATTTATGGGTATGGTACGTGCCGTCCAAAAGGGCGAGATGGACGCACCATCACCTGAGATTGCCAGTGCTGCTAAGGATATGGGTTCCAAAGCAGTGAGAGAATTTGCCAAGACTAAAGAGAAGAATCTTCCTATGAAGAAGGAAGAGGTTGAAATTGAAGAGGGTATGTCTCTCAAAGATTTTAAGGCAAATCGTAGAAAACTGAAGCGTAGAGAAGCCTCTGCCGATGCCAAGAAGAGAGGACACGTTGGTAAAGAATGGTACAACAGTGGTAGGACCTATTCTCCCGATGAAGCAAAGAGTGGTCGTGCAAAGATGGATGATGAAGAAAGAAGCACAAGAAAGCGTAGTGCTATGGACCCTGAGGGTGAAGATAGCAACTACTCAGCAGATAAGACGAAGAATCCTAAGAAACTGCGTAAGCAGAAGGCAATGGGCGAATCCATATCATTCTCTCAGTTTGTAGAGTCTGAGGTAGAGCATCTCGAAGAGATGCCCTATCAGGTCTATGGTTCTACTGATGGTAAGAAGGAGAAGAAGATCGGCAAACCTGTGAAGAGCAAGAAGTATGCTGATGCAAGAGCAGCAGAACTTGCTGATACTCACAAGGCAACTGGTGGTAAGTATCGTTCTGAGTACACAGAAGAGACCATCGTTGAGCGTGGTGACTACTGGCATCCCGATCCTGAGAAGGATCGCAAACTGGGTGGTCCTGGTGCTAACCAGCGTGCTCGTGAAGATCGTGCTGATGCTGCTAAACCCAAGGAAGATCCTAAGAAACTGCGTAAGGGTGAGTCCTATATGGATTATGCCAAGCGTCAGAAGGGTGGTACCGCTGCACCGAAAAAGAAAGAAGGTCTGCGAGACAAACTCAAGCGTAAGTTGGGTCTGAAAGAAGATGCACCCACTATGTCCACAGGTAGCACTGGTAGTGCTGCTGGATTTAGTTCTGAAGCTGATGCAGATGGTCCTACAGCAGGACTCGATCAACCCTTGGGTGGTACAACTAGACTTCGTGGTAAGGGTGGCACACCCAAAAAGAGGAAGTTCAAGTGTCGTAAATCTGATGATGGTGTAAATCAGGTTTGCGGAGGTTGAGATGGCATTTGGTCTGCAGAAACTTGCGGTCCTTGAATCCAAACTCGATATTTATGAAGACCTATCAAAAGAAATGCTCGACAAACTTGAGCGAGCAGTTGGCACCATCTCAGAGAACAGTAACAAGGTTGCTGTAATTTTGGAGCGTCACGAGAACAGACTCGACGAAGGTGACAAAGCAAACCAGGCAATCATCAAGATGATCAATGATCATCAGAAGTATGATGAGAAAATGTTTGAGCGTTTCACTGAGAGATTTAGTGAAATGGAAAAGAAGATTGATGATCTCTATAAGTTTAGATGGATTGCTGTGGGTCTAGGCATCGCTGCTGTGACGATCCTCAAAGCGCCTGACATCTTTGGAAATATGTTGACACCTGACGTTAAGACAAGTACAATGACAGGAGTTGAGATCGTCAGACCAGGATGAGTTACGTTGATGTCAAGTACGCTCGCCTGGTTGGTGGTCGTCTCGACTTGTTCAAAGAAAAAAAGTCAAATCTTTATAACTTTAGATGCCCCTATTGCGGTGACTCTCAGAAGCAGAAGTCCAAAGCAAGGGGTTATCTTTTCTCTATGAAGAATGACCTCATCTTCAAGTGTCATAACTGTGGAGTGGGGAGAACGCTGAGTAATTTTCTTAAGGATAATGCTCGCGACCTTCACGATCAGTATGTGATGGAAAGATATAGGGATGGAATGGTCGGTAAACGAACCAGAGTTCCAACACCAGACTTCAAAAAGTATCAGAGCAAACCAAAGTTTAATACTGGTACTAACCTCCCATCAATTTCCTCTCTAAATAATGGACATCCAGCAAGAGACTACCTTGAAAAACGTCAAATCCCTAGCGAAGCGTTTGATAGAATTTACTATACAGAAAAGTTCAAACGTTATATTAACTCTCAAAAGCAGACGTTTGAAAATCTACAGAACGACCAACCCAGGATCATAATTCCTCTCTGTGATTTTGACGGAAAGTGGTTTGGTGTACAGGGAAGAGCATTATCCCCACATTCCAAACTCAGGTACATTACTATTATTTTCGATGAAACTAAACCCAAACTCTTCGGTCTCGACCGACTGGACCGCGACAGTAGAACCTTCATTACAGAAGGTCCCTTCGATAGTCTCTTCCTTCGCAATGCGATTGCTATGTGTGGAAGTGATGTTCATCTTGGTAGTTGGGGGATTAGCAATCGTGTGTGGGTCTATGATAACGAACCACGAAACCCACAAATTGTTGAAAGAATCGCCAAGTCAATCGACAGCGGTGATCAAGTAGTCATCTTTCCAAAAGATGTCAATCAAAAAGATTTGAATGATATGTTCCTCGCTGGACACGACGTTCAATCTCTGGTAGAATCTAATGTCTATCAAGGTTTAGAAGCAAAACTCAAGTTTACTCAATGGAAGAAGGTATGAATGTTATTAAAAGGAACGGCACTACCGAACCTCTCGACCTCGATAAGATGCATCAGATGGTTGAGTTTGCCTGTGATGGACTCGCAGGTGTAAGTGAATCTCAAGTGGAAATGAATGCCAACCTGCAGTTTTTTGATGGCATTAAGTCTTCGGAAATTCAAGACATCTTGATCAAGTCTGCAAGTGATTTGATCAGTCTTGAAACTCCGAACTATCAGTATGTTGCAGCACGTCTTCTTCTGTTTAGTGTTCGTAAGCAAGTGTTTCCTGAATGGAATACCTCTGGGTATCTTCCACTAAAACAACACGTTGAGAATTGTGTAAACGTTGGCGTTTACGATGAGTCTATTCTCTCTAAATATTCTGATCAGGAGTGGCAAGTCCTGGACAGTTTCATTGATCACGATCGCTGTATGGGATTCACCTATGCAGGTCTTCGTCAGATCGTAGACAAGTATCTGGTACAGGATCGCAGCAGCGGGCGTCTATATGAGACACCGCAGTATATGTACATTATGGTTGCTGCCACACTGTTCCAAGACTATCCTAAGCAGACACGTCTCGATTATGTCCAGCGGTACTACGCAGCAACCTCCAAAGGAAAAATCAACTTGCCGACACCAGTTCTGGCAGGAGTCCGAACACCATTGCGCCAATTTGCATCTTGTGTTCTCGTTGATGTTGATGACACCCTCGATGGTATCTTTAGCTCTGATATGGCTATTGGTAAATACGTCGCACAAAGGGCTGGGATCGGTATTAACGCAGGCAGAATCCGTGGCATCAACAGCAAGATCAGAGGCGGAGAGGTACAACACACAGGTGTGGTCCCCTTCCTTAAAAAGTTTGAAGCAACTGTACGATGCTGCACACAAAACGGTATCCGAGGTGGTTCTGCTACAGTTCACTTTCCTATCTGGCACCAAGAGATAGAAGATATTATTGTTCTTAAGAA
>Ga0181592_10005992_pt1 | contig 10005 bp, 9 predicted proteins | sample 071ome_20_FD_133755 | JGI IMG/M metagenome (GOLD analysis project Ga0181592, IMG submission 133755) | Coastal salt marsh microbial communities from the Groves Creek Marsh, Skidaway Island, Georgia - 071412BT metaG (megahit assembly) | ecosystem: Environmental > Aquatic > Marine > Intertidal zone...
CGACAATAATGAAAACATCAGAAATGACCTTTTGAGGGGAAATCGTATGACCGTACTGAACCGAATTGCAGCATGTTGCTGCCTGCTGATCCTGGGCCAGGGTGTGTTCGCCCAACCACCGGGTGTGACCATGGAAATGATCATGCGCCAGTTGCCACTGGAAGGCGCGCCGAAAGCTGTGCCAGGTCCCTACAGCGTTACCCGGGAAGCCGCCAGGGCCGATTTTGATGATCCGGGTTACCTGGTTATCCGCCCCATCGGCCTGGGCAATTTCCCCGATGAGGACAATATGCCACTGGTAGTCTGGGGCAACGGCGGCTGCGCCATTGACGGCAGTCGTTATGGTGATTTCCTTGGCACCATTGCCTCCCATGGCTTCATCGTGGTGACCACCATTGCCATCGAGCCGGAAGAAGGTGAAGCACGCACCAATGCCAACGCCAATGACATGCGTGACATCATCGAATGGGCGGAAATGGAAAATGAACGGGAAGGTTCCCACCTCAAAGGCAAGATTGACCTGGAGCACATTGCCCTGATGGGCCAGTCCTGTGGCGGCATGATGGCGGCAACGGCCGGCCTGGATCCCCGCGTGGATATCGTCGGGTTGTTCAATTCAGGTCTGGCTGCGCCTTCCGATGGCACACCGGCCGGACGTGCCACCACCGACTCCCTGGCCTTTCTCAATGGCCCGGTGCTGATCATCAACGGTGGCGAAGTGGACTTCATGTATGAAACTGCCCGCGAGAACTTTGAACTCATTGACCATGTGCCGGTGTTTTACGGTGCCCGTGAAAATGCCGGTCATACCGCCACGGTCTATCATCCCGGCGGCGGCGAATACGCCAACGTGGCATCCAACTGGTTGCTCTATTTCTTCAAGGGTGACGAAGAAGCCGGCAAGATGTTTGTCGGAGAAAACTGCGGGCTGTGCATAAACGACAACTGGGAAACCGACGCCAAAGGACTGAACTGAAACTAATACAGGATTCACCGGTGAACCCGGTGAATCCCTGTGCAAGGGGAAAAAGCGCATGAAGGGAATTGCTTCGCCTTTTTTACAGGCAGTAGTAGCAACAGGTTTTGTGCTGCTGGGAACAGCCTGTTCCAGCACGGGTGATGATAGCGAGAATGTTGCCAGCGACCGGGAATGCCGTTCCTTTGCCCAACCCGGCACCAAGATGCGGGAGTCCATTTGCCGTACCTCCGAGCAATGGGCCGCCATTGATGCCGGAGAAGCCGAGCGCGCCGGTCGTGAAGACCTGGTGGATGATTTCTTCCGCCGCCAGTCAGAACTTGGCGCCCAGGGCCAGGGACCAGCTTTCGATACGCCCTGAGAGTTTGTTCAAACCCACTGTCGGCTGGCCTGCCGGAGTTCAGATTTCCAGCAGGTCACGCCCGACGATCACCTCACCCTGGAAGTGGCGCCTGATGCCCTCCAGGTAAAGCGACTCATCGACATTCCTGAGATTTCCCGGCAGCAAGTGGTTCAGTACCAGGGTCCTGACGTTGGCCGCCGCCGCAATACGGCCGGCATCTTCCGTTTTCAGGTGCGTCTCTTCGATGTGGTTCCAGATATTTTCCGGGTTGTCCTGGTAATTGCCCGCAACCACCACCTCTTCAAACCATTGCCGCGTAGCCACCGGTTCAATGACTTCTGTGACCAGGACATCGGCATCGCGGGCCAGGGTGACCAGGTTTTCTGAATACGTGGTGTCCCCGGAAAACACGACAGACCGGTCTTCGCTATCGAAACGATAAGACAGTGAACGGTAAGGCATCTGCTCCCTTGCCCAGTCCGGAAAATGGCTGTTCTCGATGCTGCTCACGCGGACCCGGTCATCTTCAAACACCTTATTGACGACATCCGTAGCCGCAAGTACACGTGGCTCGATCAGGGATTCAGGGCGAATACTGCGTCCCTCATCGATAAACCGGATATCGGCATTGGCCGCTCCGTACTCCAGGATGCCGGCGACCAGGGTGTCAGTCCCATAAGGACCATGCACCCGGGTGGACTCCACCCTGCCCTGGGTCCACTGGTGGGTCAGCAGGGTGGGCAAGTCAGAGACATGGTCATCATGCAGGTGAGTCAGGAAGACATCGGGAATGGTCAGGTAGTTGATGCCGGCCTGCAGCAATAACCGCATCGTGCCGTAGCCGCAATCCACCAGGTAGGGACGCTCACCAACCAACAAGACCGTGGCGGTTTCACCCCGGTCCAGGTTGAAGTTGGGCCCGCCCTGGGTGCCCAGCAGGATAATCCGGGTACCGGAGCTCTGGGCCTTGCTTGACGGTATATGGTGCAAGGAGGTTACAACACCCAGCCCTGCTAGCAATTGCAGCAGGCGGCGACGCTCGACCCGTTCCTGCCTGTTCTCTATTTTTCCCATGGCTCCCCCCTGCGAAAGCTACTCCGTTTAGTCGATTATCTTGATTTCAGTGTCATCATACGCAGGGAGTTGGAAAAGCGGCAATAGTGATTCACTACTTGACGGCAGATTTCGGATAACCGAAATGCCATTTTTTAACACTACCCTCTACGCCATATGTCACAGAAAATATTTTTGTATCCTGTTAGTCTTTACATAATGTCACCAATCAGGGAAATAAAAATAATGATGACAAGCCCGGCTTTAGCAAATCATATGGACATTCCTGTCAAAAGATTTGTCGACAGCTGTACGCTTGACCGCTTCTCTGGATATTTCATACGTGCATCTATTTCTGCTTCTGCCAATAACAGAAACCTTGTGTTTTGATGTTATCCAGACACCCGTATTCCCTGCCCTGCCTTTTACTATTCCTGTCGCTCTACCAGTCGGCGGAGGCACAGCCCACTGTACCTGCTGATCCCGGGCAGAAACTAGTCACTATCGTGCGCACTGACACCCCTCCTGTGATTGACGGAGAGCTCGATGATGCGGTCTGGGAAAATGTGGCCTTCTTCGATGATTTCCACCAGGTGAATCCGGCCGAATATACTGAGCCCAGTGAACGTACCGAAATTTACCTGCTCTATGATGATGATGCACTGTATGTCGGCGCCAGGATGTATATCGATCCGGACCAGATCACGGCCAATGTCCTCCGACAAAATGGTAACATGATCGGGGATGACACGCTGTTTGTAACCCTGGATCCCTTCAACAACCAGCGCGGTGGTGTGTTTTTCGGCATCAATCCCTATGCCGTGCGCCGGGACGGGCTTTATCGCAATGTCAGTGAATTTTATTCGGACTGGGATACCATTTTTTTCGCGGAAACCAGTTTTTTTGAAAACGGCTGGACCGCCGAGTACGAGATTCCCTTCAAGTCTCTCTCCTTTGATCCGGAGTCCGATACCTGGGGACTCAATATCACCCATACTATCCAGAACCGCGCCGAGGACATGGCCTGGGTCTCACGTAACCGACGCTGGGATCCCAGCAGTTCAGGACGTGTGACCGGGTTTGAAGGGCTTCAGCAGGGTGTGGGCCTGGATATCATTCCCTCGATGAGCCTGAACAGTGAACGGACCTATTCCCCGGAGACTTCTGATTTCACCACTAATCCCTCACTGGACATGATTTACAAAATCACGCCCTCGCTGAATGGTTCACTGACCTTCAATACCGATTTCTCGGCTACAGAGGTCGATGATCGCCAGGTCAACCTGACACGATTCAATTTGTTCTTTCCTGAAAAGCGGGATTTCTTTCTGCGCGAGGCTGATATTTTCGAGTTCGGCCGTATCGGTGCCCAGGGTGGTGTCGGTGGTGGTGCGGACAGCCAGAATGGCCGCCCCTTTTTCTCACGCACTATCGGCCTGGGTAATGCTGGGCAGATTGTCGACCTGGATTACGGTGCCAAGGTCAGTGGCCGTATCGGCAACTGGGAAGTAGGTGCCTTATCAATCCGCCAGTCAGACTATGCCAGTATCGAGGCTGAGACCCTGTCCGTGTTAAGGGCCAAAGTAGGCATCGGCGGCGAATCAACCATCGGCGCCATTTATACTGACGGCGATCCCCATTCCAATATCGATAATTCGCTCAGTGGCGTGGACTATCTCTACCGGAATTCGCGCCTGTCCGGCGGGCGCATCATGGAAGTCTCCGCCTGGTACCAGCAATCGGATACCCAGGGACTCCAGGGTGATTACAGTGCCGGCGGTATCAGTTTTTCCATGCCGAACAATGCCGGTTTCCGCTACAACGCTGCGATCAAGCAGGTGGAAAAAAACTTCAACCCCGGCCAGGGCTTTGTCAGCCGCCGGGGTGTGGAGGATATGTCGGCAGCCATTGGCTACACGTACCGGCCCGACAGCGGTCCTCTGCAGTCCGTATTCGCCGGTATGGATGCCCAGCGTATCGAGGAAATTGACGGGGGACTGCAGTCACAGGAAATTTCCATTACCCCCTTCAACATGACCAGCAACACCGGTGATGTCATCTTCATGCGTTCCAACTTCAGCAAGGAAGTGTTGAAAGTACCCTTCGAGATTTATCCCGGGGTTGTCATTCCTGCCGGGGAATATGCCTTTGAAAACCACGGTATCGAAATCCAGGGCGCGGATTTTCGCAAGGTGGCCGGACGCCTGGCCTACCTGGAGGGCAGTTTTTACAGTGGTGACCAGGCACGCCTGTTCGGCAGCCTCACCTGGGCTCCCTCCCCGAAATTCAGAACCAATATCGGCTTCAATATTACCGATGTGGAACTACCGGAAGGTGACTTTACCACCCGCCTGCTCACTGCCGGCATCGATTATGTTTTTTCCTCCACCCTGTCCTGGGTCAACCTGATCCAGTACGACAATGTCAGTGAAACCGCCGGCATCAACATGCGCCTGCACTGGATTCCGGAAATTGGTAAAGAACTGTTCTTCGTGATCAACCACACCCTGGAGGATTACAACCGGGATAATCGCTTCAACTCCACTTTTTCCGACGTATCGTTGAAGTTCAGTTATACCTTCAGGTACTGACAGGATTCGCCATTACCAACTCCGGAACGAAAAACCCCGGCCAGGGGCCGGGGTTTCGGGATTGCCGGGGTCATGACCCCGGACTTCCTTGAGTTTGACGCTACTGCTCAGGCACGTGCGGGATATAACGCTCTGCCACTTCATCATCACAGGCTTCAGAGGCCGGTGAAAAATCGATATCGGGGCGGTGGTCCCACTGCTGTGCCAGGGAGGCCGGTTCGGTCAGGTACACCGGGTCTTCGACAGTAATCTGGTAGCGCAGCCGGGTTCGGGCCTCATTCAGGGCAAGGCGCTCAACCGTACGTTTTTGCGCACTTGCCGGCACACTGCCGCCAAGGCCGGAAGAGTTGGGCGCATAGCCGATGGTATCGATTACCAGGGTATCGCCCTCCCACCAGCCAATGGAGTGGCCGTGGTTTGAAAGCTCCAGATTGTCCGGGTGCTCGGCATTCATGTGGATTGTGCGAATGACATGATCACCTGAATTATCAAAATGGATGATCACCTCATCTTCACTCACTGCAATGGAACGCATTTCATCAAGGACGGCAAGAAACGGCACAGGTTCAGCCACGCACAGACCGTCGTCAAGCATTTGCGCCTTGATAGCGCGAGCTTCCTGGGTCAAGGGAAAACGGGCCATGGCACCAAAACCGGCACCAATGGCAGCCCGGTTGGGTGCCCAGCGGCCCTCGATGGATTCTGCCGGTTGCAGGGAAAGGCTGCGGTTGCTTACCTTGTAGAACGGATGAATTTCACCGTCTTCGGTGGTGACATCCAGAATACGGACCTGCTTGCCCCAGCCGCCACGGTTGGGATTGGCGCGCATGACGATCGGTGTACCGGGCTGCAACGCATCGCGGTCCAGGCCATCAACCAGCGCCTGGGTGATAGCCAGGCCCTCACCTTCGATCAGCGCCCGCTCACCATCCGGCCCTGTGGTTTCAATTGTCAGGTACATGTGGGGGTTGACCCAGTCAAACTTGTAGACGGTCCCCTCCATCACGATTTCCTCTGATGTATCAAACATGGCCTGACTGTGATGTGCCCAGGCCGGTGCAGCCAGCTGTGCGGCGGCTGCAAGCACCATTATTACCCTTGTCACTATTTTCATATCGAAACCTCTAAATGGGTTGTGTACCCTGAGAATATACGGTCAAAACCGGGGCGTCCAGACTCTCTACCAAATATAAAGCCCCCCCGCCCCCTGTATCAGCTCTGCTTGTCCTGACCTGGTCGGTGCAGTCAGAACACGCCCTGTATCTTCAGCACCAGGAACAGCCAGAACCGGTATACCTGTTCGGCAAAAATCCGTTTTATGCCATCAAAGAGGCTGGCAAAAGGTGCCGGCTGATGGGCTTCCAGGCTATGCCCGAATCTCTGCAGGGCAAGCGCCAGGAAAGCAAGCAGGAAACCGGCCAGCGCATGTTCCATGTTGCCGTACGCCAGTCTGAGCAACGCATTGAGCGTACCACCAACAAAAAAAGGCACGGTGAGCACATGAATGGTGATATTTACCGGATGGCGGTGCACTTTTTCATAGTCCTTCAAAGTGTTCATCATGCGTTTCCTGAAACAATAGCCAGGGACCGATAAATCCTGCATACCCTTACCAGAACATGCGCTTGAGCAGCCCGTCTTTCTTGTATACCAGGTGATAACCCACGGCAACAATATGCAGGAGCACCAGAACGGCCAGCATCCAGGCAAACAGCGTATGCATTTCTACCAGGGGGTCATGCAGTTCGGTACCCGACATGATCATTGGCATGGGAATGATTCCTAACAAGCGCGCATCCAGGGGCTGTTCAAATGTCCCCGCCAGGGCCCAACCTTGCACGGAAGTACCCAGCGTCAGCAGGTACAGGCCCATGTGACTCAATGCCGCAAGGTTGCGTTCCCATTTCACCGAGCCCTGTGGCGCCGGCGGCGCTTCACAGAATCCGCGCCAGGCCATCCTGGCTGCGGTCAACAGCAACACCACATAACCAAATGAGGCATGCCAGGCAACGTGAGCCATCCGATCTCCTGCCGAAACCATGATTGTCATCAGCCAGCCGTGGATGATGAGCACCAGGACCAATATCAGGCCAATGCCGTGCATTATCCTGACCGGTAATCCCCAACCTGCTGTACTGCCGCCTGCCATAACTGGTTCCTGCCTCTTCATGAGAACGGGCATGATAACCGACTCATGATGTTTCAGGCTTGCGTTTCCTTGTAGAGCGAGTAACAAAACCCTGGCACCAGTCCCGCTTTTGGAGCTGAGCCGCGCAACTCTTTATAATGGGCGGTTTTTCATCAAACCGATTTATTGCCATGCTTCGCTCCCTGCCCTTCTTGTTATCAGTCCTTGTCTCTATTCCTGTACACGCCATCGTGGACGTGCAGGACCAGTTTTTCTCCAACCCGGAGTCCAACACGTTTTCTGTCCTTGAACTGGACCTGGCCGGTGCTTCCGGCAACAAGGATGAGAAAAGCTTTACCCTCGCCACCCACAATATCCTGCGGCGCGGGCCGTCCACCTGGCTGTTCGTGGCTGAAGTGGCGAATTCGGAAGTCAACAAGGTCGAAAACGAAAACAACAGTTTCGCCCACTTGCGTTATACCAGGGACATTGTCGGGCCCCATGGCGTGGAGGTGCTGGCACAGTACTCGGAAGACAAGTTTGCCAACCTGGCCAGTCGTGACGTTTACGGCGGGGGGTATCGCTACCAGTGGATTCGGGGCTCCAGTACACAGAGAGGGCTCATGGGACTGGGCATCATTCGCGAAGTTGAACAGTATGTGGGCCAACCCGGTGAGCGCAAGCGCTGGCGCGCCAACCTTTACATGACCATGGCCAGGCCATTTGACGAAGCTGGTAATGCCAGCATTGGCCTGACCACCTACCTGCAACCGGCCATTGCCGGTGGTTCCGATGTGCGCGGCATTGCCACGCTGACTTTCAAATCGGCCCTGACCGATCGCCTGCAGATCAATATCGGCATCAATTACAACTACGAAAGCAACCCTTCACCCGGCCTCAGTAATTACTCGCTGAGTTATTCTTCGGGGTTCAGTTATACCTTCAGGTAACCAGTAAAGGAGTAAGACCTGATCCGGGCCGAATCAAAGAGGCGTGCCACAAAGCTGCCAAACGCTGTTACTCCTCATCATCACTGTCACTCTTGCAGGTTTCAGGGAGGTATCTGCCTGGCACGGCATTTCTTGAAACAGTATCGTTCCTGCATTCCCAGGCGATGGTGCCATCTTCCTGGGCTCTGGCCACCAGCAAATAGGCCGAATCTAAATCTTCAAACCGCTCACCAAAATCGCTTAGTGTTACCCGCCCATTAAGCGTACCGGTAAGCAGCTTATCGGAATCGGCTTCACCGGGAACGCCAGGCTGCCAGGTCAGCTCCTTCAGCACACCCGCTGGAGTGAACTCTTCTAGACCAGCGTCCGCACCAGATTGGGGCATTTTCTCATGGGCTTTGAAATACTCTTCTATCATCACTTTTTGCGTTTCGCCCAGAGCGACAGCTTCCGAAATTGAATTGTTGAGACTGGACTCCATGTATTTACCAAACACCACGGCAGAAATCACAATAACGATAAGGACATAAGTAAACATCTCCGGGGTGGTAACGCCGGTTTGTCGGCTGCCAATATTTAATTCATTCATCGAACCGTATCCAAAATTTCCAAAGTTAAAAGTTATGTACCATTACAGGCGACTTCATCGTCAAACTCTTCCTCTCTTTGCAACTTCTTGTTCTTGCAATTTCCGCACCAGAATGCCATGGACTTGCAAGAGACAAACCAAAGTAAATCAATACTCTCTTGAATCAGGCAGCAACGTCTGGAACAGCCCACACTGAGCGACCAGAACAATGGTCTATACGAAGAGCACAAGGCCAATTTGGCTTATTCATTGGCGCTGGTCGGGAGTAAAAGTCCTGTTAGTTCTGATCCCTTTGTTTTCATCCAGCCCTGGATTACCATGGCGACCAGCCCGTCCCGATTCATCATAAAAACAACATCAGGGAGACAGCGCATGAATACATCAACCCAACCAGGCCTGCCAAAACACTTACTGGCGGTTTCACAAACCCTGTCCCTTGCCCTGATGGTCCTGGCCTGCCCTGTCTATGCCCAGGAAACCGCGCCGGCCGGTGACATCACCGGCGTGGGCAACTTTGCCCATATCGTCGAGGATATGGACGAGTCCCTGCGTTTTTACCGGGACGTGCTAGGGCTGGAGGTCACCGTCAGCGCAGACTTTTCTGTCAATGCCGGCGTCCAGGACATGGGCGGCACGCCAAATGCAGAATCGCGTATCGCGGTGCTCGATGTCCCTGGTACTGAACTGGATATCGAACTGATCGAGTATCGCGGCATCGACCGTAATCACCAGCAACCCCATTTTGTGGATCCCGGTGCCGCCAACATGGCCATGCGCCCCCGCGATCTCGACAGCCTGTTTCCGGCAGTGCGTGATTTTCCCGGTGTGAATGTACTGACAACATCCGGCGAACCGGTCACGATCACCACACCCAACGGCACCCTGCATGCGGTGTTCGTCCAGGACCCTGACGGTTTCGTGGTGGAATTGCTGGACAATCCCGGAGGTGAAGAGCTCATCTCTGCCAACTCTTTTGAACTCACGGTGGCCGATACCGACGAAAGCATCCGCTTCTATAACGACCTGCTGGGCTTTAATTTCACGAAGGGTGAGGGCTTTGTCGACAACCCGGACATGGCCAATACCGCGGGTGCGCCCGGTGCCAGTTTCCTGCAAAGTCGCGCCATCATCCCCGGCACGAATATTCCGATGATACTGATTGAATTCAAGGATATAGCACGCAAGACGCTGTCCGGTAGAACCCAGGACCCGGGTACCACCGTCCTGCAACTGGAAGTGCAGGATGTGGACGCACTGACCGCAAAACTGGCAGCAGCAGGTGCCTCCATCGTGTCAAAAGACGGTAAGCCTGCCGAGCCCTTTCCGGGGCTGAAGATTGTTATCGTCCGCGATCCCAACAACATGCTGCTGGAGC
>Ga0181592_10005995_pt1 | contig 10004 bp, 6 predicted proteins | sample 071ome_20_FD_133755 | JGI IMG/M metagenome (GOLD analysis project Ga0181592, IMG submission 133755) | Coastal salt marsh microbial communities from the Groves Creek Marsh, Skidaway Island, Georgia - 071412BT metaG (megahit assembly) | ecosystem: Environmental > Aquatic > Marine > Intertidal zone...
AAATACGCAGTTTACACGCCAGATATAAACTGGAAGGTGCAGAGTCAATTTATATTCGCAGACTACCACTATGCGACAATTTTATTATACCACTATATGTAGTATGTCAAGGTTATTCTTCTACTAAACCTCGTACCCTACGACCTTCTCTAAGAGCACCTGTTGTAGGTGTAAATTCTGATTCTTCTTGTGCTTCTAATCTTTGTATTCTTTCTCTTTCTTCAGCAGAACCAAATACTTGTGCTTGTATAAATTCTTCTATATCATAATCAGGTCTCTCAACTAAACCTTCTGGTGTCATTCCTGGCTCTTCTACTGCTTCTGGTTGAAATCTTCTAGTTAATTCAGCAAGTCTAGGAACCTCTGCTTCTGCTTGTGCAAATAATTGTCTAGCTTGTGATTGTGTTAATCCAGCTCTTTCTAATGCTTGTGTTTCTTCTGGACTTAATGCAAAACCTCTAGCAGCAGCCTCACCACCAATCTGTGCTTGTGTAATTCTACCTTCAATAATTGCATCTCCTACTGCTGGGTCTATAATTGATGCAAATATCTGATTATCGTTTAAATCCATACCAAAATTAGTTCTATAATATTCTTTTACAGCAGGAACATTTTCTACTATTCCTGACCTAGCTGCTTCAACTCTTGCTCTAAATTCATTAGGTGCAACTCCTTTTTCTATTAATGTTGAAAATGTATCTTGAAAATATTCAGGATTTAAACCATAATCTTCAATAGTTAATCCATAACTTTCTTTTACTGCTGCATAGTCTTGTTCACTAAGTCTTACAGTTCCATCATCTCTTATATTTTTAGGAAATACTTGTGCATATTCTGGACTTTTTCTTACTTCAGCAATAGCAATATCATTACTCTGTGTTTCAGCAAAAGTATCTGCGTAAACTTGTATTAATGATTCTGGTAACCAAGGAAGTAACGCTCTAGCTTGTCTTAAAAACTCGTCCATTATATTATTCTCCTAACACCACCACCACCAAACTGGCCTACCATATTAGATAATACTTCATTTTTAATCTTCTCTGAACCACCATCTTTTAATCCTGCATCATACAATAATTTTGTTGCTTTAGATACATCATTACTTTTAACAACATCTTGAAACAATGTAGATGATTCATCAACTGTGCCACCCCAAGTATTTGTTGTAAATCCTCGCCATGGTGCTGCAATTTCTTCGTATGTTAACTCATCATTGTAACCAGGAAATAATCCTTTTTTCATATTTAACAATGTTTCTTCAACATTTATTTGTGCATCTGGGTCATTCCTGACCATACCTGCCCATTTTTTTATTTGGTCATCTGAAATATTACCACCAAACACAGGTCCTAAATATTCTTTCACAAGCCTTTTAACTTGTGATTCTCCTGCTCTAGTTGTATCATAATCTATTTGTCCTGATGTAATAAATTCATTTAATTTAGTATCTAATTGTGCATCAAGTGTTGGGTCAGATAATACTTTTATTTGGTCTGATGTATATATTTCTGACCACTCTCCTGTAGTAAATTTTTGAGAAACCCAATTTACTAATTCTTCTGAAGGATTTGCAATTCCTGATTGTTCCATTAAATTTTTAATAGAAAGTCTATCATTTTCTATTTTGTTTTGTGCATCTGCTGTTAAAACACCAGTAAAATCTGTTGTATTAGATTGTGCTAAAAGTAACCAATCTTTTTCTGCTTGTGTGTGATTACGCCACCAATTAGTAGATTGCCATTCTGCATCAGTTACTGTTCTTCCTTCTAAAGTAGCTTCTGCTAACAACATAATCATTTCTTCATCATTTAACCAAGGTCTTACTTGTGATTCTTTTTCTACTGTATCTACAAACGATACCCATGGACTTTGATTAGGGTCATAGATATTAGGGTCTGCTAACTCTAAGGAATCTCCAAATCTAATTGCTTTATTCCATTCAGATGTTGTAGGTGTTTTAATACTTTCTTTAATAGCATCTATTTCAACTGGTCCAAATATATTTTCTAAATCATCTAAACTTGTATCATAATATATTGGAGTTCCAGTTCCTGGAATAAAATAAACTATATAGTAACTACCATCTACATTCCAATATTCAGCACCTGTAGGAATAGGCATATCTCTTTTTGTTATAGGATTGTAAATAGTTCCATCTTCATTTTTTATTACTACCTCACCATCTGGCCCTACATCTGAATAATCTTTAGAATCATAATCAGTATTACCTATACCAACAACACTTTCTCTTTGGTCCATAGGAGTAGAAGCATCTTCACCACCATAATCACCTGGATATTCAGGAGTTAATGGTTCTGTTTGTGATGCTCCTTTATAACCTTCTCTACCTGGAACTATACCTGCTAGTAATCTATCATATTCTGACATTGTATAACCAGCAGCTTTATCAGCCTCTGTAAATGTTGTATTAGCTGTTGTTCTAGCTCCATTAGGTCCATAAACTACTACTTGTGCCATATTATCTCATTAAACTTTCTGATAATGCTTGTAACATACTTGCGTAAATATCATTAATTTTTTGTTTCTCTTTACTATCATACTCTACTTTAACTGGTTTATCTTTAGCTTGATACCTAATTGATTTTCTACTAAATAATTCTTTTTCCCTGGCTGTTCTGGGATTATCAATAAAAGCATTTGATAAATCTTCATATAGTTTTGTCCATTTTAAATTTATTTCACTATTATCTTGTTTTGGTTCAATTTGTAATGGCAATGAATATGGTACAAATGTTTCACTAGGAACAGGTATTCCTCTATCTAGGTCTTGCATTGCTACTTCAGGATTTTTAGTTGTAGAAAAAAATAATTCTAATTCTTGTTCTTTTCTATCTTCTAATCCAGGAAAATCTTTAACTGATTGTGATATAGTTTTAGTCCATTCTTCTCTAATTTTATCTTCATTACCACTACCTATTGCTCTCCACAATGCACCACCACTCATTTTCTCTGGCCTGTTCATAGTTGCAAATACTAAACCATCAAACTGTTCTTGTGTAAGTTCAACATCAAATGACTTCATTCTATTATTTACAATATCTACATACTGTTGTAAATCTTTTATAAGTATTTCTTTTGCTTCTTCTTCAGTTACAGTATCACCTATTTGTATTTTTTCGTCATCATCTCTAGCAGCATCTGTATGACCATAACCTATAGTCAAAGTACCAATTATTTTATCTTCAGGTTTTAATACATAATTTGGTCTTGCATCATCATAAGCTGTATCTTTAAATACTTCTTCATCTTGAATTATTATTATGGCAGGAGGTGATATATCCATTATCCACCTAATGCTTTTAATCGCATAATAGATTGACCTATATTTCCAGCATTATTTCTAGCCCTAGATACATCTTCTTGCCTACTAATAACACCCTCAAAATCTCCTTTTATTTTTTCTTGCAATCTAGCAACTGCATCTACTTCCTCTGGAATAGGCTCTACAGTTGTTTTAGTGGTTCCTGGTTCTCTACCAACAATCTTTATCAGTCCTTGTTCTTCATCAAGTTCAGTAATAACTTTACCTGGTGTTGTAGTTCTGGTTACTTCAGGACCTTCTACTGCCATTCTTGCAATAGCTTCATCACTATAAAATTCTTTTTGTTCTAATTCTTTTAACAATAATTCGTAATAGTTTCTTTCTTTTCTTGTAGGTGTTCTACCAATAGAGTTAAATATTGCATCTACTGTTTGTAATCTTGTTGCTTTATCGCTCTCTCTGTATTTTTTTGGTATATATATTTCTTCTCCAGGATTTAATAATTCCAAATCTATCGCTGTGTCATAACCAACACCTGTAGCAAAATTAGATGCAGTCATAGCTTTTATTAAAGCATTTCTAGTTTCCCTTCCTGGTCTTCCATACTCTTGACTGTAATCTTCCATATCAAACCATTGTGTTCTAACTAATCTATCTTGTAATGTTCTTATTTCATTAGGAGACAATCTATCTAAAACAACATCTTCGTCACCAGGATAATACCAATTACCATCTTCATTAAGTCCATTAAGGTAAACACTGACATCTTGAAACCCACCTTTACCATCTGATATCAATGAAGGATAACCAAATGGAGATGGTGCTTGATATGATGGTGTGCCAATAATTATATCTTGCCCAGCTTTTCCTTCTTCTTCAACAGCACCAAGTATGTCTATAGGTTTTTCTGTTGACCAACCTTCATTTAAATATGTTTGTAAACTAGATTCTTCTATCTGAATATCAACTATTTCTCCATTGTCTTTTATTTTATATACTGTTATCATATTTTCCTTATTATGGCGTATACTGATATTCTACTGTGGATAAGAACTTTGTTCTATATATTCCTGCAAAGTCTGGATATTCTTCTACTACTTGTGCTCCCCAGTTAAACAAGTAATCACGCATAGCTTGTGTTGCTTGTTCTCTTCCTAAATATTCTATAGCTTCATTTTCTGGTTTCAAAACTTCTACACCACCTGTTGTAACTTTTTTCTTTTCATTTTGTATTTTTTCTATCATATACATAAAACCTTCATTTTTACTATCACCATATAAAAACTTTTGTAAACCTTTTCCTGCTTCAGTAGTAAGTATAAGCTCATCATTAGCTGCTTTCTTTAGTTCTTCAAATACAACATATCTACTTACTGGTTCTCTTTTAGGTAAATCTCTTGCATCTGTTCCATAAGGAAATACTTCTAATAAACTTGTTTTAATTACAGATAATTCTGCTTGTGCATCTTTTTCTGATATTCTATCTTCTGCTCTAGCTTCTCTAATAGGTTTAGATAAATAATTAAATATTATTCTGTATGCAGTTTCTTGTGCTCTTTCTATTTTTTCATCAAGTGTTAATGTAACTCTCTGACCTTCATCAATTTGATTATAAAAAGAATTAACATCTAATAAATCATACTCATATACATTTGGTGCAAACAAAGGAAATGTATATTGAAACTCTTTAGCTTTTTCTGGGTAGGCTCTAAACCACTCAACTTCTTCTTCAGTAGATGGTAGTGTAGTTCCTAGTGTTGTAGTATTACCTTGCACTAAATACACTGCAGTGTATATAGAATCCCAATCTTCAGGAGTACCACCAATTAAAGATGCTATTGTTTGATAGGCTATATATTCTTCCCCTGGTTCTGTTTGATTTATTAATTGTCTAAATAACGCAGTTATAACAGTATTTGTAAAATAGTCATCATCATATTTACCAAACTCATAATCAGAAGGCATTAATGTTTCTAATACCTCTATAAGATTTTGTTTATCTAAAAAATCTGCTTGTTCTGCAAGTCTATCATTAAGCTCTAATTTATAAGCAGCTTCTGCTCTAGGAGAAGATGGTGCTATACCTTTAGCTATAGATTCAAATACATTTATTCTTTTTGCTAAATCAATAACATCTTTTTCAAATAATTCTCTACCTTCATCTGTTCTTGGGTCATAAGGTAGATACCCTTCAAACCACGCTTTTGTCATTATTTTAGAACTAACAGCTACATCATTAGCCCAAGAATTTTCATCTAATCCACCTTCAGTATGTGTATTGTATGATTGTTGCATGTAAACTGGTGTTTGGCCAATAGTTGCACCTTCTACTCCTGGGTCACCAAGTCCATAGGGAAATATTACATCTTCTATTTCCTGTGTCCATTTTGATTCAGGCATAAATCTTTTTAATATTTTGTAACTATATTTCATTACTGGACCCAAACCTGGAATTGGAGATTGTGTAAACAAGTTAGCACCCTGTACAGGTGATGACAGTCTTAATTGCACATCTTCTTCAAAACCTGATAAATCTCTATCTTCTATACCATAAACATACTCTGTTAAATCTGTTGGAGCAGTCACATAAAACTTTTCTCCTGACACTGGGTCTGTATAAAAGAAACCATTATTAGTTCCTCTGTCTGTTGCTAGTTGTATTTTTCTAAGTCCTGCTTTATTTCTCCACAATAACTTAGGATAGTTAATTGCAATTTCTTTCCATGGCTCTAAGAAAGGAAATACTAATCGTAGTGCTTCTGCTACATAACCTTTTTGATTTAAGTTATATAACAATCTATTGTGCATTTCAAATGAATAACCTTTTGCTGCATCATTAATTTCATCAATAGTTAACCTCATGTTTTCTGGTATATCTTTTACTGCTTTTTCTAAAGAACCATATTTTTTAATAGCAGCATTCTTTCCTGCTGTGTATAATTGCTCTACTTCTTTTGGCACTTTAGATTGTTTTATTAAATCATCAAAATGTTTTAATGCACTTGTATCTGCAAATGGTAATTGTGATGAAACACTTTGCCAATAATATTGAGTAAATGTTGGTATTCTTTGTAGCTCTGCATCTGGTACTTCACCTAAAAAATACCATAGGTATTCTGTTCCTTTGTTAAAGAAATTTTTTATTTCATTACCTTTTTTAACATCAACTATCCAATCTGGCATAGGAAGTACATCAGGACCTGCTGTATCATATTTATCACCTAAAAATTTCTTTAATAATTTTTGATTAGCTGGTGTCCATCTACCAAAATCATCAAATGTAAGAGTTTGACCTTTATATTGAATTTTTCTATTTGCAATGAGACTTAATAATTCTTCGTCACCTTTAGTTAAGTCCATAATCCATTCAACATAATCATCTACATATTGTTCTGCATCATTTAAATTTGTATATGGATTCATTGGTTTTCCATCAAAATTGTAACGAGTATCATTTAAATCATTTCTAATTTTTCTTAATGAACCATTCCAAAAACTTTGTTTTGTTTTAGTTAAATCTGTACCATCTAATAATTCTTTGGCTATAGATTTTGCTAAATCACTTTCTATTGGCCATTTAAGATTTATTTGCCAACCAGATATGTATTGTTCCTTTGTTATGTTTCCTGCAGTAACAGTTGATTTAGGAGTTTTTCTCCAAGTGTTTTGCACAAATTCTTTTGATGCAATTTTTCCAAATACATTAGTTGGTCTATCTGCAACTATTCCACTTACAATTTCATCGTATACTCTTTTGCTAGGAGCTAAACCTTTTCTAAAATCTTGTCCTAATATATCATTATAATAATTTGAAAACACCCAAGTTGACATAGGATTTTCTATCCAATTATCTAATCCATCTAATCCCATTCTAAATTGACCTTCTCCAAATAATCTAAGTGGCCATGCAATTCTTGTTATAAGTTGTGCTCCTGTCCATATTTTTTGTAATGGCCAAAGTGCATCAGGAATAGTTCTTATAGTTTGTGGCCCAAAAGAAACTAACATATCTGCATAATCAGCAACATCTTTAATTAAATTTTGTACTGGTAATTTTATTTTAGATGTTTCTGGTAAATCATCTATAAACTGTGTTGCAAGTTTTACTAATTTTGTTTCTCCTACATCAATATTGACATACTTTTCTATTGTTCCTAATGCTCTTCTAATATCTAGTGGTTTTCCTAAAGACCAAGTATCATTAAAATGTTGTCCTATATCAAAAGGTGTAGCTAAATTTATAGGGCTACCATCATTATTTGGAATACTTCTTTGTCCATTAAATATTTTTTCTTCTGGTACTAGCTGACCACCTGGTCTTTTTTCTAATTTTGCAAAATATGATTTAACATCAAAATCTCCTTTTAGCTTTCCTTGTAACTCATCAAAATATTCATCTATAAATTTTATTGATTTACTAGAAAAGCCTTCTGATTTCATTAATGCTTTTACTTGTTCTGGTAATTTTTCGTATAATACTTTATTCATTAATACTCTGTTACCACTAACTGATTGTTCTGCAAATTCTATAGATAGTTGATTAGCAATATTTTTAGGTATTTTAAATTCAACTAACCATTGATTAAATACTTTTACAGAATCTGTTGCATCTGTGTAAGCAGCACCTGCTTCAGGTGTCCACTCACCAAATTTAGAGTAAGGTGCTTTTTCACCTTTTCTTGCTTTCTGTAAAGCATCTACTAAATTTTTATTATAACCTAAACTATTTTTTGACCTAATAAGAGCAGGTATTCCAATACCTTGATTTTGTACTACAAAACCTTGCATAAGATTTTTTACTTCATCTACATTTCTAGTTTTTACTAAATTAAGTGCTAGCTCTGGGTCTTTGACTGCATCAAATATTCTTTTAAAATCATTTGATTCTGCAAATGCTGTTAAAAAACCTTCTGACTTAGGACTATTTAAGAAGTTGTCAACAATAGCAGGTATCTTTTCAAACTCTCCTGCTCTGTATGCTTTTTGTATTTTACCTTGTGTACTGTTAGCAAACTTTATACCTTTTGATATTTTAGAACCAACTAAAAATGGGTCAGTTATTAAAACTTTATAAAAATCTATACTTCCTGATACTGCATTGAAAAGAAAAGTGTTTTGTTCTATACCTGATACTTCTGCTACATATCTACCTGCAGTTATATTTTGACCTCTATATTTATATGCTTCTTGGTCTTCTAATGCTTCAGCTACTATTCTTCCTTGTGGAAAATAACCTTCACCAAAACTTTTCCATACTGAACCAGGGTTTTGACCTTCCCTTATTTTTTGTAATGCAACACCTGCTGTAGATGCACCTGCGTTTTTATAGTTATCTGAAAATGTTTTACCAATAACTTTTTTTAAACCTGTAGGACCTTTACCTGTTAAAGAAGATAATGTTAAAGCAAGACCAGCAAGTTGTCCTATTTTTTCTGTTTTATTAGCTTCGTCTCTTGCAGCAGCAACATCTCCTATTGTAACATCTGGGTCACCTGCTAATCCTCTAGCAGCTAAATCCTCTGCTTTTTTTCTTTGTATTTGACCTAATTGTAAAAATGGTTCTTCTATAGTTTCTTCTGATGTTTTCACAAATGCTCTTACAGGTTTACCTACAGTTGCATTTGCACCTGCACCACCAATTAATGCTAGAGCTCTAAATATTCCTTTAAGTGTTCCATATACAGGTTCGCTTTGATATGTTGATTTATTCCAAAATTTCATACCTTCAGGTAATTTAAATTGTTTACCTACAGCATTAAACACTTTTCCAAAAGTAGAATTAAACATAGCTGAATTTACTACATCATTACCCATAGTATTTGGAAATACAGGTTGTGATTTAGGTACAGCTTTATACTGCAATTTTAAAAGTTCTTCAAATTGTTTATTATCAAGACCCTTTAAAACAGCAGATGATACTAAACCAGATTGAGCCCCTGGATATAATCTTGCAAGTTCCTTAGTTCTTTCTACTTGTTCTGATGTAAATTGATTTTTTTTCTGGTTATATAAAAATTCTCTTTTTCTATTTGTTTCAGTTATTTGATTATACTCTTCACCAAATGTGTATGGTCCAATAGGTTGCCTTACCATAACTAAAAACTATATGCTTGTCTTAGGGCTTCTACATCACTATTGTCAGCTAAATCTGCTAATACAGTAAAATCTAAATCTCCTATTTCTTGTGATGATAATTGTGCAACAAAAGCACCAGAAGTTAAAGGTTCATTAGGTCTTTCAGTATCTCGTGTAATATCTAATAAATTAGTCATTGGCATTTTTGGTATTACTGGTTGTCCACCTTCATTCATAGCAACAGATACTTCTTCTTCGATTGGTACAGCTCTTGTTTGGTCTATTTGGTTTGTAGCTGGTGGAGGTACATTTGTACTTCTACCATCTACTTTAGGTAATGGGGCAGCTTGTTGTTGTGCAACTAACTCACCTTGTTCACCATAAGTCAATCCAGGTATTCTTTGTACCTTTTGTGTTTTTTTATTACTAGAACTCCTCGTTGCCATCTTGCTCCTCATCATCATAAAACATAAATGTAGAACTTATAATCATATATCCAAAAGGAAACGCTAGTGGAGGCATCTGGTCATAAAATACTTTACCTTCATCTTTTTGTTGAAATATAATAGCATCACCTTTTTCATCAATATCTCCTAATGAGTTGTGTACTATATCTGCAAAATCTTTATTAACTGACATTATCCAC
>Ga0181592_10005997_pt1 | contig 10003 bp, 7 predicted proteins | sample 071ome_20_FD_133755 | JGI IMG/M metagenome (GOLD analysis project Ga0181592, IMG submission 133755) | Coastal salt marsh microbial communities from the Groves Creek Marsh, Skidaway Island, Georgia - 071412BT metaG (megahit assembly) | ecosystem: Environmental > Aquatic > Marine > Intertidal zone...
CGAGGGCGGGACCTTCTTTTCGTCGTCCTCCGGCGTCCTGGGTCGCATGCGGATCCCCTTGAGACGCTTGACGTCTGCCACCTGTGATTGCGACGTCGACGCGGCCCGTTGTATGGTCCGATATATGGTGGCCGGCTTATACGGGCGCCTGCTGGGAAAGTTGGGGGCGAGGCGTCCCGCCGGGACGCCCACTCCCCGGCTTCCTGCAAGCATTGTGGCCGATGCTATTCAGTTCAGTATAGGCTCTGCGTCGTCGCCGAGTCTGCGTGCGGCACGGCGGACGGACGGAATGGGTGTGTGTCAAGTTTCTTTGAGTTTTTATCCGGATTTTGCTCGTCACGGACTCTCAGTGAGACTACCGTTCTCTTTGTCCACGACACCCACACACGTCATCATCAGCATCATCATCACCATGGTGCTCGGCGGCAAGGCCCTCGCCGCTCGTGCTCGGCCCGGTCCTACGACGCGTGCTCGAGTCACCACGCCCACGCGGGCGCTCTTCGGCTTTGGCGGACGCGACGAGGAGAAGGAGCGGGAGAAGGAGGAGCAGATGCGCGCGCAGCAGGAGGTGCTGAAGCGCAGGAAGTCGAACTCGTGGCAGGCCGGGGTGAAGGACCGTCGCGCCAAGGCGTCGAGGTACCTGAACGACCCCGAGTTCAAGAAGGCGTGCGACGAAGAGAACAGGAGAAGGTTCAAGGAGAGGCAGGCGATGGAGGAGCCCGAGCCGACGAGCGGGTTCCGCATCATCGTCCCGATTACGCCGTTTGGGATGCCGGAGTACGACGGCGGTGAGCGGTTCGACCTGCGCCTCCCGTACGTGGACAACGGATGGGTGGACGAGGATGCGGACCCCATGAAGCAGTTCAGACGCTTCATCGGTCTGGTGCGTATGACGACGATGAAGACGATGAAGACGATGAAGACGATGAAGACGGTGACGACGACAACGATGATCTCGCTCTCACTCGCGCTACGCGCTTTGCCCGTTTGCCCATTCATCACCCGCAGGACAAGAAGGCCAAGTCGGACGACGGCGACAGCACCAAGGGGGGGAAGAGGAAGGGAAAGAAATGAATAAAGAACTCGTTTACATCACCGTACGTCACATCTTTGAAGGTTTTGCTCCTGCTCTCTCGAGGACACCGTCGATCCAGTCAATCATACGTTCCACGAGTCTTCCCCGCTCCGGCTCCAGCAGCACCTCGTGGAAGCCACCCTCGACCGGCACGAAGGTGGTATCGGTCGACGACACGGCGTCCAGGAATTTCCGCGTCGCTGCAAAGGAGGTAATCTTGTCCGCGTCGCCGTGATGGGCATAGATGGGCAGCGTGAACTCGCCCCGGTGCTTGCTGAACGCCTCGAACCCCTTGAGCATCTCCGATCCGCTCCGCACCGGAATGTTGTCGTGGTAGATCAGCGGATCCTCCTCGTATTTCTTCACTTCTTCCGGGTCCTTGTTTACGTGAGCCGCCACCACCTTTGGTACGATCTTGAGGTTGGGCACGGTCGCCGCCAGCACGCTGCTGAAGACGGCCTGGACGCGCAGCATCGGCGTCCACTCCACGTCGAGCAGCGGCGAGCACAGGAGGAGTCCAGAATAGCGCGCCTGGTCTTTCAGACACGCGAACGCCGCAACGAGGCCCCCGAGACTGTGCCCTGCGATGAACATCGGCGTCGTCTCTCCCGTGTCTTGTCTGGCCGTCGCCGCGAGGGCGTCGAGGTCGAGGACCAGCGTCTCCAGGTCGATGACGGCGCGTGCGCCACCCGACGTGCCATGCCCCATCGCGTCGTGATAGTACACGGCGATGCCCGACGCCGCCAGTCGCTCGAACGTCGCCTTGTTCCGGTCTCCGTACTCACCGAATCCGTGGTGGAAGACCAGGCACCTGGCGAACGAACGATCGAGCGGGGAGCGCGAGTGAGTGAGTGAGTGAGTGAAAGTTGAGTCAGGGCGTTGGGAGAGCGAGAGCGAGAGCGAGCGTGCGCACGCCGGTCGAGTTCAACGCTCACGCTCGGATCAGGCCGCGTTGGGTGGGGGCCATCTTGACAGTGTGCAGGCTGACGCCCGACCTTGTGCTCGGCCGTTCGTATGCTGTCACTGTCAGACCGGCTGGAGGATTCATTTCGTTCGGTTTTCCTCAAATTCGAACGAATTATTCCGAATACAGAGAATTCGCGAACTTCGCGAATACAACGATGTTTTCGGGCCCTGTCGCGAAGGCGAGAGGCCCCTGCGTGGCCCATCCCCGTGTCCCATCGATCGCGCGGCGACGAGTGGAGACGTGTGCGTCTCCATCGGACGACGGGAACTCATCACCACAGGCGACGAGACTCGCCGGCATCATCAAACGGAAAAAAGAGCGCGTCGAGCGGCAAGTGAACGAGCTGGGCGAAGAGGATCTGGAGGACCGGCTGAGCTCGGCCGTGATGCAGGGGCCGGGCGATGACGGCTTTCGGTTCTCGCAGTTGATCTCGAGCGTGGGAATGCGACGGGGCGGCCCGTTGACCATCTTCGAGATCGCCCGTCTCGACTCGTTCGAAACGAGCGACGATCTTGCAGAGCGGGCAACGCGGCTTGTGGAGTGCGGCGCGGATGCCATCGCAGTCCGTCTCGATGAAGAGGCGTCTCCCGAGGGCATGAGGGATCTCTTCGTCGTGAGTCGGGCGGTCGCAGCACGAGTGCCCGTGTTCGCGCGCGATTGGTACCTGCACCCGTTGCAGATTGTCGACGTCAAGGCGGCGGGCGCCACCGGGGTCATCGGGATCGTGGCCAGCGTCACACAGCGGGGGAGCCCGGTTTTGAGTTCGTTCGGGGCCGCGCTCGGCCTCGACTGCCCCGTCGAGATCGTCAACCTGAACGAGCTCAAGCAGATGGAAGGGTTCTGTGGTTGAAATCGTCTGCTCGATCAGGCCGTCTCTCACCCTCACCCTCACTCGCGGTACGCTACGCGCTTTGTTCGGTTCTTCGGTCAGGTTTGGGGTCCCGTTCTACGCGATGGACATCGGGGTGGGAATCAACGTCGGCATCGCTGGGTTCACAAGTCAACTTGTCAGTGGAGTCCTGGGAAATATGGACTTTAATGCCTTGTCGATCGTGGGCGTCTCGTCCATGGAGGAGCTTCACGGGAAGATTGCGACGAAGGCCGACGCGTTGTACGTCAAGAGCGGCATCTTCAAAAAGGCGGACGGAGAGGGCTGCGAGACAACAGAGCTCGTGCGCGCCATCCTCGACGCCTGCAGTGGAGACGACTAGTGTTCGTCATCTCATTAATGTTATCTCGTTACTTGTTCATTCGATGTTGTCGTCGTCGTCGTAGTAGTAGTAGTATACAAGTCAGTCGCGTCCGACGCCGTCCTTGGCGGCTCTCGAGACCTCGTCGAGCATCCCGTTGCTGTCCAAGGCCCCAGAGCCCCCGACGCTGAAGAGGACGAGGGACAGCTTGTGGGAGCCGAACCCCGCCAGGAGCGCCAGCAGCACGCTCAGGTTGTCGTTCCCTCCGACTTCCAGGAGCTCGGGATGACTGTACACGAACCACGCCAGGGCGCTCACGCCGAGGAAGGGCAGCGCGCCACTCACCAGCGAAAGCCCCAGGCCGTCTTGAGCGTCCCCGATGTTGTCCACCTTGCGCTGCAGGCCGACCTGATATGCGAGCGACATGGCGCTGCCAGAGGCAAACGCGGTCGCCGCCGCAGCACCGAGCGACCCGTATGCGAGCCCCGTCCCCACGACGCCGACGGCCGCCGTGTACAGCAGCAACTTCTTCTTCATCTCCTCGTACCACGTCATATTCTTCGAGGCCATCTGCATCGCGTCGCTCGCCGACAGGATCTTGGCGTCCGGCCCTTCCCCGTACAAGATGCTGCCCAACGGGACGCGGACCAGGTACTGGGCGCTGCACATCGGGTCGTCGCCCATGATCCTGCGCTCTTTGCTGAGAAACTTGGAACTCATCGCGCCGTTGTCTGCAGACGAGGACACGACGACCTCAGAGACCGCCCACGTGCCGCTTTGCGGCCCCACCAAAACGCCCGCCAGAGGTCCTAGGTTCGGCGCCACGAAGCTGACCTCGGTCGTGGTCCCGCTCAGAAACCTGTGCTTGCTGTAGTTCGACGCTGTCGGCGTCTCTGCGCCCATGATGAGGGTGCAGTCGGCTCCCTCTGGAACGTCGTCCGACCCGTTGGCACACATCTCGCGCAGCATCGCCTCGGTCGACGACGTGTCGGACGCCAGGTCGGCCGACGTGGGAATGAACTTCATGAAGGCGTCCTGGTTCTCGCCCACGAGGGCGACCAACACACCACTCGAGGTGTCGCTGTGCGTCGCGTTTCGGTCTGCCGTGGTCGTCAGTCTGACTGTGTACACGGTTCTCTTGACGCCCGGTCCCCGCCCCGTCCCGACAAGGCGCTTCGGGACGGCGAAGCTCATGGTTGTCAGTATACACAATATAAAGAACCTCAGGAGGTGTTGTCGGGGGAGTGAGCAGATGAAACCTGCAATGAAATGCTAGCTATCATTTCATCGCAGCATCGGACCTATGATAGGTCCTTCCAGACGTAGATACGTACGCGTCATCGCCGCGGACGACGCTGGCGATGCGTGTCCTCCTCTCTCTCGGGGCGGTGGTGGCACCGGCACTTCTCCTGTTGTTTGTGCTTGCGATCGGTCGCCGTCGCTTCGAGCCCGTTCGGTTGCGTCAGGGCTCGAGTGGTACGACAGGACGCCTGAAGCTCTCGGCGCGCCTTGTTCGAAGCGCTGAGATCGAGCTCGTACTGCGCGATACCCCCTGCTCGGCCCCCGACGGGGACTGCCAGCCCTTCAACCCGCGGATCAGGACGCGCGTGGTCGGGCCGACCGAGCTGTTGCTCGTCGAAACGGAGGCGGGCAGGGATGCGCGCGAGCTGCGGGGCGATTTTCGGCCCTCGTCGTGGGACCGGATCCGGGAGTACACGGTCGAAGCGGCGGTCTTCACGTACGACTTCCTGCGCGACGTTCGGGAAAACGTCCTGCTCGTGAACGAGACGTACTACTACCGGATAGAGGCCGATGACGCGACGATCGATGCGATGATCGAGGCCGACGCGATGATCGAGGCCGACACGGTGACCGGCTCGAATCCGACGCGGCGCTGGGTCCTGGCCGACGAAGAGCTGGTCGACGTGCTCCGGTGCACTCGAAAGCCGGACGCTCCATCGTGGTGCACGCCGATGCCAGACAGATTATGGAACCGTTATTTTGCCGCGTGGTACATCCCGCCGCCGCCCCACGAGATTCACCGCGAGGCGCTGCAGCTCGAGCCCCGGGCGCCTCGCAAGAGGCTCCCCGACGGCCGGCGGGTGTGCTTTTTCGGCGACAGTCAGATGCGGCACTTGTTCAACAACTTTGTGATGGCGACGTCCGACTATGCGGCCGTTCCCGTCGAGAGCGCCGCCAAGCAGGTCATGCCGAGCGACCTGCACACGTACGTAGTCAAGCGGTGGTCTGGCTTTGGCGTCGACGAGGGAGCGGAGGTCGCGATCGATTCCCTGCCCTGTACGGATTTCGTCGCCAATATGGGCCAGTGGCCGGCTGGTTGGCCAGAAGACCGGCCTTGGAGCTTCGAAGAGTACGATCGGGCAGTCCGGGCCGACATGGCCGAGCTCCGGGCACTGTCGGCGGCCCTCGGCGTTCGTCTCGAGCGGTTTTTCTGGGTATCTACCAACCCATACGGCTACAATGACGTCCACGGGAGGTCGATATACGGCCCGAATGCCGCCGACTGGCGGTGGGACGGCGTCGTCGACGCCTACAACGAGATCGCGCGAGCGGCTGCCCGGGCGAGCGGAATCGCCTTCGTTGACATGAGCGGCATCGTCAAGCCGCTCGCCGACTTGCCGTACGACGGCGCCCACTACGCAGGCATCGTCGGAGATGAGATGGCGTGGGAGCTGATCCGCGAGCTGGCCTCGGTCAACTGAACTGCCGAGGGGCCGAGTGGCCGCGACGCGTTTTTTTTCCACTTGTGAAATCGACGAAGGACCCGTCTCGATCTCGATCATCACAGGTCGACGGAGAGGAGCGACGAGACGCGACGAGCGAGTAACGAAGAGCGAGTTGTCATGCAATACCAGCTGGGCACGGCGCCCGTCGGTTTTTCCCCCGTCCACCCGTCCCACGGACGGCGACGGGACTCGGGCGCCGGCGGAAAGATCTTTGGACATGTGGTTCGCAGTCGGGCGACTTCGGAGGCCGCGTCCGGTCTGAATCTGACGCGGGCGCCCGAGGAGTTCACGAGCGCGGCTGGACAGCTGACCAACGTCAACAGGGTGTCGCCCACGTCGTCGAATGACATCTACAAGTGCGCGGGCTGCGTGGATCCCGCTTGCTCGGGCGCGTTTGGATGTGCCGGGTATCCGTGGCGCCTCGAGACGGGCGGGTACCTGCGCGAGATCCTGATGTCGAAAGTGTACGACGTCGCGATCGAGACGCCGATGGACCGGGCCCAGGGGCTCAGCGCCAAGTACGACTGCAATTTTCTCCTGAAGCGGGAGGACCTTCAGCCCGTGAAGAGCTTCAAGCTTCGCGGCGCGTACAACAAGATGGCACAGCTCACCAGGGAGCAGCTCGACAAGGGCGTCATCTGCTCCTCGGCGGGGAACCACGCGCAGGGCGTGGCGCTCTCCGCCGCGAGGCTCGGCGCGAAAGCGACCATCGCGATGCCACTCAACACGCCCGAGATCAAGGTGAACGCCGTCCGCGCCCTTGGCGGCAACGTCGAGCTCGTCGGCGAGTCCTACCAGGAGACCCAGGCCTACGCGCAGGCCAAGAGCCGGAGCGACGGCATTCCGTTCATCGCGCCGTACGATGACCCGTACACGATCGCAGGTCAGGGCACCATCGGTGCTGAGATCCTCCGACAGTGCGACTTCGACGACCTCGAGGCCGTCTTCGTCCCCGTCGGTGGCGGCGGACTCATCGCCGGCGTCGCTGCCTACATCAAGAGCGTGTGCCCGAAGGTCAAGGTCATCGGCGTGGAGCCTGCGGGCGCGAACGCGATGGCCCAGTCCCTGGCGATCGGCGAGCGCGTGACCCTCTCTCGCGTTGACACGTTTGCAGACGGCGTCGCTGTCAAGCAGGTGGGCCAGGAGACGTTCAGGCTGTGCAGGGAGCTCGTCGACGGCGTCATCCTCGTGTCGAACGCGGCCACCTCGGCGGCCATCAAGGACGTCTTCAACGAGAGCCGCTCCATCCTCGAGCCGTCGGGCGCCATCGCCGTGGCTGGTGCCAAGGACTACGTCGCCAAGTACGGCGCGAAGGGGAAAACGGTCGTCGCAATCACGTCGGGCGCCAACATGAACTTTGACCGGCTGCGGCAGGTGAGCGACCTCGCGGGCGTCGGCGAGGCCGAGGCGACCCTGGCGGTCAAGCTGCCCGAGGAGGACGGTTCGTTCGCCAACATGCTGGGGGTCGCCATGGACGGCCAGACGTTCGATGTCACGGAGCTCAAGTACCGGTACAGCGCCGGGTGCGAGGGCAGCCTGCTGTTTGGCGTGTCCCTGTCCCCAAAGTCGGACGAGTTCAAGGCGCTGTCGAACAGGCTCGACCAGTCGGGATACCAGGCGATGAACCTCTCCGACGTGGAGATTGCGCAGGTCCACCTTCGCCACCTGGTCGGCGGACACTCCAACACGTCGTCGGCGCTGAGCGCCCTCGATACCATCACCGAGGACAGCGACGTGGCGCAGCGCACCGAGGTCGAGCGCATCTTTCTCGTCGATTTCCCTGAGCGGCCAGGTGCTCTCCAGAGTTTCTTGCCCCACGTCTCGCCGAGGTTCGGTATTACCCTGTTCCACTACCGCCGCACCGGAAACCGGTCGTCCGGCGTGCTGCTCGGCCTCCGCGCCGCGGGGGCGGACGCCGACAAGCTGGACGCCGCCATCGCCGAGCTCAACGCCAGCAACGAGTTCTCTGTCACGGAGATCAGCGAGGAAGAGAGAAGGCTGTTTCGGTTCTTCCTGCGGTGAGCATGATCATCTGAGAACGGTTTCTTCTTCTTTCTCTCTCCCTCGTATACCATGTAATGTGAGAGAAAAGCGATCACTATATACATACAGACCACGCTCTCGCGCGCGTTGTGAAGTGCAAGAGAGACGGACCCAACCGTTTGGATTCAGCGGCAATTCAGCCATCGATCGATACAGCCGGAAAAAATGGACGAGTTCAACCTGGAACTCGTCAGAGGCGACAAGGCGCGGGGCAGCGACGTGCCGACCAACGCCAAGGAGTGGACGGCCTTTCTCGTCGACTGCGGCGACGCCATGTACCGGACGTACCGCGGGCCCGTCGGCAGCCTCCAGGGCCTGACGCTGTTCCAGGCCGCGCTCAAGCAGATCAGCGACATCGTCGCGTCGAGACTTGCGCACGGCGTCGAGGACGACATCACGATCGTCGGATGGAATCGAGGCGCTCCAGACGTCTGGCACGCCGGGGGCACGCCCACGCCGGCGCTTCTCGAACGACTGGACGATATGGTCTCGTCCAACGCGAAGGACGTCGTCTTCAGCAAGAACGACGCCAGGGAGGGGCGGGCGGCGTCTCTCGCCGAGTCACTCCGGGACGCGATGGTCTCTGCGGTCCTCGAATTCGACACGGACGAATGGAATAACTACAAAATAGACGTCTCGCTCGTCGTGGCGGTGTGGACGGCCGACAACACGGGCGCGTGCCCACAGGGAGACGACAGGGGCGGCGACGGCGGCGACGGTGGCGACGGCGGCGGCGGCGGCGACCCGGCCTTCAGAACCATCACCGAGCTCATACACCGTCGAAACATCAAGTTCCACGCGGTGCTCTTGGACGACTTGAAGCTGGACGTCCCTCGGCAGTGCGTGAGTGACGCATCGACCCTGTGGGCCCGGGTCTGTGGCTCGTCCGAGGGATCCCGGGATCACAACACGCGGAGCATCGTCCAGAACCCGTTTGCTCTGCCGCTGTCGACCCGTCTGGTGTCGCACACTGACGCATTCAAGATGGTGCGTCTGAGCGGCACGTCGAGGACCACGTCCATCATGGTTCCGTGTCACCTCGGCTCGTTCGGGGTGTTCGACATGCGGTTCCATTCGCTGACCTCGGCGGCCTGGCCGCGGTGCGTGGGTGCGTCCAAGTGGCTGGACGTCACAGATTCCGCCGTGTTGGTCCCCAAGTCGGTCGGGCTGGCGGCAGGCGCGGGCGGATCCAAGTGGCCGGACGGCCCAGGTTCTGGCGGGCTGGCGGCCTATCCCGAGCTCGGTGGCGACCTGCCCGATGACGGGTTGAAACCGTACTACCCCAAGCCGGTGGGCAAGAAGGAGTCGGCGGCCCCCCGCATCGTGCTCGACGAACAGACCGTAGAGAACCTCAAGTCTCCAGTGCCTTTCCGGCGGCTGTACGTTGATATTAATGTTGTCGTTGGCGTTGGTGTTGGTGTTGAGTTTGATATCGATGATGATTCGTCTCTCTCCTCCGACCCGCTCGCTCTGGCGTTGCCCACCCGACTCGTCGACTCAACTCCCCCCCCCTCACCCAATCACCACTCACCCAATCGCCACTCACCCACTCACCGCCGTCAGGTTTTTGGTCGGATTCAAATCCCGTGCATGGCTGGAGGACGCGTGGCAGATGCGCGAGGCGTACTTCATGCGACCCGAAGAGACGAGTTCGGCGGACGTCTTGAAGCGCTGCAAGGCGCTGCACGACGTGATGGTCGAACGCGACGTCTTTGCTCTCTGTGGATTCATACGGTCCGATCAAACCGAGCCGCGCCTGGCAGCCTTCATCCCGTCTCTGTCGAAGGAGACCGGCGAGGCCCTGGGATTTTCCCTGCTCGAGCTCCCGTTCGCAGACGACATCCGGCACCCGGAACGTGCGACAGACGCGATGGGCAAGCCCCAACACGCGTCCGCCATTGGCACGCTGTGCGCGGAGAAGCTCGTCTCCTTGCATCGCGTTCGCAAGAGCGACCTCCCTGGGGTCGCGATGAACCCGGCG
>Ga0181592_10006005_pt1 | contig 9996 bp, 1 predicted proteins | sample 071ome_20_FD_133755 | JGI IMG/M metagenome (GOLD analysis project Ga0181592, IMG submission 133755) | Coastal salt marsh microbial communities from the Groves Creek Marsh, Skidaway Island, Georgia - 071412BT metaG (megahit assembly) | ecosystem: Environmental > Aquatic > Marine > Intertidal zone...
ACTATGATACTATGATACTATGATACTATGATACTATGATACTATGATACTATGATACTATGATACTATGATGTGATTTAAATTATATTATAGAATAGTAGTATATAAAAATCATAAGTTATAATTTATAATTCATAATACATAATTATTTTATAAAATATTAAATTATATATTGATAATAAAGAATAGTATGTCAAAAGATTATAGATCAGAAATACGTATTACTAATCTTAAAGACTTAATGGCAAGTGTACGTTGTGAGATAGATACGTATCAAAAAAGTCAAAAAAATATGTATTTACATTTAAAATTTGAATTAACAGACGAAGATAAAAAGAAAGAAATTTTTGTGGACAATATAAATATTAATATACAATTACAAAAACGATGTGATTTTTCGAATAATAAAATTATATATGAGTTGGTAGAAAATGAATATTCAATTCCATTTGAAAGTTCAGAACATTTAACAATAGAAGATATTGAAGATAATAGTTCGGCAATAATAGAAGTATTCAAAGAAAAAAATAAAATAACAGAAGATGTAGAATATTATCATCATAGTATAGATCCATTAAATAATTCATTATATTTTACTATTACACGTGATAACCCATTAATTCTAATATTAAAAATAGGAAAAGATTTATTAAAATCAGAAGAATTATCAAAAAATCCTCCATTTAATTTACTGATACATAAAATAAATAAAAATATTAATGTAAACAGTAATGTAAATTCATATCGTCATAATTTAAATATACAATCATGTATGTCTACATCTAAAGATATAGACTTAATAGATGATTATAACACATCACAATCAACAGATCAATCGATGAATATGACAGATTTCATATATCAACCAACATTACTTGTAGATAATTTACTATTAGAGTCAAAATCATTTTTAACAAATATATATAAAACATATAATTCAATAGAAAATAATGAACCATTACCAGATGATTTTTATGGAAATATGATAGGTAAAGTAACCACTATATATGACACATATAATAAAAATCCATTAGAAGATAAAACAGTAAATTTAATTCCAGTAAATAAATTAAAGTCTTTACGTTATCCATATAAATATATTTATTATGATGTAAGTGGTACTATAACAGATTACATAAATGATAATAGTTATGAATTATTAGATTCATCAGATAATAATCCACTAAATGAATATATATACAAATTAAATAGTGAATATCTATTATTTTATGAAGTTAAAGATACAGTAAATTCAATAATACATTCAAAGATAGGAACATATATATTATATTATGAAGATAACAATTCAGAAATAAAAAATATCACAATGAATGGTATATTAACAACATATGTACCTGGAAGTTATTTACGACAACAAAACCCAGATCTGAGTTCAAATATAGATGACACAAAAAATTATGTAACAATATATGGTTCTATTCCAATGTCACAGACGATAGAATTAGTAGATGATATAAATATATATCATATTGATACTAACAATAAATTTTCAATATTAGATAAAATTGAAATTCCTACTTCTTTTAAATTCAGATCGATAACAGATATTGGTGAAACATATGTAAATTATAAAATAAATGATAATACGGATACAGGTTTAATTATACCGAGAGAAAGATATAATGATAATATAAACAATGATGAATTATATCTTTCAAATATATTAGAATATGGAAACACACCTATAATATTAAGTGGATCATTGAAAAGACATGACGATAACCCAAATAAAGAAGAATCAGATGGAAGTACTAAAGATAATACAGATACAAAAGGTATAAATACATATTCAAAAACAATGTTTGAATTTGAAATATCTGGTTTAATTATAACATCTGAAAGTACAAATACAAAGTTTTATTCAAAAAATGAAATAGTATATAATGGATATGATAGTTTAATTCCATCAAGTATAGTGGTAAGAAATACATTATTACCAAATCCAAGTAATTATATATTATTGAGTAGAACAGAGAAATTTACATATAAAGCTTATGTTCATAATTTAGTTGATAGTGAATCAATTCATAAATATTTAGATTCAGAAACATTAGATGGTGATATTGGAAAAAAATTTTTTACAGATACTGCTGAATATAGAATATTAATTCAATCAAAAACAAATAATCAAAATATTCAAATGATTACTATGGAAACAATAGCATTGTTATATTCAAAATATTTAAGAACATATAATGCAATAGAAAATGATTCATCAAATGATTTATCAGACGTACAGAAAAAAATAGGTTTAATAGATTCTCAATTAAGTACATCATCATTATTTGGTGATATAAATGAAGATAATCAGACAGGTGGTAGTATACATAATATACTATCGGATCATGCAAATAATAAACTTTCAATAATAGAACAAACAGGATTAGATTTACTATTATCAAAAATATATCAATTAGAAGTATATCGTAGTGGACAAATAACAATTGTTAATAATGATATAGCAGATGATAAATTAGGAGATTATGGAACGGTGATAGATACAGGATTAGCCAATAATGTAAATATGAATCAAACAATAACAGAAGTACCGGGATTACATCTTGCTGTATATTTTACATATGATTTATATAATAAAGAAACAGGAAGATATTATACAGATCATTCAGATAATGAAATTTTAAAAGATATTATTTATAAAAGAGATATACTTCAATATCCTGACAATTTTGATAATATTATGAAAAGTGATATGGATCATTTCACTATACGTTGTTATGATCAAAATTTACAAGTTGGTGATGGAACAACAAATAGTATTCAATTAGAACAAGTTTTTGATAAAAAGAATATATTTTTAAAATCTGTATTGAATAATGGTTCAAAAACAAAAAAATATGAATATGGGCATTATTTAGAAAATGTAGATGTAGTATTTGGTTCAGATGGTATAGAATTATATCCAGTAATGAAGGTTTCAAATACAGAACATATTGGCATGTTTACAGATAATGTAGATATGACAGGAGTAACATCATTTACAAATATAAATGTGCCTTACGAAAAACATAATGGAGTAACATTTATATTTCACGATACATTATTAAATTTAAAAGATATATCAAATGTATTATTAAATACAACGGATTATTTAAATGATAATAAAATAAAAAATTTTAATGGTATAGAAAATGTAGATGTTACAAATATAAGAGGTAATGTAATAATATGTTCTAAAATAACGAATGATATATTAGGTAAAGTAGGTGTTGATGTAACAGATCCAATTACAATGAACTATGTATTAAATTCATCAAAGAATGTAACAGGAAATCCATTTGTAGTAACAAGAGAACAAGTATTATTATATAGTAAACATCATGAACTAAAAACGGATGATAGTGTAACACCAAATAAAGATTATACATATATCCATAATGAATCAATTACATATCCTATAAAAACAGATTTTGATGTAATATTAAAAGAAGAAGTATTACATCGTGATATATACCTAAATATGATAGTAGATATGTTTCGTTCACAGACAACTACATTAGTAGCACCAGTTGTAATATTACATAAAATACCAGCAATTGATTATATGAAAGAAGAAATTATAAATAGTTCATTAGATATGATAGGATTAGAACAAGATATAACAAGAAATTATATATCGGTTCATAGAATACGTTATGATAATGATTTTTCATATAATTATACAGGAGGTGATGAAACTATGACAAACGAAGATTCAATAAGAACATTAGAATTAGATAGAAAACAAAAACCATCATTTGATCCTAATTTTAGTAAATCAAACGGAAATAATTCAACATTTTTGAAAATTGGAACATTAAAAGATATGTTTTATCCAAGAAAATCAATAACAACAATAGATGGTGATGGTGATTCAACTGAATCATTTGTATCAAATATGTATACAATTTTAAGAGATAATCCAAATAAATTAATAGATGTAAATAATATAGCAGAATCAGGTGTATATGATAGTAGTAAATCTTTAATATTTAATTATATATCACCGATAAATTGTGGTCATGAAGGTGTTTTTGTAGAAACAATTTTTGTATTAACAAATGTATTTAGTCGAATATTATTAGATGGTGTTTATAATTTAGATAACTTATATTGGTTTATAAGTGACGAAACAAATGGGACATATGTTGATGTACCTCAATCGATATTTAATCCAAATACAAGTTCAAGTTTTATTAAAGCAAGATCATATCGTAAATGTATTGCGTCAGTATTATATGAGACAACACCAAGTGAAATAGCATTATATGTTGATTATTATAAAAATGTATCTATACCACCAAGATGGATGACAAATAATGAAGTATATGATGCATATTATGCTGTTGAGATATTAAGATTTTACAATAAATCATTACGAAGTTTTTACTATGAGAATTCAGAAAATACAAAATTTTTCAAATTTCCATTGATATTTGAAGATAATGGAGATACGATGTCATTTTTAGATATAACATATCATAATGAACTAACTACAAATTATAAAAGAATATCAAAACGATTTGTAAAAGAATTTTTGGGAGAATATTATGATACATTAATATTTAATCCAAATACAAGAGTTATATATGAAATAAATGAATCAGCACAAGATTATATAAAAAATTTAATTCAATTTATAAAATATGCATATAGAATAGCTGAATCAAATAAAAATTATCAAAAAAATATAGAAATAGAAAAATTATACAATGAATTAATAAATGCGGATGATAATGAAAATGTTAATTATAAGTTTGTAAATATAACTAATTATTCAAATAAAGTTCATGAAATAAAAATAAAATATACACCAGATCTAGATGAATCATTAGAATATATAGAATATCCATTACATAGATACACAATATTAATAATTGAATCATTGTTTTTAATAGCACGATATTCAAAACCGTATCTTAACCAAACAGAAATATTATCAAGTCCAACAGGTGATGTAGATATATCAAATATATATTTTGATATAACAACATCACAAGTAATAGGTAGTTCAGTTCATAATCTAAAAAATAGATACGAAAGAATTCCATATACAGTAGAATTAAGTGTAAGAAGATTGCCGAGAAATTTATTGATGGAAGCGACATCATTACAATTGAGTCAAATTACGATGGTAAATAATTCATTATTACGAGAAGCAATTTTAGATGTAGTAGGGAATCCTATTAATATGGTAGCACCAATTATTGTAGATTTAGAAACACAACAAGTAGATACGGTGGTAAACAGAGATATAGCATTTACGACAGATTATTTATTAGAGAGTCAGAACAATTTAGATAAAACAGTGGTAATGAATCAAATATTCTATACAATTGAAAATGGAGAAAGAAAGGTAAAACATATTGGACGATTATTTGAGAATTTGGTTGGTCCAAATTATATGCAATTATTACAAAATAACGTCCAACCTTATAAAGATGTTATTAAAGGATCAAATGATTTAGCAAATGATTTAACTGAAATATTAATGGGAAAAGGAGCAACAGGAACATCTATAAATGATTTGGAAAATCAAACAGATTATGGATTATTAAAATTAGCAAACGTTCATGACGATCAATCATCAAGAGGTGTTCTTAGAGATTATCGTTACCATGGTGTTGGTACAGATGCATGTGGAAATCCTATATTTGCAGATGATGTGCCATTAATGAGTGGTGGGTTTGGATTACAAGTAGCACGTATGATAAGTTCAGGTTTAGTAAATAAACAAAATGATGTATATATTATATCAAATAGAGATGAGATAGTAAATAGTATTAGACATCCATCAGAACCATTTAAAGATTTAAATCAAGGAAATCAATTTGATTCAACTCAACATTTGAGTACTACATCAGAGAATGCAAGAATTGAAAATAAGTATATTTCACGTGTAGCTCATTATATAGATAATAAATTAAAGGAAGTTTCAAATGATGAATATATAATAAGTCAATATTTATTAGAACAGATATACTTGAAGGATCCTTTACGTTTTCAAGTGAATGAAATAGCAAGAAATGATACGGTTGATTTGGATATAAAAACACGATTTCAGAAAGATGGAGAGATACTTTATATGCTTCCATTGATTAAAGAAGATACATTGAGTATAGCATCGGTTGTAAATGGTATTATAAATGATCCATATGAAGATAGTCAAGCACGTTTAGGAAATATTTTAAATACAATAAATACAAAATTGGTAGATCCAAATAATCCTAATAAAGTAAATCGTTTTGAAGCATCTACAATATCTTTAACAGGGAATCCAGAGAAAGATGGTGTAAAACAAGATATATCTGGTATTTTCATACGTTCTAGTAATTTATTTTATTTTCCTGAATTCGGACCTTATCAAAAATATATAATATCAAATTATGAAATAGAAAGTAATGATAATATAGAAGCAAATATAAAATTTTATGATAATTTGAAATCAACAAATGAAAATAAAATATATTTTGGTATAAATGATGTGAATGAAATTAGAAAAATTGCAGAATTAATGAAAGAAAGATTGCAAATACATGATGGTTCATTAGAAATATATTTCTTATCAACTGAAACAAATAAATATAAAAAAAATATTTCATTAAAAACCAAATTTATAGAATTATATAGACGTTTCAGAGAAAGGTCTTTTCATATTCGTTATATGTTAAAAGACGATTATACTACGATTGATTATGTTTCATTAAATCAAGATCAACAAGGTAAAATATTATACACAGATAGTAGTGATCCCTTATATTCATCATCAATATTAACAAATTCAAATGTAGAAACAACATTAACATGGAATGCTCGTTCAATTACTGAAAAAGAATACGAAATATCTCAATATGATGTTAAATATTTAAATCCGGATAATTCTATTGGAAATAAAAATGCTCGTTATGGTTTAATAACAAATGATAATACTTTATCTAATTTTAAAGAAACATATAATAATGATAATGCTATTACAACAAGTTTTAATATATTTAAAAAATATATAGAAGTATTAAATGAAAATCCATATAATTCAATAGATATATTTAAACATCTTTATTTCAAGATTAATATTATAGTTCCAGTAAATGGTAGTTCAAGAGAAGAATTTTCTAGTGTTGCAAAATATGATGATGATACATATTCTATTCGAAAGAATAAAGGTAATCCACTTGTTAATATTATAGAACACCAATATGATTTATGGGATGCTTTTAATAAATCATATAATTCTATACAGTTAACAGATACATATTCATTATCATTATCATCAAATAAACGTAATGTATATAAATTATATAATATAGATGAGAGAAAAGACACAAATTCTATTAATGAACATATTTTTACAAACGAAAAACTTAATTTTAATATGATAGATATGATATTAATAAGTTTATTTTATCAACAATTAACAGAAACAAATAAACAAACATTAGGTATTAAAACAATTGGAGAAAATGAATTCTATGCTATTATTGACTCTGTAATATCTACATTCGCATATGAAGGAATTATTATTCCAATAGATTTAATATATCAAAAAACAGATTTAAAAAAAGCAGAATATAAATCAAATGGTATTAAATTATTTCCAATTACATTGAAAATATATATAGATTTAATAAAATCCATAATATTTAGTACAGATGTAGTTCTGAGATATATGAGAGTCATTAAAAGATATCATAGTTCATTTTCAAATCCATTAGAACAACGAACTCAAGTATTAGATCAACAATTAATTGAATATTTAACAACCGAAGAAACATTTTTAGAAACAGAAATAGATAATGTATTAAAAATTAATCCGGTTCCTCAACCCCCATTTGATATTGAATATTATCATAGAATGTTTGAAACGGATGCTAATTTTCCATCATGGAGAATAGGTAATATACCTGAAAGTATCAGAAGAAAAATAGAGCTAACCGTAAATACATTAGAATCATATAATTTAAATACAGCAAGTAGAGATATAATTCGAATCTTATGGAGAATAGATTATATTCAAAATGTGATTAAAAATAAGGATACGGATATAAAAGATTTATCTTATCCTATAGATACTACTGATACAAATAATCATGAACATCAAAAAGCATATAAAGAAGAATTATTTGAAGAATTCTTTGATAATTATATTCCAAGAAAATATATAGATTTTATTCAATATGAAACATATAAGGAAGCATTCTTAGTATCTTTATTTGATACAGGATTTTCTAATATACAAACAGATGATCCCAAATTTATAACATTATACAATCAAAATGATATATATAATACATTAAGAGAAAATCCAAAATTAGATGGAACAATTGTTACAGGTGACATAGGAAGATCGAACAACCTCGATGAATGGAAATGGAAAATAAATTTAGATATTTTATTTAGTTCACAATGGACATGGCCGTTTAATTTACACTTATTAGATTACTCACATATAGATATTTTAAAAAATGAATATACATTTATAATAGACAGATTAACAATACTCCAAAATAATAATATTCAACATCATGATATATCTTTAACTCATATTACAGATTTAAAAACAAAATTAAATAATATTAATTCAAATGACAATTACAATATATATGAAACATCATACAATGAATTAGATAATGCACCTGGAACTATATTAAGTGATGAACAAACTTTAATAGAGCCTCAAAGTATATATAACCTCAAACAATCTGAATATGATGGGTTCTTTTATAATAATAATAATTTACTCAATATGTTAGAACAAAAATCATATGAAGATTCTACATTCCAATTTTTATCAGATGATCAATATGATAGTGATAGAAAAGAATTATTTACATCATTAAATGCTATACTTGATACATGGATCAATGAATTAGAATCAGGAACATCATCAGGAACATCATCAGGAACATCATCAGGAACATCATCAGGAACATCATCAGGAACATCATCAGGAACATCATCAGGAACATCATCGGGATATTAATAAAACAAACAATTAGTTATATTGTGAAAAAATGATTATTTTAAAACATTGAATATTTCACAATAATATGTAAAAATTAAAATTGAATATAAAATAATTCATAAATCAAAATATTAAAATTAACATTCATTTTACAATATTGTAAAATAAAATGTCAAAATCGATAGAAATAATAAAAACTGAATTAGAAGAAAAGGGATATTCTATAATTCCAAATATTTTAACAGAAAATGAAATAGAAACAGGAAAAGGAATGTTTTATGGATGGAAAAAAGAAGTATCAGATACGATACATTCTAAAATAAATCCACATGGAATATATAAATATCATGAAGTAGGTCACCAAAGACATGCATGGTATATTAGAACAAATCCAAAAGTACAAAAAGTATTTAAAGAATTATGGAAAACAGATGAATTGATAGTATCGTTTGATGGTTCTTGTTATATACCTAAGGAGTGGAATAAAAAAGATAAACACTGGATACATACAGATCAAGCACCTGATACGGAAGGATTACAATGTATTCAAGGTTTTGTATCATTAACAAGTAATAAAGAAAGAACATTTGTTGTGTATGAAAAATCGCATTTATATCATAATAGATATTTTAAAGAAAATGGAATTAAGTCTAAAAAAAATTGGCAGGTAATAGATGAAAAAACGATAGAAAATATGAAGGAAAGTAGACGTATATTAGATGTACCTGAAGGATCTTTGGTAGTATGGGATTCAAGATGTTTTCATTCAAATCGTTATGGGGAACCGAATTCAGAAGAAAGAATAGTTCAATATGTGTGTTATTTACCTAAAAATCATTCAAATAATACAATGACTATGCAAAAGAAGAGATTCAAATACTTTCAGGAAAAAAGAACTACTTCACATTGGCCGGCACCAATACATGTAAATTCGAAACAACCACGAACATATGGAGATAATTCAAAATTAATAGATTATTCAAAATTAAAACAACCTTATTTAGGTGATATGAATA
>Ga0181592_10006007_pt1 | contig 9995 bp, 9 predicted proteins | sample 071ome_20_FD_133755 | JGI IMG/M metagenome (GOLD analysis project Ga0181592, IMG submission 133755) | Coastal salt marsh microbial communities from the Groves Creek Marsh, Skidaway Island, Georgia - 071412BT metaG (megahit assembly) | ecosystem: Environmental > Aquatic > Marine > Intertidal zone...
CGCACCAAGGTGGGCGACCGCTATGTGATGACAGAACTGCTGACTCGAAAGTGGCTGTTTGGTGGAGAATCATCGGGCCATTTAATCTGCCTAGACAGCACCAGCACATGAGACGGCATCATATCAGCCCTGCAAGTCCTTACGGCAACACAGGTATTCGGTGAAAACCTGCATGACCTAAAATCAGGTATGACCAAATTTCCCCAGACCATGATCAATGTTCGCATAAATGGTAAGGGCGCGCTGGAGGAACAACCAGCCATCAAGGCATCGGTTGAAAAAGCAGAAAAAGAACTGGGCAAGCAAGGCCGAGTGCTCCTCAGGCCATCAGGTACCGAACCTGTGGTCAGGGTGATGGTCGAAGGTGAGGATCAGGCCCAGGTCAGCAAGCTCGCCGGCGAGATTTCCGAGGTAGTGGCGAAAGAGATGGAGAAAAATGTGGCCTGAAGATACAGAACCCACTTTTTTCCTGCTCTAGACTTAAACCCCTGATTTTAAGGCCTTCCCCATACTTGCTTTCTTGCATGTAACCCCCATCTCCGTTAGTATTGGCGCCCGTTTTTGGCAGGCTAAACCCTGCTTACCCCGGGGTAATGAATGCGAAAAGGGTTGGTTGCAGCAAACTGGAAAATGAATGGGCTGAGGCAGAGAAATGTCACTCTCATTCATGTCCTGAAAGCCGGCCTGGAAAGTAGTCCGAATGTAGAAGTTCTGGTTTGCCCTCCCGCGGTTTACCTGGAACAGGTTGGCGCAGAATTGGATGGCAGCCTGGTTATGCTGGGTGCCCAAAACCTGCATCCACAGCAATCCGGCGCGTTTACCGGTGAGCTGTCTGCAGAAATGCTGAAAGATATTGGCTGCAGGCATGTCATTATCGGTCACTCGGAAAGAAGACAGCTTTTCGGTGAAGAGAACAGCTTTATAGCCGAGAAATTTACGGCAGCCCAGCGGTCTGGTCTTATCCCGATACTGTGTATTGGAGAAACCCAGGAGCAGCACGAGGCAGGCGAAACAGAAGCCGTTGTTCTTGAGCAGCTCGAAGCAGTTCTGGCTCATGCCGGGATTGAGGCGTTTAACAACGCTGTTATCGCATACGAACCGGTTTGGGCAATCGGGACAGGGCTGACTGCAACGCCGGAGCAGGCGCAGGAAGTGCATGCGCTGATAAGGGGTAAACTGGCAGGAGCCAATACAGCAGTCGCAGAGAGCACGCGCATTTTGTATGGCGGTTCGGTAAAAGGCAGTAACGCCGCCGAATTATTTGCCAAGCCTGATATAGACGGTGGATTGGTAGGGGGCGCATCACTGGATGCCGAAGATTTTTTGAGGATTTGTAACAGTTACAGCGGATAATCGGTATTACTTAACCGCTTAAATAGAGAGAAATATGGAATCACTGATTATTTTTGTACATGTTATTGCCGCTATTGCGATTACCGGGCTGGTCCTCATACAGCAGGGTAAGGGCGCTGACATGGGAGCTTCATTCGGAAGCGGCGCATCCCAGACACTTTTTGGCAGCTCAGGAAGCGGTAATGCATTAACAAAATCAACTTCTATCATGGCAGTAGTGTTTTTCATCACCAGCCTGGGACTGGCGATCATTGCTAGGCAGCAGGCCAGCCTGAGCGTTGATGACAGCGGGCTTATTGAAAATCTTGATGAGATTGCTGCGGCACCTGGGACGCAGTCTGCAGCAGAAGACCTGCCATTTGTTATAGAAGAAGCGCTGGATGATATTCCAGAGCTGGCGACAGAAACGGCAGTTGAAGGTGATATCCCAGTTGTTGATGGTGTCCTGTCAGAAGAAGTACCAGAATAAGCCGAAGTGGTGGAATTGGTAGACACGCTATCTTGAGGGGGTAGTGACCTACGGTCGTGCCGGTTCAAGTCCGGCCTTCGGCACCAAATACCTTCTAATATTTCGCTGGACCTGACGGCCCAGCGAAATATTGTAGAAGGCCTGAAGTAGGCCAGAACGCCTAGAGCGTTCCCAAATCACAAATTTCTAGAGAGGTGCCTGCTTTTACATGAACCTGACAGTTCAGTGATTTTTTGGATGAAACCTGAAGCCCTTAAATTATCTGGCTTTCAGGCATACAGCCTTGACCCATAAGGGAAGGGCACCTATAATTCCTGGCCTTTCCCGGTTGGGAAATGATTGAGTTGTTGCGGGGTGGAGCAGTCTGGCAGCTCGTCGGGCTCATAACCCGAAGGTCGTAGGTTCAAATCCTGCCCCCGCTACCAAATTAGGGGTTTATCAGGAAGGTGTACGCATTTTCCTTTTGAGCCGCGGGAATTAGATTTTAGTTATAAATTTCCGCACTAAACATCCAGGAACAGGGTACTTATGTTTTGTTTCTGAGAATTTGAGGCCCCTATATGGGGCTTTTTATTTGGTTGATTGCAGTAGTTGGAAGTGGGCCTTGGGCCCATTTTTTATTTAGCCGGAAGGTGAAATGACATGAGCAGGCGGACAGCAGAGCTAAGCGAGATGTTGGAACCTGCCATTACTGCACTGGGATACACCCTTTGGGGCATCGAATATGTGCCTCGGGGCAAACACTCTCTTCTCCGGGTCTACCTGGACAAGGAGGGGGGGATAGATATCGAGGACTGCGCCCAGGCGAGCAGGCAGATAAGCAGCATACTTGATGTTGAGGATCCCATAAGCGGCGAATACACGCTTGAAGTTTCATCGCCCGGGATCGACAGGGTGTTGTTCAACCTGGATCAGTTCAGGGAATACCTGGGTTGGCATGTGCAGCTCAGGTTGACTGAGAATTTTGAAAACAAAAGAAAGTTTGCAGGTCAGCTAAAAGCCATAGTTCAAAATGAAATAGTGCTGATCATTGGTGATGAGGAATACACCATCCCATACGAATTGATTGAAAAGGCAAACCTTGAAAGCAGGGTTTAAGCCATAACTAATTGAGGAAGTGAATCTCTTTACGAAAGAGCGTTAAAGGTAGCAAGGCTATGATGAACAAAGAAATCTTGATGGTGGCTGATGCCGTCTCAAATGAAAAAGGTGTCTCCCAGGACGTGATCTTCAGTGCAATTGAATCTGCGCTCGCGTCTGCCACCAAGAAACGCTACATGGATGAGGAAATCGATTGTGAGGTCACCATCGACAGGGATACCGGTGACTATGAGACTTACCGTGTATGGACTGTCGTGCCTGATGATGAGCTTGCACTGCTTGGTTCGCAGTTCACCATTGAGGAGGCCCACGAAAAAGATGCCAACCTTCAGCCTGGAGACGTGTATCGTGAGAAGATCGACAACGTCGAATTTGGACGAATAGCCGCGCAAACGGCAAAGCAGGTAATTGTCCAGAAGGTTCGTGAAGCCGAAAGAGAAATCGTGCTCGCCGAGTATGAAGACAGAGTCGGTGAACTGGTTTCCGGTACTGTAAAAAAAGTGACTCGCGATAACGTAATCGTTGATCTTGGCAATAACGCCGAGGGGCTGCTACCGCGTGAAAATCTTATTCCGCGAGAAACCTTCCGCATTAATGACAGGCTTCGTGCCCTGCTGCTTGAAGTCAGGACTGAACTGCGCGGACCACAGCTGCTGTTGAGCCGAACTGCTCCAGCCATGCTGGTTGAGCTGTTCAAGATAGAGGTGCCGGAAATTTCGGAAGAAATTATTGAAATCAAGGGTGCGGCCAGGGATCCCGGTTCGCGGGCCAAGCTGGCGGTGAAAACCAATGACGGGCGTATCGATCCTGTCGGAGCCTGTGTGGGTATGCGTGGTTCACGTGTGCAGGTGGTTTCCAATGAGCTAGCTAATGAAAGAATCGATATCATTCTCTGGGATGACAACCCGGCACAGCTGGTAATCAACTCTATGGCGCCAGCAGAGGTGGCGTCTATTGTTGTAGATGAAGATACACACACAATGGATGTCGCTGTTGAAGAGGAAAACCTCGCGCAGGCGATTGGCCGTAATGGGCAGAATGTTCGTCTGGGCAGCGAACTCACTGGCTGGACTATTAATGTCATGAGTGAAGAAAGTGCAGCTGAAAAACTGCAGACAGAATCTGCAGGCACTATCAAGGTTTTCATGGAGGCCCTGGATGTTGATGACGATGTAGCTGAGATTCTTGTGCAGGAAGGTTTCACTTCGCTTGAAGAAATTGCCTATGTTCCGCTAGAAGAAATTTCCTCGATCCAGGATTTCGATGAGGAGATTGCCAACGAGCTGCGCTCAAGGGCGAAGGATGCTCTGCTGACCAGGGCTATCGCATCAGAAGAAAATATCAGCAAGGCCGGTATCAAGGATGACCTGCTAAACATGGATGGTATGGACAATGAGCTTGCGCTGGCCTTGTCAGGTTTAGGTGTGCTGTCCATGGAAGACCTTGCCGAGCAGTCCATTGATGAATTGATGGAGCTGGAAGGCTTGACGGAAGAAAAAGCCGGTGAGCTCATCATGACAGCGAGAGCGCCATGGTTTGCTGATGAGGAAGAGGAAGCCAGTGAAAGTGACGAAGGGCAAGACGGCGAAGAGGTTGAGGCTTCAGAGTAAGGCTGCTTCTTACCCAGGTTTATAGAGAAGTAGTAATTCACTAGCATTTATAGTCGGAGAGTTGAATGGCAGATGTAACGATCAGTGAACTGGCCAAAATGGTCGGCGTTCCGGAAGACCGCTTACTTGAGCAAGTCATGGAAGCTGGTCTGCCTCAGACAAAAGCTGATGACACGATGACCAACGATGAGCGTGTGACTCTCCTGCAGTCCCTGAAGAGCAAGCATGGTGAGGACGCTTCAGGTGGCGCGACGCCTCGTCGCATCACGCTGAAACGTAAAACAGTAGAAACCCTGAAAACCTCCGATAATCAGGGGCGCAGCAAAGCGGTTAATGTTGAGGTGCGTAAAAAGCGTACCTATGTGAAGCGCAGTGTTGAAGAAGCGCAGATCGAAGCCGAGCGTCGTGAAGCTGAGAGACGGGAAAAGGAAGAGCAGGAAAGAAAAGAGCAGGAAGCACGTGAAAAGACGCGTCAGGCCGAGTCTGCAAAGACCAGTACCAAAGAAGCACCTGCCAAGTCGTCAACGGTCAGCCTAAAGCGTTCCGCTCCAGATGTCCCCGTTGATGAAGCCACAGAGCAGCGTAAAGATTACAAGAAAGGCGCAACACGTAAAGACAGCCAGCGTGAAGAATCAGAAAGCAAGGATAAGAAAAAGAGCAGCCTGCGCAGACGGGACCAAGACGAGCCGAAGAAATTCCAGCCGATTCGCTCCAGCGATGACTTTATTCTTGATGAAGATGAAGTTTTTGATGATAGCGCCCGCAGACGCAGCCGCCGCAAGCTGAGCCAGGGCCAAAAGGAACACAAATTCGAGAAACCGACTGAGTTTATCGCCAAGGAAATTGAAATCCCGGAAGCCATCACAGTGGGTGATCTCGCACAGCGTATGTCATTGAAGAGTGGTGAGTTGATCAAGTCGCTGATGGGAATGGGGGTAATGGCGACACTCAACCATGTACTGGACCAGGATACTTCCATTCTGCTTGTTGAGGAGCTCGGTCACAAAGCCAAGCCTGTTTCTGATGATGCGTTGGAAGAGGACCTGGCAGACTCCATCACGTACGAGGGCGAAGAAGTTGCAAGAGCCCCGGTTGTGACGGTAATGGGTCACGTTGACCATGGTAAGACCTCCCTGTTGGACTACATTCGCAAATCTTCAGTTACCGAAGGTGAGGCCGGCGGCATTACCCAGCATATCGGTGCTTACCATGTTGATACTGAGCACGGCATGATTACCTTCCTGGATACACCTGGTCACGCGGCATTCAGTGCCATGCGTTCGCGCGGAGCACAGGCCACGGATATCGTTATCTTGGTTGTAGCCGGTGATGATGGCGTTAAGCCCCAGACGGAAGAAGCTGTCCAGCATTCGCAGGCGGCAGGAGTGCCGATCGTGGTTGCCATCAACAAGATGGATAAAGATGGTGCTGATCCTGATCGCGTCAAGAATGAATTGGCCGCGAAAGGACTCACGCCTGAAGACTGGGGAGGTGACACGCAGTTCATCGAGGTCTCTGCACATACCGGTAAAGGGATTCCAGAGCTTATGGAAGCAGTGCTGCTGCAGGCTGAATTGCTGGAACTTAAAGCATTTGATCAGGGATCTGCAAAGGGTGTCATTATTGAATCCCGTCTCGACAAGGGCAGGGGACCTGTTGCCACAGTTCTGGTTCAGAACGGTATGCTGAAAATGTCAGACATCATCCTGGCGGGCCATGAATATGGCAAGGTCAGGGCCATGATTGATGAAAACGGCAACCAGATTAAGGAAGCCGGACCTGCAATTCCAGTCGAAATTCTGGGCCTGAACGGCACGCCCGATGCGGGTGATGAATTCATCATCGTGAAGGATGAGAAGAAAGCCAAGGAAGTAGCGGAATTTCGCCTCAACAAGTTCCGCGAAAACCAGGTGGCCAAGCAGCAGATCGCCAAGATGGAGAGCATGTTTGCCACCATGGGCGATGACAACAAGCAGGTTCTCAATGTCGTACTAAAAACCGATGTGCGCGGTTCCCTTGAAGCTATTTCTTCTTCACTGCTGGGTCTTGGCAATGACGAAGTATCAGTAAATATTATTTCTTCCGGTGTAGGCGGAATTTCTGAAACTGATGTGCAACTCGCGCAAACATCCAGGGCCAGCATCATTGGTTTTAATGTGCGTGCCGACAAGTCGGCCAAAACGCTGGTTGAAAATGAGGGCCTGGAACTGCGTTACTACAGCGTTATCTATGACCTGATCGATGACGTGAAAGCCGTGATGAGCGGCATGCTTGCTCCCGAACTACAGGAAGAAATTGTGGGTGTTGCGGAAGTCCGCGACATCTTTAATTCACCAAAATTCGGTTCCATTGCCGGAAGCATGGTTATTGAAGGCACGGTATACCGCAGCAAGCCGATTCGAGTGTTGAGAGACAATGTCGTCATCTACGAGGGTGAGCTGGAGTCGCTGCGCCGGTTCAAGGATGAAGCCACCGAAGTCCGCAACGGTATGGAATGCGGTATTGGTGTAAAGAATTACACCGATGTGAAGGTTGGTGACAAGATCGAAGTATACGAGCGCAAGGAAGTCGCAAGGACGCTCTCATAATTAACCTGTTTCGCAGGTCTCAATACAGCTGCCATCCATGTCCAGAGTCTCCACCAGAGTAGACAAGGTTGCCGACCTCCTGAAAAAGGAAGTCGCGCTTCTGATCCAGAGCGAGGTTCGTGATCCCCGCGTTGGTATGGCCTCGGTGACCGGAGTAAAAGTCAGCAAGGACCTCGCCCATGCCAGCGTCTATGTCACACTGCTCGGCAAGTCCAATGCCGAGGAAGCCCAGGAAGGAATCGAGGCGCTGAACAAGGCCTCGGGTTTTCTGCGCAGCATGCTCGCCAAGGAAGTGAGCATGCGTATCACGCCAAAACTCAAGTTTATCTATGACGATACACTGGCCAAGGGTCAGCACATGACTAGTCTCATTGATGAAGCACTTGCCCGTGATGAGCGTGATCATCAGCAAGATGATGAATGTTAACCTCTTTGCTTGAGCTAATAAGAAGGCTGACCAGTTGGGTAAGAAAAGAAAAGGCAGGAATGTGAATGGCATTCTCGTACTGGATAAACCCGATGGCGCCTCTTCCAATCACTGCCTGCAGCGAGTAAAACGCCTGCTTGATGCTGCCAAGGCCGGACACACAGGCAGTCTGGATCCCCTCGCGACCGGCGTACTTCCCCTCTGCTTTGGAGAGGCGACGAAAGTTTCCCAGTTTCTTCTTGATGCAGATAAATCTTATCGCACCACCGTCAGGCTGGGCGTGAAAACCGCCAGTGGAGACTCCGAGTCTGAGACCATCTCCACCAGTGATAAACAGGTAACACTCGAGGAAGTTGAACAATGCCTGGAATCCTTCCGGGGAGAGATTACACAGGTCCCTCCGATGTACTCTGCGTTAAAGCACCAGGGAGTGCCCCTTTACAAGCTTGCCAGGAAAGGCAAGAGGGTTGAGAGAAAGGCGAGGGTGGTAAGAGTTGATCGGCTCGAATTGCTGGATTTCCGTGGCGACGAGATTGACTTGGAAATCGATTGCAGCAAGGGGACCTATATCAGGGCCATTGCCGATGATATTGGTGATATCCTGGGATGCGGCGGCCATGTGGTTATGCTGAGAAGGCTGCAGTCAGGTCCTTTTAGCGAGGCGCAGGCTGTAAATATGGAGGCGCTTGAAAAAGCCGCTGAAGCAGGAAGCCCAGAATTGCTGGATAATTACCTCCACCCCACTGACCTGGCGGTTGAGAACCTAGAGAAGGTGAATTTGCCCTCTGGGACAGCAGACTTCATTCGCCATGGTCAGGCAATCATTGCACGGGGTTTGCCGGTTTCAGGGGAAGTTCGACTGTATGATGATGGAGATTTCTTCGGAATCGGTAAAATTCTTGATGATGGCCGCGTAGCACCCGTCAGGCTCATGAATTTCAAGGATTAAGAAAGAACTAAACCAATGCCTAAGTGCTGTAAGTAAGTGCGGATGTGTGTTAAGGTACGCGACCTTGCGACCCGGAAGCCTTAAGAAGCCCGGGTTTAAAAGGCATGGAAGCACCTCAGGTAACTATAAATATGCATGGTTATTCTGATTTAAATGGATGTTTGAACTTAAATATGAGCATATTCAAAGGAGTAAAAAATGGCCTTATCTGCCGAGCAGAAAGCTGAAATTGTCAGCGAGTTTGCATTAACTGAAGGTGACACCGGATCTCCTGAAGTCCAGGTGGCACTGCTGACAACCAACATCAACCAGCTTCAGGAACATTTCAAAGAGCATAATCACGACCATCATTCACGGCGCGGACTGATTCGCATGGTGAATACGCGTCGCAAACTGCTCGATTATCTCAAAAGAAAAGACGTTAACCGTTACGCAACCCTGATCAAAAGACTCGGACTGCGTCGTTAAAACTTTTTTTGGCCTGGCGGGCATGGGGTCTGCCAGGTTCGTACGTATATAGGAAAAGAGAAAATATATGTTTAATCCCACCCGTAAAGAATTCAACTTTGGAAATGACACCGTAATCATGGAAACGGGCAAGGTGGCCCGTCAGGCAACAGGTGCTGTCATGGTTACAGTAGGCAGGACAGTCGTTCTTGCTACAGTCGTTGGAAGAAAGTCAGCTAATCCTGATGCCGATTTTTTTCCATTAACCGTTAACTACCAGGAAAAAACTTATGCTGCCGGAAAAATTCCTGGCGGCTTCTTTAAAAGGGAAGGTCGCCCGACTGAAAAAGAAACGCTGACTTCCCGTTTGATCGACAGGCCTATCAGGCCGCTTTTCCCCAAGGGCTTCATGAATGAAGTGCAGGTTATCTGTACTGTCATCTCATCTGACAAGCATATCGATCCGGATATTGCTTCCATGATCGGCGCTTCCGCAGCCCTGGCGATTTCCGGTATTCCTTTTGCTGGTCCTCTTGGTGCGGCCCGTGTTGGCTATAACGACACTGATGGCTACCTGCTGAACCCGACTAACGATGCATTGGAAACATCGGATCTTGATATGGTCGTTGCAGGTACTAATTCAGCCGTACTGATGGTTGAATCTGAAGCCAAGGAGCTCAGCGAAGACCTCATGCTTGGTGCGGTACTTTTTGCGCACCAGGAAATGCAGGTGATCATAAATGCGATCAACGAGCTCAAGGCGGAAGTCGGTAAACCTGACTGGGAATGGACACCACCAGAAGTCAACCAGTCACTCACAGATGCTATTGCTGCAAGCTTTAGCGAAGGCATCAATGCGTCTTACCAGATTTCTGACAAAACCCAACGACAGGATTCACTCTCTGTATTGCGTGACCAGGCTGTGGATCAGTTTGCCAATGAAGAGGCTGAGCCTCCGGTTAAGGCTTCTGAAGTCCATAATATTTTCGGTTCTCTGGAAAAGAAAATTGTTCGCGGCAATATCATTAAGGGTCAGCCCCGTATTGATGGA
>Ga0181592_10006022_pt1 | contig 9982 bp, 15 predicted proteins | sample 071ome_20_FD_133755 | JGI IMG/M metagenome (GOLD analysis project Ga0181592, IMG submission 133755) | Coastal salt marsh microbial communities from the Groves Creek Marsh, Skidaway Island, Georgia - 071412BT metaG (megahit assembly) | ecosystem: Environmental > Aquatic > Marine > Intertidal zone...
CTCATCTTTGCTCATTGTGAGCAAAGAGGCTGCACTGTTACCACTGTTGTTACCGCCATTGTTACCACCATTGTTGTTATTGTTATTGTTAGCCATAATATTTCTCCTTATAGCTGTTTAACATGAAGATGAAAGTAGTCATGCCTAAGACATGTACTATCTCTCTAGAACACTTCTTTATCACGGAGTGCGCTTATTTTTTGCACCCCTCACTAGTCTTTTGACTTGGCGGACATACGCACTCTTCTTTGAAGTATTGCCATAGTCTGCAAGGGCGGACTCAATGCTCTTTCGAGTTGTTGTGTAATACTTAAGTGCGCGTACGCCTGCTTGGGTAAGATTGCATCCTTTGCGTACCCCATATTCATGAATACGCCAAACACCATCCTTATTAGGGCACCAGTACTTTGGCAATACTTGCATCGGGCCTAAGGCGCCTGACTTTTTGTTTTTGGCAGAAGCATACCAACGGGACTCTAGCCAAGCCACTGAGATTGCTAGGTCAGGGTCTACTCCTTGGCGAACTGCCTCTTGGTACACAGCGGTGCACGTTTCGATACGGTGGTCTTCGTCGTAGAATACACCGCCTGTTATTGTGATGAATAGTCCGAAGACTAGTGAGCAGTACATGTTTACCTCCATTGACTGTAAATGATTATCACTGTAATCTTTTGTTTATTACATCTAGTGGGGATATATATGTACAAGCTCGCAACATTTCAATACAGCGATGTCATAAAGGACGCACCGCACGAGAAGAAATTCTCCGGCACAATCACGGCTGCACCCTCTAAAGGGCAGAAGTCTAATCCGATGAAACATGCTGATGTCCCTGTAGAAGTAAAGAAGCCTCTCCGTAAGAAGAATAGTAGAGAACTAGGTAGACTCGTAGAAAGGGCAGGAGGCACGACCGCACCTGCCGCTAAAAAGTATGTCGCTGTTCTAGAAGAGAGAGGTGTTAACCCGAACTTAGCGAAAGAGAATGTTCAGATGGCAAAGATGGTCAGCAACGATATGTATAAAAAAGCAATGTATACCGCATTTTCCGACGAGCTAGATAAATTGGCTGAGTTTTCACAAGGTGTACAGGACAAAGCCACTAACTACGGGGCGACTTCGATAGGACCTGTCGGAGTAGGTGCTATTGGAGGTGCTGGATTAGGGGCAGTCGCTGGCGGTGCAGTCGGCGCAGCTGCGGGCAAGGGTACAGGTGCTGGTGCTAGAGCTTTATCTACTCTAAAGGGCACAGGCGTAGGTAGTTTAATAGGCGGGGCTATCGGCGCGGGACTTGCCTACAAGCAAATGAAGGCCAACAAAGTATCACCTGGCTTTGATCAGGCTGCTACATCTTCGATATCTAGAAAAAATGATTGACACCTAAAAACTCTGTGGTGTAGATAAATTCTACAATCCTATACCACGGAGTATTAATGAGTAATACACACATTGACAAGATTAGGAAGGCACGTGCTGAAGAGGCTACAGTTAAAAAGGCGCCTCAACAGTCTGCCCATCAATTTAATATATCGTCAGAAAACAAGAAAACGCTAGATGCTATAGCAAGCCAGATGAGCAGTGCTACTAACTCTGTCGCTCAATCTGAAAACACAGAGCTTGCAGTTGATGAGCGGAAAACAATTGATCCTGCCTTTAAGCATATGGGCACACCACCAAGTTTAGCGATTGCCTCTATCGCACGGCGTAAGCATGTAGAGGGCGGACTAGCTGCGGTGAGAATCGATGAACTTTTTGTGTCCGGCGAACTAAGACAAAAAGTTACAATCAGGCCTAACCGACTAGAGGTAACCTATAGAACGCTAAGCGGTAGAGAAGACCTGTATATTAAGAAGCGCCTAAATGAAGTGCGTGACGAAAACCTAAGATATGCAGAAGACAGGTTTTTATACATGCTTCTTGCTGCACATGTGCATACATACAACGGCAAAGAGTTGAACTCTATATTTAATGAAAATGGTGATATCCAAGATGACCTTTTCGATAAGCGGTTCAACTTTATATGCGACTTACCTCAAATCATTATGGAAGAGATTTGGGTAAATTATGTGTGGTTCGAAGAGCGTGTAAGGAGGGCCCTCGAGGCTGAAAATTTAAACTATGGATGACGTCTTCTACAGGTTGGGTCAGGGCGAACTTAGTGTATGACACATTAAAAGAACCACCGGTCCCAGGATCACCGCTAGAAGCCGTCTGTTCTTTTGTCTTTGTAACAAGACAAAGGGCTGACTTTTTAAAGTACAAGGCGCTCGCACAAGCGAGTGTAAATGATAATAACCAAGAGTCGATTCAAAAAGTTCTAGAAGAGCTTCACGAAAACATGTTCCCAGATCAAAAACAGGAGAAGATATGCCAGCAGGACAAGGCAAGACAACTGATGGAAAAGTACAGTTCGCCGATACAAGTGACCGCGATCTAGTAAAGGCTCTTAACAATATTGCAAAGCAGATTGAGCTGCTGCGAACAGCAATTGAGAAGCCGAACAAATTTAAACACAGGCCTACTACATTAGAGAGTAAGTTTGGTTCCACCATTAAACCAAAGAAGATTTTATAATGATTGAAGTACCAGCTAAGATTACAAGCCTAGTCACTCGACATAATTTTCAGAGTGGGCGCGTAGACTACTTGCTAGAAGTTAGCTTCCTCGGTAAGCGTTTTGACCTGCCGGTCGAAGAAGAGTTTGTGGCAAGACTAGATAGCCTTCTAGGTGCAGAAGAAGTTAATGCGATCGAACCTCAAGCTACTCACGAAGACGAAGGCGGTGGTTACAGCTTTGGGTCTATCGAAAAAGACCCTAACGACTATAGTTTCGAGGAGATTGAACAGCTATGAGTTTGAGTAGTGAAACAGTCTTACGCATAGAGCATAAGCTAGATGTAATTATTGCTTATTTAAGCGGTCAGGTAGCGCCGCACTCATTACCAAGAGATATGCCCAAGCTCATACCTGGTATGGGCGGTATGACTGATGGCGTATGCCCTATTACACAGACACCTATCCATTATCTGATAGATCCAAGATCAGGCGATGTAAAGCGATCAGACGGGCTAAGCTCAGGCATGGTAGATACAAAACCTATTGCACCTGCTGTAATGCCCGAGTCTAAGAGTGTAATTCTTACAGGAAACTTTGGTGATTCAGGAGGTGAACTAAATGACTAACATAAGACCAGCACGAAACTTCGTCCTTGTTAAGAAAGATGGCAAGATTAGAAAGTTTAAGTCTATTCTACTTCCTGAATATGAAAGCGGGTTAGAAAAGGTAAGCGAGTCTAGTGGTATAGTGCAAGCTGTATCAGGTGACTACTGGATAGAGCAGCGTAGAGTCGATTGCCCTGTACATGCCGGAGATAGGATCCTGTTTAGAGGCTTCTTGTCTGAGAATAACGTAGTTGGCGAAGACCTATTCTTATTACACCACACTGACATATTAGCCATTATTCCGCATGACATGGAAGTGGGTCCTATCAGCGGTGGTGAAGATGAGTAAGAAAGCTATTAACCTCTGGGTAGATAAAAAAACATACGATTGGATACGTATTGAATCTATGACAAGAGATATAACAATGACCGCCTTGCTAAAGCAGTTGATTAAAAAGGAACAAGAAAGGTTAGAAAATGAGCGAAGACCTAAACAGTTTTAATCCAACTGTCGTACCGATACCTGAGATACCGCAAGCGCTAGGCGAGTTAGTAGCCCAACTAATCCTAGATAACCCTGATGCTATTGTAATCGACAGGCTTAGTGGCACTGTTATTACATACCCTGAAGGCGTAGCTGACAGAGAGTCAGTAGACGAAAACCTATCAATTACCTCCCTGCTTAGTCGGTATGAGGTAAATATGCTAGAGACTGAAGTAGAGTCTTGGCACAAACTTATGTCCGTAGGTAACCCAGATGAGCATGTTGCACTGTTTGCCTACCCAAACACAGTAAAGGAAGATGAATGTCCGAAGTCATTAAAATTAATGGAAACGAAAGTACTCAGTCCCGGGTTCCTAATTCTGTGCTCGAGGACAGCATCGAATCCATCAAGCTATTTGCTAACAGGGGCAACTCTAAAAAAGAGTATTCAGTGAAATGTGACGCAGGCGGTATGTCCGCCTCTTACACAAAAGATAACAAGTCTTACTCAGTAGATATAAGCTGGGAGTTTTTACACAAAGTAAAGGAACTAATTAAATGAGTAAAAAAAGTGAGTTAATGAATAAGCTTGAGAGCGTACTCTCTGACAAATTAGGCGTAGACGTCTATAATAATGCGGTCGACACAGATGATACACTTGTCGTGTTCGGCAGACTTAAGCCTATGATTACATCTGACAGAGACTTAAAGATGGCAGAGGCGAGAGCTCTGAAGTATATCGAGTCAGTGCTGAAGAAGTGCACAAAAGAAGATGATTGGCAGTTCAGGTTTAGTAGACCTTGGGTACTAAAAAATGAAAGACTTGCATTTACTTGGGACTTTACACTCAAAGGTAACTTAGAGGGTGCGATTAAACTTCTTGAGTCAGTAGAGCCTATGAAGGCGCCGTTAACTCGAGAGCAAGATGTGCCACTACAAACGTCAAAGCCTAAGCGTGGTAGAGTACGTCAGGTCTCTGTCGGAGCGTTAAGATGAGTGAAAAAGTAGCAGCTAAATATAAGATAGAGCTACACTTCGGAAAAAATCGTACAGTGTCAGGGCCAAATGTGTGTGCAGTGAGTGCATATGAAAGTGGTCGGCACTTAGATGGCGATGGCGACGAGATGATGTACATATGCTCTGAGCGTGATAGAGGGCTCATGTTAGGCGGTCAAGTGTCTAAAGACAAAGATGCCAATGTAGTCAGAGGTACAGATGGCTGCGGTGCGTTTATCTCTGGGAAGATGATTAGAGGCGGAGTAGCCATGTGCCCTACTTGTCAAAGAGCTGTCAAGGCAGAGGCACTTACGAACACTATGTTTCTATCACTGCCCACTAAGCGGCTAGCTACCTTTGTCACAAACTGGTTTCGAAAACTAGAAAGCAACTGCGACATATATGTTAAGTATCACCCGACTGATATACGATATAAAGCTATGCAAGATGCCCACGGACTGGATAAGGCTAGAATGCTTAGAGGTCTGTCTATATACCCATTGGATAATATCTTAAAGGATGTCACAGCAGGTGCTACACTTGAGTCTAGAATACATGCCTTTTTAGCGAGTTAGTATGCCACCAAGAAAACAAAAGACAAAGTCATTACAAGACTTGATTCACAGACACGGTGACCTTACATTAGAGATCGCTTTTATTGAGGCCGTACTCGAAACGTCTAATGAGAACTTTGCTCACCACGATGGATTAGAGCCTAAGTCTCTCGTAGTAACAAGTGATGGGCGTAGAGTCCCTGAAAGTGTTGTAGGGTCTTGCATAGATGAAATAAGGGCTTTAATGCTAGCCCCTAGACTAAAAGAGTTAGACAAACTCAAGAAGGTAAAAATATGATCGGTTCATTATCAAAAGAGCAACTTAATGGTGCGCTAGGCAATAAGCCTAAGAAAAAGACAGGAAACAGTGAAGACATTAGCGAGCTTGCTCGTGTTATAAATCACAATGCTAAGGCAATGGATGCTGAGATTAACAACCTAGCGCGAGAGCTTACAATGACAAATCTAGTGTTAAAGATTGTATGTAAAAAAGCAGGCGTAGATATGAACGAAGTGATCCAAGAGGCGAATAACTTGTTCAATGCTACTAAGCCTGTAGTAGAAGACATGGGTGATCACCCTGATGAAGCCACTTTTTTTGGTGGCTAGTTATAGGTAATCAATATCATCATCCATGCTGTCATCTAAAAAAGGATCTTCGCTATCATCGGCGTCCTCGCCTACTGAGTCGTCACCGAAGTCATCGTAGTCCCAATCTTCAACTTCCCATTGGTTAGGTTCTGTCATCTTATATCTCCAGAGGTCATATGCTAAAAAAAGAATCCTTACAAGATTTAGCTAAAAAAGCAGACGAGTCAATAGACCGTTTTGAAAAACATATAGAAACATCCCTCCCCGAGGGGCTTAACTCAAAGCTAAGCCGCCCGGAGAGGTCTATCCTGAAGACGTATATTATGTGGATGGCCGATCAGCAGCCAACTGAATCAAATCAATAGCGTTTAACACTATTTGATTATCTTGGTTGGTCATTTCGTCAGCCAGCCACTGCTGCACATATAGTGTCGCTTGGTCATTAAGCCACGACATATCCCTCTGTACATACTTAAGTAAGCATGTGCAGATATTATTGTATAAGAAACTCACTCTTAGAGACTGAGTTTGATATAAATAATCGGCCTCTATGTCTTTCATGGAATTGACATAGAGGTCAGGTATATTGTTCTCTTTAATATACGACTGGCATAGCCGTATACACAATTTTTCAAACGAAGCCCAAGTACGTCGCTCATACTTATTGTAAAGTACGATGTTTCGTACATTTTCGTATGCTAGGTACGTGGAAGTTGTTTCGATTTTTACGTGCTTGTTTACAAGGGCGTCTACCCTTGCAAGCCTATTTTCGAATGCTGAAAAAGCTGTGTAAGAGGCTATTGTCGTTGATACGACAGTGCATAGTATGCCAATAATCATATCTTCCTCCTTTGTGTGATATGATGTACTCTGTTATCACAAACTAACAAAGGATATTGCTTATGATGACTAGCTCTCAGATAGCCCAAGCAAATCACCACGCATTTAGTATGGGGTATGGACCTAACGCAGGTGTAGGAGGCTATGAATCTATAACAGGCTTTACGCCTTTTGGGCATGGGTCTGGGTCTCAATTCGGTACAGGTGCCCTTACCGGTGCAAACTCTTTTGTCGGTACGGCATCCATGGTTGGTATGGGCTCTTACTTTGCGGGGCTAGGATTGAATAAGCTATTTCCTGCCTCTAGGTTAGCTGCCGGCCTTACGGGCATAGGCGCTGCTACAGGCATGACCTTACCTATGGCAGCTACTTTCGGGGCTATGATACCTGCACAACTTGCCTTATCAGGGATGGCGTCCGGTGCTCAACAGCTAGGTCAAGTCCAAAACATGATGGATAACAATTTCGGGTCCAGAATAAACATGGGAGGTAGGTTTGGTTTTGGCGTAGGCAGGCAAGATGCTCTAAACATGACAGAAGCTATAAGAAGTCTAAAGAGCGTACCAGAGATGATGACAAGTATGGGAGAGCTGCAAAACGTACTTGGCAAAGTGTCACAAATGGGGATACTGCAGGGTGTCAGGAGTGCGACAGAGTTTAAAACTAAGTTTACTTCTATGGTAGGCGCCTTAAGAGAGATTAGTAAAAACCTAGGGTCTACCTTAGAAGAAACTTTGCCCTTTTTGCAGTCTTCTGTAAGACAAGGCTTCTTAGATCCACAAGAAATACAGCGTAATGTACAGCTAGGGGTGAGTGGTACTTCGGTAGGCATAGGCATGTCTAGGCAAAGAATGTTCGGTTTACAAGAACAAGGGGCTAACCTAGTCAGGCAAATGGGCGGAGACTCTAGAGTAGGTAGTATGGGTGCTAGAGATGTGGCTACTTCTATCTCTGTTGCACAAAATATGGGAGTGCTGTCACAGCAAGACATCACTAGGCTAACGGGCAAGGTAGGAGAAGAGGGTGTTGCTGACCTGTCACAGCGTTTTATGTCTGCACAGGCTAGACTATTCCAGCAAAAAGGTGCGGGGAGATTTATAACCGCAGCTCTTGCTGAACGTAATGAAGAAGGTATATTCACTGGAAGACTTGACCAAGGCATGCTCAAAAAACTTAGGTCTAACCAATTAGGTGGCGATGAACTCATGAAAATGGGTATGAAGAATCTAAGTGGTATGAGTGACGAGCAGGCAATCTCTTTTGAGAATGCGATGGCAAGAGGCATGGGAGCCGAAGCGGGATCACTTGCGGGTATGAGTGGCGGTGCAACTGCAATGAACGCTATATTAGAGCGTATGGGCGCTGACAATACACAAGCAAAGCGGAGAATATTACAGAGCATTACAGGCATGAGCCAAGCAGAGGCGGATGCAATGCTTAAACTCGCTGACAATGCTGCTAATGTACAGCGTAAGCGAAACGCTGAAATGGTAGAAGCTGCAACGAGAGATAGGTCGGTAGCGTTCTTTAAAGAGAACATGACTCTTTCAGGTAAAATGCATCATATGGGTACATCACTACAGTCTACCTTTGTAGACCCTTTTACAAGTTATGGGGCAAATGTAGCTACTCGTATGGGTGAGAGATATGATGATGTGATGGATCAATTCATTACAGGCTCAGGGGCTACTAAGGCTAATATGCTTCTTAACCCGTTAGAGATCGCAAAGAATGTAGGCTATACCCTGTTCGGTAACCGAAGTACATATAGGTCTACGCAAGACAGGCTTAAAGGCACACTAGGCTCAATGCTTACAGGAAATAACAGCGTCGCATCTGGCATGGAGAACTTGGATATTACAAAAGGGTTCCAAGAGAAGGGCTTATCAAACACAATAGGCGAGGGTTTAACAAACTTAGGCCTTGCAGGCGGAGCATCTGCCACAGGCGCTGCTGCAAGTGCAGGCATGTTAGGCGGTGGTTTAATTGCCAAGACTACAGGGTTCCTTCTAGGGGGCCCGATTACTGCAGGTGTTTTAGCTACCGGAGCTATAGCAAGCACACTAAACTCCGCCTATTCAGGGTATGATGAAGATGAGATGAGGAACATATTTGGTGGCGTACGAAGTATTAATCAGCTCAACTCAGCGATGTCTAAAAGATATGGAAGTAAAGAAGCTAAGGGTCGCCTAAAAGTGCTTATGGAGAAGCTAAAAGGAAGCGGCGTTACTGCTGGTAATCTATCAAACACTTCGCTTTCAGACTTACTCGATATTGCAGAGAGTATGGGAGGCGAAGGCATGTCTGGACTTTCTGCGATATCTGCCGCAGCACAAGGTGGTGGCATGGAGGGAGAACTTGCAGCTGAGATAAGAGATAGAATATCAAGCTCTCTTATCGGAAAAGCTATCGGAGGCGGAGAACAATTCGAAAGCGTACTAGATGCACAAAAAAGAGCGGAAGATATTTTTGATCCCGGAGGCTTTGATAAGTTTGTAGGTGGTATGCTTAGCCACGAGGCGGGTACAGCATTTGGCGATACTAAGACTTACTTTGCTTCGGGTACTGCAAAATCACTTTTTGGAGGCAGTAAGGAGCAGAGAGAGGCCTTACTTAAGATATTAGGTAATGAAAAGCTTAGATCTTCATTGAGCACCTTCTCAGGGCGTAGATCTTCTATTGAGAGATTAGCTAAAGATAATAACTTAGGGGCCATATCAACAGACGACCTTATGGCACTGTCCCAAGACCTAAACAAAGCCTACACTGAGTCTGGCTTTAGTCGTGGGTTTGGGTCTACTGCAGATGATTACTTTGACGATGTATTCAAAGAGCTAACAAAAGCTAACAATACTCTGTCTGCTGAAGATGAGAGAATGGCACGAAGTGCTATGCTATCTACCTTTACTCAAGGCTTTGCAGACAAGGGGCTAGGTAGACAGATTGCAGACCTTATGACATCGCAGGGTGGTATTGGTAAGAATATCGGTACAATTAATGAACTGCTAAGTGGTGATGTAAAGGGCAGAGTAGCTAAGCAGTTAAAAGAGGCGCTAGGTGCAAATAACTTAGTCGGAGTAAAAGACCAAAAAGGTGTAATCAGTAAGCTAAAAAGTATTTATAGCGAAGACCAGATAAAAGGATTAGGCATCTTCGATGATGACAATATGCTTTCAGACCGAGAGCGTGACCTTGCATCTAAGATACTAGGGGCGAGCAACGTTTTAGATGCTAACTTAACAGCAAACACTAGTGAGATTGCAAGGCGCTCTAATAAGATGGGCATGGACGTGGAAGGCATAAGAGACCAGGCGTTCAAAGAAGCTCTTGAAGCTCAATCTAGGACTTTGATTGCGCATA
>Ga0181592_10006025_pt1 | contig 9982 bp, 9 predicted proteins | sample 071ome_20_FD_133755 | JGI IMG/M metagenome (GOLD analysis project Ga0181592, IMG submission 133755) | Coastal salt marsh microbial communities from the Groves Creek Marsh, Skidaway Island, Georgia - 071412BT metaG (megahit assembly) | ecosystem: Environmental > Aquatic > Marine > Intertidal zone...
CAGAGCCAGAATTCTTCATCTTTGATGACGTAACCTGGGGCTCTGACATGCAGGGCAACTTCTACAAAATCAACTCTGACGAAGGCGCATGGGCAACTGCTTCTAAAGTAGAAGGCGGCAACCTGGGTCACCGTCCACGTGTTAAAGGCGGTTACTTCCCTGTACCACCAGTTGATAGCCTGCACGACATCCGTGCTGCTATGTGTAACACCCTGATGGCTGTTGGCCAGGACGTTGAAGTACACCACCACGAAGTGGCTAACGCTGGTCAGAACGAAATCGGCGTTAAGTTCAACACTCTGGTTAAGAAAGCTGACGAAGTTCAGATCCTGAAGTACGTTGTACACAACGTTGCAGCTGCTTACGGCAAAACTGCTACCTTCATGCCTAAGCCAGTTGTTGGCGATAACGGTTCTGGTATGCACGTTCACCAGTCTTTCTGGAAAGACGGCGAAAACATGTTCGCTGGTGACGGCTACGCTGGTCTGTCTGAAACTGCTCTGTTCTACATCGGCGGTATCATCAAGCACGCTAAAGCACTGAACGCGTTCACCAACCCGTCTACTAACTCTTACAAGCGTCTGATCCCAGGCTTCGAAGCTCCAGTAATGCTGGCATACTCTGCCCGTAACCGCTCTGCTTCTATCCGTATCCCATACGTTGCAAGCCCTAAAGGTAAGCGTATTGAAGCTCGCTTCCCAGATCCAACTGCTAACCCATACCTGGCGTTTGCAGCGATGCTGATGGCTGGCCTGGACGGTGTTAAGAACAAACTGCACCCTGGCGATGCAGCTGACAAAGACCTGTACGACCTGCCAGCTGAAGAAGCTGCTCAGATCCCTCAGGTTTGTGGCTCACTGCGTGAAGCACTGGAAAGCCTGCAGGCTGACAAAGACTTCCTGACTGCTGGTGGCGTGTTCACCGAAGACATGATCGAAGCTTACATCGACCTGAAGATGGAAGAAGTACACCGTGTTGAGCACACTACGCACCCAGTAGAGTTCGACCTGTACTACTCTGTATAAGATAAGCTAGCTGCGTTGCTGCAGCGTTGTTGGATCTCAGTTCAGAATGCTCATGTACGACTTGTACACTCCGCTTCTTCACTGAGATCCGCCTAGCTGCATCTGCCTCGCTAACGCTTATCGCGCAGTAGAGAAAGGGTCGCTTCGGCGGCCCTTTTTTGTGCCTGAACGAAACACCGTCGCTGAGGGATCCAGGGTGCTCATGAGCACAACTCTTAACCAGATCCAGTAGAGTTCGACCTGTACTACTCTGTATAAGATACGCTAGCTGCGTTGCTGCAGCGTTGTTGGATCTCAGTTCAGAATGCTCATGTACGACTTGTACACTCCGCTTCTTCACTGAGATCTGCCTAGCTGCAACTGCCTCGCAAACGCTTATCGCGCAGTAGAAAGAGGGTCGCTTCGGCGGCCCTTTTTTGTGCCTGCGGTAAAGGAGCCGCTAGGTTACTATGACTTTGAACGTGTGGCATTGCTGTCTACAGGTGTGATACTTCTGGCATTAGGATATTGTCGACGGATGAAGTATTCGCAATAAGTACTCATAGGGATATTTGCATGGAAGGACGTCATTACCGCTGGCTGGTCATACTGAATACGATTGGCATTCTGTTGATCGCGTTTGCGATGTTTGAGGGTTCAAATCAGGACGACAAATTACTGCAGGCTGTCAGTCAGGAAAATGAGCACCTCGAAATTCAGAATAAGAAGCTGGCAGCACGACTGGCGGATTTAAGTGACGACATGGCGGAGTTGCAGTTTGAGCTTACGAAGCTGCCTCAGATAAACCAATACCCAACGGCGCATACCGTCGAGCGTTACTATGTCACTCCTGCTGAGGATGAAGCGCCAAGAGACTTTACAGAAACCGACGCTGTTTCTGTGGAGAGCGATGTATGGTCGGGCGTGGATGAGGTTGTGCCGCACGCCTATCAGATCGAAGGGTACGATAGCCTGGACAGTCGTATCGATCACGAAGCGCTGATGAAGCGTGACTGTTATGGCCGTGGTGAGGGGGTGATTGGTATGTTCGCCGCCATCGCCGCACGCTGCCCGGATTGGTACCTAGGCGATGGCATTATTATCATCGACTGACGCGACACCTCGGCATAAAACTGGATAATGGCGCACAGATACTCTTTCCCGGTGCGCCACCATGCAAATCAAGGTCAACTTCCTCGACAATCTCCGTCTTGAAGCCAAGTTTGATGACTTTACCGTCATTGCCGATCAGCCTATCCGATACAAAGGCGATGGTTCGGCGCCGGGACCATTCGATTATTTCTTAGCGTCTTCTGCGTTGTGCGCGGCTTACTTCGTCAAGGTGTACTGCAACGCCCGTGATATCCCGACCGATAACATTCGTTTATCCCAGAACAATATTGTTGACCCTGAGAACCGCTACAACCAGATTTTTAAAATCGACGTGGAGTTGCCGGACGACATTTCGGAAAAAGATCGCACGGGCATCATTCGCTCCATTGATCGCTGTACCGTAAAAAAGGTGGTACAGACCGGCCCTGATTTTCAGATCAATGTGGTTGAGAATCTGGACGATGATGCACAAGCACTGTTGGCGATTCCGGAGGCCGACGGCGAAGGTACGCATATCCTGGGCAAGGACCTGCCACTGGAGCGCACCATTGCCAACATGACTGAGTTATTGGCGGGCTTGGGCATGCGTATCGAGGTGACCTCATGGCGCAACATCGTGCCAAATGTCTGGTCGCTGAATATTCGCGATGCCGATTCACAGATGTGCTTTACCAACGGCAAGGGCGCGACCAAAAATGCCGCGCTGGCCTCGGCGTTGGGTGAATTTATGGAGCGTCTGAACTGTAATTTCTTTTACAACGATCAGTACTTTGGCGAAGAAATCGCGCAGGCGGAGTTCGTTCATTACCCCAACGAAAAATGGTTTCAACCGGGTCCGGATGGCGCCATGCCAGAGGGCTTATTAGACGACTACTGTCTCGACCTCTACAATCCGGACGGCGAGTTACTGGCCACGCATTTGTACGATACTAATTCCGGCAATGTGGAACGAGGTATCTGTTCGTTACCGTACGAGCGCGTATCGGACGGCGAGACGGTGTACTTCCCCTCCAACATCATCGAAAACCTGTATCTCAGCAATGGCATGAGTGCGGGCAACACCCTGGTTGAAGCTCAGGTGCAGTGCCTGTCTGAGATATTCGAACGTGCGGTGAAACGTGAAATTCTGGAGCAGGAGTTGGCTCTGCCGGACGTGCCCATGTCGGTATTGGAAAAGTACCCACATATTCTTGAAGGTATTCGCGGCCTCGAAGCGCAGGGTTATCCGGTACTGGTAAAAGACGCCTCGCTCGGTGGGCAATTTCCCGTCATGAGTGTGACTCTGATGAACCCGCGTACCGGCGGTATTTATGCCTCATTTGGGGCGCACCCAAGCTTTGAAGTGGCGCTGGAGCGCAGCCTCACGGAGTTGATGCAAGGGCGCAGCTTTGAAGGGTTGAATGACTTGCCAGGGCCGACGTTTGAGTCGCTGGCGGTCACCGAGCCGAATAACTTTGTCGAGCACTTTATTGATTCGACGGGCGTCGTGTCCTGGCGTTTCTTCAGCAGTGATGCTGCTTATGAATTCGTCGAGTGGGATTTCACCGAAGGTGGCACACGCTCAACCGAACAAGAAGCCGACGCCTTGTTTGCGATTCTCAGCGGTCTGGGCAAAGAAGCCTACATGGCCACGTACCATGATCTCGGCGTTCCCGCGTGTCGTATTTTAGTGCCCGATTATTCTGAGATTTATCCGATCGAGGATTTGATCTGGGATAACACCAACAAAGCCCTGTATTTCCGCGAAGATATTCTCAATCTGCATCGTCTGGATAACGATGTGCTGACGGATTTAATCGAACGTCTTGAAGACAGCGAACTCGATAATTACACCGATATCATTACCTTAATCGGCGTCGAGTTTGATGAAAATACCGTCTGGGGGCAGCTCACTGTTCTGGAGCTGAAATTGTTGGGTTATCTTGCGCTGCAAGAATTTGATGCGGCAAAAGAATGCGTTGAAACTCTGCTGCAATACAACGACAACACGGTTGAGAGAGGCTTGTTCTTCCAAGCCTTAAATTGCGTGTTGGAAGTTGAGTGTGACGACGAACTGCACATCGACCACTACGAGCAGAATTTCCGCCGTATGTTCGGCGATGAGCGAATGGACGCTGCGCTGGGATCTCTCGACGGCCGTGTGCGTTTTCATGGTCTTACGGAAACCGACATGGCGCTTACCGGATTGGATAAGCACCAGCGTTTGATTGCCAGTTATAAAAAGCTGCATGCTGCGCGAGCGACGGCCCGCTAATCAGGGTTTATACTGCAGGCGTTGATATTAATAAGGCCCCTCATGAACTGGAATCGCGACGCACTTATTCAAGAGTTACCCGAATTCGACTGGACGTTGCCAGATGCTGCGCCGGGGCCTCAGTTGCAGGCGTACAGTCAGCACTATGGGCTTAACTTTGAAGAGACGACTCAGGCTTTGACTCATCAGGCCGGGCTGACGGATCTGGGCGGTTACCGCCTCGCGGTGCAGCGTTGGATGTGCCCGAATGCGCGTGGTACGGCGATCATTGTGCACGGCTATTACGATCACCTGGGTTTGTATGGCTCGTTGATTGATTTTTGTCTGCGCGAGCAACTGAATGTGGTGGCCTTTGATTTGCCGGGGCACGGACTGTCCAGCGGTGAGCAAGCGAGTATTTCCAGTTTTCAGGAATACGATGCCGTTCTGGCGGCGCTGACGGAACAGGTACAGGCCAATATGTCAGGTCCATTTGTGGCGTTTGGCCAGAGTACTGGCGGCGCCATCCTCATTAATTACTTGCTGACGCGCTCATTGAGTAAGGCGACCTCGCCTTTTGCTGACGTTGTTCTTCTAGCACCGTTGGTACGCCCAGTCGGTTGGCGTAAAGGCCTGTGGATGCAGCCCGTGGTGCGGTTATTTACTAAGCGCATGAAACGTCATCATGGGGATTCGTCATCCGACCTCGATTTTCTTAATTTTGTCCGCACTCAAGACCCACTGCAGTCGTTAACGTTAAGTGTGCGCTGGGTTGGCGCTTTGATGCAGTGGATGCGTTGGATCGAGCAGCACGCACCGGTGTCGGCACCGGTATTTGTCGTGCAGGGCGATCAGGATGGCACGGTCGACTGGCGTTACAACATGAAGGTCATTGCTGAGAAATTCCCCGAGCGGCAGTTGTTCGTGCTCAATGACGGACGCCACCATCTGGTGAATGAGTCGTTGGATAAACGCGCAGATATGTACGCGCACATCGGTGAGCGCCTGAAGCAGACGTTGACTGCGGATTAAATAGTCTGTGAGTACCAGGCGTCGGGTGTGCGCAGCATGGATGTTGCGCTCCTGATCAGAGTCACTCTAACTTAAGAATATATCCCCATTCTTCTTCGCTGACTGGCTGCACCGATAAGCGTCCACGGTTCAGTAATACCATCTCTGCCAGTGCGTCATGCTGGCGCAACTCTTTCAGGGTAATGACCCGCTTTAAGGCACGATCGGCTGCGACACGAATAGTGATCCAGCGTGGATTGTCTGGTGATGATTTTGGATCAAAATAGGCCGACTGCGGATCCAGGGAACTCGGGTCGATGATACCAGTCTCAGTGACCGTGCAGATACCGGCGATGCCGGGCTCTTTACAGCTGGAATGGTAGAAAAACGCCTGATCACCCACAGAAACTTCATCTCGTAAGAGATTACGGGCTTGATAATTGCGCACGCCATCCCATACTGTGCTCGATTTTGGTGCCTGCTCAAGATGTGTATACGAGTAGGTGTCCGGCTCGGACTTAAGTAGCCAGTAATTCATGGTTAGGTCCCGGTTTGGCCTCGTGTTTGCTAACTCTGAGTCGTAAATTGTCAGTCGCATTGCGCCAGTGTATGCTCTTGGCCAGTTAGGCCGGAATGCATTCTCACCGGACAGATGCCCTGCATCGTGCAATGACATTATAAGACGACACGTTCCGACAAGTTCCTGCAAGTTTCAAGGGCGCGGTCTGATGGAGCGGTCGGCACATAAATTGGCTACAGAATAATTAAGAGTGTCTCAGGTTGGCATTAGGCTAACGCGGCTCGGTCGTTACTACTAAACGTCGAATTGTAAAAGACACCAAACAATACGAGCGGTGCGTCAGAGCACCGCCATTGCAGTGTTTACTATTGGGAATGTTCGCTTCATGAGAAAGCCAGATGTACTTATTTTTCTCACTTTGATGGTTATCGTCGGCACCGCTGTGACCAGCATCGCCGCCGAAGAGCGCCGTGAGCCAACCGTGCTGGCGTCGGAATCCAGCATTCGCTGACCCTTGTCAGCGTTGCCGCTGATGCCTTGTGCCGACTTGGCCAAGGTCTGTTCTGGTCATGCTGAGAATCGAACGACTGGCAAGGCAAGCCGTTCGGGAGAGGGCTAGGCGAATCAGGCGAGTCGGGTGAGGTGTCGCTCGGTCGCGATCATCCGTAACGGAATGTCCCACGATTCTGCCGGAAGTAATCGCACTTGCTGGAATTCAAACGCACAGCCAATCAGTGCGGGCTTGTGTCCTTCGCGGCTCATAAACGCCAACGTACGGTCGTAATAGCCTCCGCCCATTCCTAACCGATTTCCGCGTTCATCGAATGCAACTAAAGGCAGCCCGATGGCGCCAATGAACTTCGGCGATACACGCTGACCTTTGGCGAAGTCCGGTTCAGCAATGCCGTAGCGGTTACGACGCATTGGTGTCGAGGGGGTGTAGCGCACAAAGCTCAAATGCCCTTTACGCAGCGGGTGCAGGACCGGCAGATACACTTCGCATCCTCTTGACCACAGATCTTCGATCACATTGTGTGGGTCAATCTCACCGTCGTTACTCAAGTACAGCGCGACCCGGCGGTGGCTAAGAAAACGTGGGCTCTGGTTGAGCGTGCATTTAAGGCCATGCGCGGCCGCACGACGCTGCGCTGGTAAAACAGCACGACGTTTTTTACGAATCAGTTTGCGGAGTTCTTGCTTGTTCACGAGGGGATCCTTGAAAACTCCCTGAGCGCCTGTGTGTCGGATAAAGCCCTTGAACCCTATGGTTCAAGGTGGGGGGTTCGGTCATTGAATTAGGCTTTCCGGTCATGCCGGACCTGCTCACAGCAACGAGAGAAACCCTCCGGGGTAATAAGCATCGGCTCGAGGTCTTTACCGACTGGCACTCCAGGGAGCGGTTTTTAGTATAGCAAAGCGTTGCTTGGTGATGTCACGAAAAAAGCATGAAAGGTGGGAAATAACTCACAGCTCGAGCTGTGAGTCTTCGTCCAGCAGGCCGTCGATGCGCTTATTCAGGCGCTCCAGATCGGCGTTGATCTGGGTGTTGCCGGCTTCGCTTTCCAGCATCTGGTGGGTGATGTTCAGCGCTGCAATGACGGCAATGCGATCCGCGCCCAGTACTTTGCCAGCCCGGGAGCTGGCCTGGCGGATTTCCTGCATTTTTTCATCAAGGTAGCGCGCTGATTTGCGCAATTCTTCTTCGGCGCCTTCCGGGCAATTGACGCGGTATTCGCGGTCCATGATGGTCAGTGCCAGGATTTTTGGGGAGTTAGCCACTGTTTCGCTCCAGAATCTGCAAACGGGAGATCATTTCGCTAACCTTGCGGCGAGCAACTTCGTTCTGCTGTGTCAGCTTGGCACGCTCAGCCTGCCATGAGGCCTCGGCGTTGCGCATGGTTTTCAGCTGGTCGCGCAGGTCTTCGTGAACATCGATGAGTTTCTCGATCTTCTGCAGCAGGGATTGAATCTCGGCCTCTTGCATTGCGGTCCGTCACCTTGTTGGTCGATAGGCTGGGATACTATAAGAGCCACGCCGCCTGCGGGTCAATGGAACTGGCACGCATTCCGTGGCACGAGCGCCCCATGATGGTGGTAGAATTAGTCAATTACTGGCATCTGAGGTCGACATGGCGATTCATTACCCCACATTGGCAGATCAATGGGACGACGATAACTGTTTTCAAACCCCTTCCGCATTGCATGGTTGGTTGACGGGGTATCTGGCCACTGGGGGCCGCCTGACACCGGAGCAGTGGCTGCAGGAAGCCGCCGATTATCTCGAAATTGATGCCATCACCGATGGCCTGCGCCCACTACTGACGACCTTCTATGCCGATACCGAAGCCGCGCTGCGTGCTGAAGACATGGCCTACGGTGTTTTGCTACCTGACGACGAAGAAGCCGATATCGATGAGCAGGTTGAATGTCTGGCGCAGTGGTCGAAAGGTTTCCTCGATGGCTTTGGCGCATCAGGCCGTGTTGCCGGACGCCCGGATAAAGACGTGATTGAAGTGTTGGGCGATCTCGATGCCTTTTCACAGGTGTCTCTGGAAGACGCCGATCGCAATGACCCCGAAAACGCTCAATTACTCAATGAACTGGCCGAGCACGCCCGCGTTGCGGCGCTGACCATCTTCTACGCATTCAATGCGCCCACCAAACCGACTGGTGGTGACACTACTCTGCACTGAGGTTGCGAATGATCCGACTCGATTCCGCCGAATACCCAAAGCGCCGTCAGGCGCTGATGGAAAAAATGAGCCCGAACAGCATTGCGATTCTGGCCTCTGCTCCGGTCACGGTGCGCAACCGCGATGTTGAGCATCCTTTCCGACAGGACAGCGATTTTTATTACCTGAGCGGATTCGATGAAGAACATTCGGTGCTGGTGCTGATCCCGGGCCGCGAGCACGGCGAGTACGTGCTTTTCTGTCAGGAGAAAATCAAAGAGCAGGAAATCTGGACTGGCCGCCGCGTTGGTCCCGAAGCTGCGCCTGAGACTCTGGGCTGCGATGACGCCTTTCCGATCACGGACATCGACGACATCCTGCCGGGCCTGATCGAGGGTAAAGATCGTATCTACGCCAATCTGGGCACGAGTCCTGAGTTTGATCAAAAACTGATGCAGTGGGTGAATCACATTAAAACTCAGGTGCGCAGTGGGGCGACACCGCCGCACGAGTTCAGCGCGCTGGACCATTTGCTGCACGAGTTGCGTCTGGTGAAATCACCGGCCGAAGTTGAGGTGATGCGCCACGCGGCTGAAATCAGCGCCGAGGCGCACACGCGTGCCATGCAGATCGTACGTCCGGGCATGCGTGAGTATCAGCTTGAGGCGGACATCATGCAGATTTTCATGGCCGCGGGCAGTCGCTGGCCGGCTTACCCTTCTATTGTTGGCGCTGGTGACAATGGCTGCATTCTGCATTACACGCGCAACGACGATGAGATCAAAGACGGCGATCTGGTATTGATCGACGCCGGGTGCGAACTGGATTACTACGCCTCCGACATTACCCGAACCTTCCCAGCCAACGGCACATTCAGTGAGCCACAGCGCAAACTGTATCAATTGGTGTTGGACGCTCAGGCGGCCGCGATTGCTGCGACCAAAGCTGGCAATCACTGGAATCAACCGCACGAAGCGGCGGTACAGGTACTGACAGAAGGTCTGGTTGAACTGGGGCTGTTAGAGGGTGAGGTTGATGAATTGATCGAATCTCAGGCCTATCGCCAGTTCTATATGCACAAGACCGGGCACTGGCTCGGCATGGATGTTCATGACGTTGGCGAATACCGCGTCAATGGCGAGTGGCGCACGTTAGCACCGGGCATGGTGCTGACCATTGAGCCCGGCCTGTATGTGGCGCCGGATGATGACAGTGTCGATGAACAGTGGCGCGGCATTGGTATTCGTATCGAAGATGACGTGGTTGTGACCGAAGAGGGCTGCGACATCCTGACGAAGGACGTCGTCAAAGAAATTGCAGATATCGAAGCGTTAATGAGTGCTTGAGGTGAAATCCCAGCGATGACGAAAGCGACGACCACCGAGACCTTAACGACAGACATCACGATCATTGGTGCCGGTATGGCGGG